>JGI24698J34947_10000064_pt1 | contig 33131 bp, 35 predicted proteins | sample TergutMp193P3_FD_34947 | JGI IMG/M metagenome (IMG submission 34947) | reverse complement strand
CTTGAATACAGGGCAAACACCCTAAGTGTACAAAAAAAAGAGACCATTGTTTTTATCGGCAACATAAAAAAACACAAGGGGCTTGACTGTCTCCTTGACGCGTTTTGCCTCGCAAAAAAAGACGGTCTTCCCCATCAATTAGTTATCATCGGCTCAAAAGAAAATTTCCGTACTTTAGATAACACGGTTATGCGAAAGATTGAATCAATCGGCGATGCCGTTTCCTTTACCGGTTTTGTTTCAGATGAAAAACTGATGGAATATCTTTCTACAGCCGCGCTTCTGGTACAGCCCTCGCTTTATGAGGGCTTCTGCCTCCCCCCGCTTGAGGCTATGGTTCTGGGCACTCACGCGCTGATCTCGGATATTCCCGTATTAAAAGAAGTTTATGACGGCTATCCCGTAACATTTTTCAATGCCGGAAATTCTCAAGATTTGAAAGAAAAAATGCTGGACTTGCTTTTAAATAAAAAACCGATGGCTGTTTCACTCCCCGAAAACTTGATACAAAAATATACTTTTGAGAAAACAGCGTCAACAATTTTGGAGAATTTAACAAGTTAATGAAAACCGCAATCGTCCACTACTGGCTTGTAAATATGCGCGGCGGAGAAAAAATGCTCGAAGCCCTGCTGGAAATGTTTCCTGATGCCGATATTTACACCCATGTCTACAACTCAAAGGCGGTTTCCTCAATAATAAAAGAAAAACAAGTTTTCACATCACGCATAAACCGCCTTCCCTTTGCGAAAAAACTCTACCAGCTTTATATGCCCCTGATGCCGAACGCGCTCATGGATTTTGACCTACAGGATTACGATCTTGTAATTTCCAGCGAAGCGGGTCCTGCCAAGGGGGTCGTTCCTTCTCCTAACGCGTATCATCTCTGCTACTGCCACAGCCCCATGCGCTACCTTTGGGATATGTATCACGAATATTTCAGGGGGGCTAACCCTTTTGTCCGTTTCTTTATGAAGCGCATGATTCCGTCTTTGCGCGTTTGGGATATAACTTCCGCCAATCTGGTTGATCGATTCATCACTAATTCTCATTATGTCTCAAAAAGAATCAGGCGCATTTACAACCGCGAGGCGGAAGTGGTTTACGGCCCCGCTTCAATTGAAAAATTCCTGAATGTAGAAAGAAAGCCGTCAGATTTCTACCTGTTCTACGGTCAGATAACCGGCTATAAACGGGCGGATATCGCCATAGATGCCTGTATCAGATCGGGACGAAAGTTGATCGTAGCGGGCGGGGGCAAAATTAAAAATAAGAAAAAATATGAAAAGTCAGGTTTCGTTACTTTTACTGGCAGGATTTCCGACGGGCAGGCAGTCAAACTTTTTTCCGAAGCCCGAGCCCTGCTCTACCCGGGCATTGAGGATTTGGGCCTTGTACCCATTGAAGCTCAGGCGGCGGGCTGTCCGGTAATAGCCTACCGTGACGGCGGCGCGCTTGAAACCGTGAAGGAAAACGTTACCGGTCTTTTTTTTGACGAACAGACACCCCAATCCCTTATCGAGGCAATGGATCGTTTTGAACAGAATGAAGTAACGTTTAATGCACGCGAAGTGTTTAATGTTCATGTCGGTCAATTTTCAAAAACGGCTTTTCTCGAACGCGTCCGCCGTGTTCTTGACGAAAGAAAACGGATATAATATCCTTTTGATTGATATGACCTTTTCAGATTTTGACATTTGGTACCGTAAGAGATACCGCCGGACGAGTTCGGCCCTTACTTCCCTATCCTTTATTATTTCCGACCTTTTTGCTGTCCTGTTCTCGTTCGCGTGGGGTTTTTTCTGGGTCAGAATCTACGGCTTCATCATGGATTACGGCAGTATCAATGCCAAGTCATTTATAACTTACTGGCCGTATCTGATTGTCTTCATACCGATATTTCAAATTTTACGCCTGTATCCGGGTATTTCTTTGGCTCCTTCCGAGGAAATGAGAAGGTTCTTTTTCGGCTCGCTGTTGGCTTACGGCGGCATTATCCTGTCACGCGTCATTGAACACGAGGTTTGGGACTCCATAAACACCGCGCTCATTATAAGCTGCGCTTTCTCAACTATAATCCTTCTTACCATGAGGAGCATAACTCATTTGTTTCTGCATAAAACAAGGCTTGGGGGCATTCCCACCGTGATATACGGTTCGGACAGCACCGGGAAACTTGTCGCCGAATGTCTTTTGGGAAGCATCAGAAACGGATATATTCCCGTCCTCTTCCTTGACGACAATCCCTCAGGCGAGGATGAATACATGAACATTCCAATTATTCACGATACATCCATAGGCCCCGAAATTGTAAAGCGGTACAACATTAAAATGGCGATTGTCGCAATGCCGGAGCTTGATGCCAGGAAACTCAAACTTCTGATTAACTCGTCCGTTTCCGCGTTCCGCTATAATGTGCTTATTCCAAACTTTTTTAACATTTCTACTATCTGGATGTCGGTTCGGGATTTTAACGGAGTTTTGGGCATTGAAACAAGCAATAAACTCAATATGTTCTGGAACAGGGGAATCAAGCGTTTTATGGATCTTGCCCTTGTAATCATCGGCGGAATTTTAATACTGCCCTTCCTTCTTTTGATCGCGATTTTAATCAAGCTCAACTCACCGGGGCCCGTGTTATACAAACACAAACGGCTCGGCAAAAACGGGAAATATTTTTACACGTACAAATTCCGCTCTATGGTAGTTGACGCGCAAGAACGGCTGGAAAAAATACTTGAATCAGATCCGGCAATAAAAATGGAATGGGAGAAAAATCAAAAACTTCAAAATGATCCAAGAATAACAAGCCTTGGAAAGTTTCTGCGCCGTACCAGTCTGGATGAGTTTCCCCAGTTGATAAACATTCTAAAAGGGGAAATGAGTTTGGTAGGGCCGCGTCCTATAGTAGACGATGAGGTAAAAAAATACGGAGATGATTACGACAGGATTTTTTCGATCACTCCGGGTTTAACAGGCCTCTGGCAGGTTTCGGGAAGATCGGATACAAATTATCAGGATCGGGTTACATACGATTCATATTACCTGCAAAGCTGGTCAATCTGGCTTGATCTGTGGATCATCTTTAAAACTTTCGGCGTTGTCCTGATTGGCAAGGGGGCGTATTAAATGCAAAAGAAACTGATCCTTTCTTTATTTTTTTGCCTGTTATGCGTCATTCACCTTTCTGCGCAGGCACGCTCCTTTAACGATATTTTCCCCAACCTTGGCGCGGATATTCGAAACTCGGCATTCAGCGGGTCAGGCTATGTAAGGTCCGGCGGGAAAACATTGGGGCTTGAATTAATCGGCGGCAGGGTATCTTCCGGCATCGATCCCCAAATTATCAACGGCGTTATGAGCAAGAATCCCGGCTACATTGTAGAATCCATTCTGGTTATTCCCGTACTTGCGGGCACTGTAACCCTTCTGGATGTGTACAACGCTCTGGGAAATATCCGGGGCCTAAGCGGACGGCTGTACAACTCGCAGACAAGGAATCAGGCTATCCCCCTGTTTGAAGACGCGACCCGTATCAGGAGCGAAAGGCAGACAACCGCAATTCCCGATCCCCCTCCGTCAAGTACCCTTCCCCGGACAGAAACCGTCTTTATACGCCTGAAAGATTCCAACTTCGGGAATTCGTATTACCGCGGCGATATGTCGCTGACACAAAACGGACTGTGCTACAGCCTGTCCAATTTCAGAAATTTGACTTATTTACTGATTCCGGTAATAAGAGAGGATAAATTTACGGCTCAGCTTTATTTTGAACTTCTTAATGAAGGGGTTTTAATTTACAGCATAGCGGGCGCGGATGTTTCGGATTTTGTCGCTTCAAGGGTAGACATGGGCTCCGCCATAGCCAAACGCCTTGAAGTCATCACTTCATGGGCCGCCGACGGCATTTCAGGGAGAAGATGAAAAAAAACAGAAAACCACTTGTCAATTTTTTATTTTTTCTGTATAAATAGTTATTGATATACGGGGAGTTTCCAGAGCGGTCAAATGGGGCAGACTGTAAATCTGTTGGCTCAGCCTTCGAAGGTTCGAATCCTCCACTCCCCAAAGAGCGGCACAGGTAACACTGTGCCGTTTTTTTTGCCTTCACGGTAAGGTGAAAATTTTGAAACCAACGTGGGGAGCGGAGGATTCGAACCGGAACGTTCCTGTTATAATGCCAAGGCGTAAGCCTTGACCATGTTGTGCGGCGCAGGATGCGCCGGGAACGTGCAGGCGGGGGGTGGAAGGAGCGGACACGGATGTCCGTGACTGGAACCCCGAATCCTCCACTCCCCAATTAACGGCGTAGTTAAACACTACGCCGTTTTTTTTGCTCCCGGCAAGGGCGAAAATCTCATCCCCGGCTAAAAACAGCTCGTCATATCAAAAACAATTCTTTCTATATCCGCGTGAAACTCGTCCCATGACGGCTTTTTGACCCAGGCGATTGTTTCAAATTCGCTCTGGGGCATACCTTTCAGAATATCACAAATTACAGGGATTTCTACGCCCGCTTCTTTATTCCGGGCATCATTAATTGCCTGTGTCCAATCTACCTGTTCATGAAGGGCTATTTCCCGAATATCAGCCACATCTTTAGGATTAAAACGAAACGCGGCTGTTAATTTATTGGAAAGCATATTGCGGATCGAATCGGTTCTTTCGAAAACATTTGTTTTGACAATTTCTCCAAAATGAACCGCAACATCATTTACAAAATCCAGTTTTAATATCGCTTCTGATTTACTCCAGCCTACTTTAAAACTGGTAAATGTATTATTACTGATAAAATCAACTGCGGGATCCCAAAAAAAGCCGTCTTCTTTTAATTTAAAAAATACTTCTTTAACCTGAGCCAGATAATCATCGTCGGCATTTACAAAAAAATCAAGATCGTCGGAATATCTGTGGTTATAATAGGCCCGGCTTAACGCCGTACCACCTGTTAGAAAAAACCGGACGCCACATTTTCCTATAGTGCTCATCACCCCATCTTGAAGGGGGTAAAGGCTCTCTTCGTAGTACCGCGAGGGCAAAATCAAAATGATACCTCCTGCTCTTTGGCCAGATGCGTCCGGCAATTTCCGGCGTGTACAGTTCCTTTATTTTTTCAATTCCCCAAAGGGCCGTCACATAGTGCCAGGGAAGCCTTTCCAATGAACGCACAAAAAGTTTGTCCTGCGTAAAAGCGCCCGATGTCTGAAGACGGCCTTCAATCACAGAAAGCATATCCTCATACTTATCCAAATAATCCCAGTTAAGGGAACTCATGAGGCTGATTTTTTCGTCATGGCTCAAGTTTAACATTGATATTGCCATTTTAACACAAAATGTCATCCGTAGGCAAGGAAAGATTTACTAAAGCGGTTTTAAAGCGTCATTCTTCAGGGCGCACAGCGGCTTTTCCCGTAACTTCCCTGAAACGCAGTATTTTCCAGCCTCTTTTTTTTGCTTCCCGCCTCAGTATACGGTCGGGGTTTACCGCTACAGGATCGCCGCAATATTCGAGTAACGGAATGTCGGTGTAGGAATCTGAATAAAAACTGACTTCTTCGGGGGTTATGTTATTGCGCTGGAGCCATGCCTGCACCACCGTCTTTTTTTTCACGCCGAAAAGACTGCTTCCGATAAGGCGGCCTGTTGTCTTTCCGTTACGGTACTCAAGCTCGCACGCCAGCAAGCCGTCAACACCCAGAAAACGTTCAAGGGGCCTTAACACAAAATCAAATGATGAAGAGGCGAAAATTACGCGCTCATTTTTCCGCTGTGCCTCGGCGATGAGTTTTTGAGCGCCGGTGAAAATGTCTCCCTTGAGGTGCTTGTTAAAACATTCGTCCGCTATTCTCTCAAGCGCGTCTCTTTCAATATCCGCGAGGTTTTCAACGGCGGACTCGATAAAATCGGTGTCTGGAGCCCTCAGCTTGTACCGAATCCAGTCAACAGGAAGACGGCGTATCCTGTAAAAATGAATAACGCGGCTCTTCATGGCCATCCGCAGGAAGTGCCACATACTGGATTGGTTTATAACCGTATGGTCAACATCAAAAATATGCATCATATAAAATCCAGATATTTACAGTCATTGCCGTTATACCCTGAGTACGCGCCTCTCATCTCTTCCGGCAAAAGGTTTGCCATCTGAACCATCACTTCCGTTAATATCTGCTCGCGCTCTTCCCGGCTCGGCCTTCCCTCAAACTTGATCCTGAACGGATGGCCCGCTTTGAAATCAAAGGGCGTGCGCCTGAAACGTTTCATATTCTCCCAGATGCGTTCCCCGCCGTGATGAGCTACAGGCAGTATCGGCACATTTATATCAATCGCAAGCTGGATAACGCCCGCCTTTCCACGTCCAAGCACTCCGTCCTTGCTTCGCGTTCCTTCCGGGGCGATGCACACGTAAAAACCGCTGTTTATGGCTTCGCTTGCGCGTTTGAATGGTTCGGTGAACGCGCCGCTTCTGTCAATTGGAATTGCCTTGTACGTATTGAACAAAAAAGCGAAAATCGGGTTTTTCCATGTTTCCGTTTTTACAATGCCCGTAACTTTTATTGGATAGCTGAAAGCCACGAGAATAGGCACTTCAAGAAAATTGATATGATTGAATATCACAAGGAGAGGTTCGTTTTTGGAGAGCGCGTCCACGAACTGACGGCAGTTAATCTTGCAAAGGATATTCAAAACACCCCTTAAAAAAAAGCTGACCGCCGCCCGCCTGAATTCCATATTACGCCCCTATAAGCCTTAACGCGCCCGGGACGCAGTTAATCTCCAGTTCCTTGCCTTCGTAACAGATCGTCTCTCCGTCACAGTGAGCCGCCATCCCGCCTTCAAGTGCCTGAAGGTGAAACTTAAGCCCCCTACCCAAAGTTACTCCCTCACATTGGCTTTGAGTTCCCTTTGTGTAATGCGTAAGTACTTTAAGAAGTTTCATTCTGGAACTTTGGTGGCGGACATAACAGATGTCCAAAAGCCCGTCGTCAAGAATTGCGTTGGGCCCCATGAAAAAACTGCCTCCCATGCGCCTTCCATTTACAATCGAGACAAGCACCGCCGGAAGCGTTACCTCATTTTCGTCGTAACGTATTTTTATAACAGGAGACGGCTCATAACGGACGACATTGATAATCGCGCCAAACACGTAAGAGATACCGCTTTTTATTTTCATTTTCGCCGCTTCAAAACCGACCTTGGTATCAAAGCCTATGCCGACTCCGTTGACAAAGAAACGCCCCTCGGTGAAGAAACCGCCCTTTACAAAGCCCGCGTCAAGGGGGCGTTCTTTCGCGTCAATCAGGGTTTGCAGGGCTTTTTCAACATCGCCGGGGATTCCCGGAGTAAAGGAAAAATCATTCCCCCTGCCGATTGGAAGAATCCCGAAAAGCGGGGGCGAAGGTGATTTTCTCAGTAATAGTCCGTTTACGACTTCGTTACATGTCCCATCCCCGCCGGCTGCAATCACAGCGTCGTCAGGCTTCAGGGGCAGATCCCGAACCATATTAAGCGCGTCACCCGGAGCCTTGGTCATGAGTATTTCAAAATCACGACCGCTCTTGCGCATAAAACTTTCAATAACAGGGCGCTGTTTCGCCGCTTTCCCCTTACCCGCTGTGGGGTTGAGGATAATCCAATACTTGGCAATTTGCGTCATGCCTAATTATAACATTATACGCAAGAATTTTCAATCGTATATTTTTCTGCCTTTTGAATCTGCAATGCCTGTTTTGCGCCGGAAGTAGGTGTTGATCTGATCCCTCCACTCGCGGGCGTTTACAAGCTGGCGTTCAAAGCGGGAAAGAACCGACTCGTACACTTCCGTTTCCAGGCAGTTTTTCAGTGATTTCCATTCTTCAAGCATAGAAACGGCTTCATCATAACCTTCAAAGTGAGTGTCGTAGATATTTTGAAGGAGGGTCCGCCCGTTCTTCATTTTGAAGTCGTAACGCAGGCGGTGAAAGAACAAAATGAGGTTTTCAGGGCAGGCGTGCGGATCGGCGAAAAGACCCGCGTTTTTCGCCGAATACTGATCCGTGTAGCCGGTTCCAGAAGGGGTACGGTCAATGCCAATCGCGTTCATATCGGCGCGGTGGTAAGTTCCCCACCGGCTGAACTCGTAGCCTTCGATGTTGGGCCCGTAATGAAGGCCCGGCGTTACCATAAAACATACGCCGAACGGAGCGGTGTAATTTTCATAGGCGGGGTATGATTTTAAAAGAAGGGCGGAAATCTTTTGCGCCGTATCTCCCGTTCCAAAGGAGAGGGCGCTCCATTCATCGGCGATTTCCTTCGCGGTAAGGGCGGGGTTCCACGAGATGCGTCCGTATCCGTAAAGGTTCGCCTGCGCCAAAGTGTGGCCTGTCCAATTCCTGTCCATGCCGACATTTACCACCGCCGCGAAACCTTCAATATTTGAACGGCCCTCTTTGTACGGGGCAACCATTTTTTTAATACTGCCGCACTCTTCGCGCCCGGTATCAAAGCTCATAATGTCCTGCCACATCCAAGGCAAGAAACAAAGGTCGATCTGATGGCCGGTGTATTCCTGCGTTATCTGCAACTCAAGGACATGGCGGGTCTTTTTAAACGCGCCGAAAAGCGGGGAAACAGGTTCGCGGACCTGAAAATCGTACGGGCCGAATTTGATCTGAAGGATAACGTTATCGCTAAACGCTCCGTCCAACGGCTTGAAGTGATCGTAGGCGGCTCTGGCGCGGTCGGTACTGCGGTCCCTCCAGTCCTGCGTACAGTTGTACACAAAACATCTCCAGACGATCTCCCCGCCAAACGGCTTGACCGCCTCGGCGAGCATATTCGCTCCGTCGGCATGGGTGCGGTTGTACTGAAAGGGTCCCGGCTCCCCTTCGGAATCCGCCTTGACAAGGAAACCCGCCAAATCGGGAATGTGTTCGTAAATAAGCGCGGCGCGATCCTTCCACCACGCTTTTACGGTTGAATCAAGCGGGTCGGCGGTCGGGAGTTTTCCAAGCGACCAGGGCGCGCCGAAATTAATGCTCAAAAGGAGCTTTATCCCGAAGCGTCGGAAAACACCAGCTAATTTTGCCGCTTCGACGAGGTATTCTTCGGTAATAAGGAGTTTCGCGTTCACCCGTACATTGACGTTATTTATGGAAACGCGGTTAATGCCCATTGAGGCAAGAAGACGGGCGTAATCTTCCACACGGTTGCTGTCGTAGAAAAAACCGCCGTCTTTGTAGAAGATCGAAGGCCCCGCGTAACCGCGTTCGACAGTACCGTCAAAGTTGTCCCAGTGGTTGATCATCCTTAACGGAGAAACGGGAGCGTCCCTCATTTCAAAACCGCTCTTTATTTCCCCCAGCGCAAGCAGGGCAAGGAAGCGGAAAACGCCGTACAACAGACCGTTTTCATCATACCCGCCAATAAATATCTGGTTTCCCGTTACCTTTATCACAAAGCCTTCGGCGCGCTTCTGGTCGCAGTCTTTGACGGAGGAAACCTTAATGATTTTTTCCACCACGCAGGAGGTTCCAAGAAAAACCGCGTTTCTCTTCTCATCCGCGCCGGAACCTTCAACCGTCTGTACGTTAGGTGAAAATCCCAGAAGACGGTTAACGCCGAAGGCGAATTCCTTCGCGGCCTGTTCGGACACTCCCCCGCCCTTCTCAACAAAAACCGTATCCGGCACATTAAAAACCGATTTTATCTTTCGCTTCTGTAACCAGCAGTCATATTCATTTATCATTTGCTTTATTTTACCACCTATCATGCCCAACCGCAAGTAAATTTTTGACGTTGTTTCCGCTATTCACAGAATAAGCCAAGTGATGATAGAATGAGATATGTTAAGTAATGGAATGATAATGCAGAGGGACTGCGCTTTTCCAATTTGGAGCGACAGGAAGGTGACAGTCTCCTTTTTGGGGAAAACTTACGAAGCCCGTCAGGAGGGAGGCAGGTGGCTTGTAACCCTTGATCCTGTAGGGGCGGGAGGGCCGTTTACCCTGGACATAGTTTCCGACGAAGGAACAGTTACAATTCAGGACATTTACTCAGGCGACGTATGGCTGTGCGCGGGACAGTCCAACATGGAATTGCAGATGGAACGCCTGCGCGATGATTACGGCGAGGAATGGAAGCAGGAGTTTCCCCTTATCCGGCAGTTCAAAGTTCCGCAGGAGTGGGACTTTTCCGGCCCCCGCGAAGAATTATCCGGCGGAAACTGGGTCAGCGCAAGCGCGAAAACTCTCGCCGGTTTTTCCGGCGCCGCCTGGTTTTTCGCGAAAAAAATGCACGAAAAATACAGCGAACTGGGTTTGCAAATTCCCATCGGTCTTATAAGCACAGCCTGGGGAGGGACTCCCGTCGAATCGTGGATGAGCGAGCAGGCTCTCGCGGATTTTCCCGAAAAGATCGCCTCCAGCCGTCAGTACAAAGACCCGTCTTTTTGCAGGGAGCTAACTGAAAAAGCGGGAGAGGAAATAAGGGAATGGGAATCCCTCCTTAAAAACGGGGATCGCGGTCTTGGCGAAAAATGGAATCAGATGCAAACCGATATTTCCGCATGGGACGAAATTACCCTGCCTGCCGATTTTACGGAAGCGGGACTCAATCACTTTTGCGGATCAATCTGGCTTGCGAAGGATTTTGAAGTATCGGCGGATTTTGCCGTAAAAGAGGCGAAACTCTGGCTTGGAACGATTACGGACTCCGACACTGTTTATATAAACGGTGTTGAAGTTGGAAACACGGGCTACCGTTATCCTCCGCGAAAATATTCCGTCCCCGCCGGTCTTCTTAAACATGGGAAAAACCGTATCGCAATAAGAGTTATCTGCAACAACGGCGAAGGCGGCGTTACGCGGGACAAACCTTTCCGTCTGTTTACAGCTAACGAAACTGTGGAACTCTCAGGCGCATGGAAATATAAAATCGGAACCTCGATTTCACGCATACGCCCAAGGGAAGTTTTTTTTCAATGGCTGCCGATGGGCCCTTACAACGCCATGATAGCCCCCGTATTAAAATACCCGTTAAAGGGAGTAATATGGTATCAGGGTGAATCAAACGGCGAAAACACAGGCGAATACGCGAAACTTTTCCGTTGTATGATACAGGACTGGCGGAAGAAAAACGGAAGGGAACTTCCGTTCCTCTTTGTCCAACTCCCCATTTTCGGCAAACCAACGAAAAACAGCGAAACATCGTCATGGGCTTTATTAAGGGAAGCGCAGGCTCAAACCCTGTCACTTCCCATTACAGGCATGGCCGCCACTCTGGATGCCGGAGAATGGAACGACCTTCACCCGATTAACAAAAAAGACATCGGCATACGCCTGTTTCTCGCCGCGGAAAAAATGTTTTTCGCCGTTAAAAATACGTCTCCGGGGCCTGAGCTTATACGCTACGAACGGCGGCAGCAGCGGCTTTTTCTTTTCTTTAACAACTGCGGAAACGGATTGACAGCTAACGGCTCTGCCGGAGGGAAGCCGTATATCAGCGTCATTGGCGACGCGGAGGCAAGACTGCCTGTGGAAATTGAAGGGACGGACAGTATTTCGATAGACATATCGCCGGTAAAGAACGCGAAAAAAATTCTTTATGCCTGGGCAGATAACCCCGTGGACAGGCAGTTGTACAACAGCGACGGGTTGCCCATGCTCCCGTTCAAAGTTGAATTTTAAAAGGAGAAACTTTAAGATGTTTGATGCCGTAAAAGTAAAGGATGGAGTTGTTCAGTGGGTACGCGGTTATTTTGAGGAAAACGGAAAGGACTGTAACGCCGTCATTGGAATCAGCGGCGGCAAGGACAGCTCCGTAACAGCCGCAATTTGCGTACAGGCCCTTGGAGCACAGAGGGTTTACGGGGTATTGATGCCGCAGGGCCTGCAGTACGACATCGACTATTCGCGGGAACTTGTCGCTCATCTAAAGATAAAACATTTTGTTATAAACATAAAGGACAGCGTGGACGCTCTTTTGTCGTCGGTAAAGGAATGCGGGCTTTCAGCTAACAGGCAGGCGCTGATCAACATTCCCGCCAGAATCAGGATGACAACGCTCTACGCCGTATCGGCGACCATAAACGGCAGGGTCGCCAACACCTGCAACCTAAGCGAAGACTGGATCGGGTATTCGACAAAGTACGGAGACGCAGCAGGCGACTTCAGCCCGCTGTCGCAGTTAACGGTAACGGAAGTCAGGCTGATCGGCAAAGAACTGTCCCTGCCCTCAAAGATTGTACAAAAAGTCCCAGAAGACGGGCTTTCCGGCCTAAGCGACGAAGAGAACATCGGCTTTTCCTACGAAGTGCTGGACAGGTACATAAGAGAAGGCGTTTGCGAAGACTCGGCGATAAAAGAGAAAATCGACAGACTGCATGAGATTAATTTGCACAAGCTCAAGCCCATGCCGCATTTTAGTTTTTGAAGGATGTATACCTATACCAATACCTTAATTTGGGTTTAAAATGAGTGTTGAGGGAGACCAATGAAAAAACGCCGGTTTAAATTTCTTGCCGTCTGTACCGCGCTGATGTGCGCCGGATGTGTTTCCTGGATGGAAAAGGCGGGACAGGTGATCGACGGTTCCGCCTTCGCGGAAAAAAGAATCGCCGTCTACTACGGGGATGGTACGGAAGTTGCCCTCGTAGAAAACAAGGCGGGCGAACAATCGGTCATTATTACCCTGACAGGATTTCCAATGATGAAACTGCGGGGCACTTCTCCAAATGAAAACGGAGAGTTTTTTCTTACTTCGCTTGAATATCTGGGCGGAAGCGTTCACGGCTGGAACGAATACACTCTGGATCTATTGGGAACAGGCTCCCTTGTTTTGGAAGAATCGGCGTATTATTCTTCCGCCCTTCAGATAACCGAAGAAATAGAGCCGGTGCAAATTTCAGCCGGACGCATTCACCGTTATGACACGCGCATTGTCGGCAATTCCGCTTTGACAAGCCTTCGCAACCGGAGAGAACGCATTGTTTCAACTGTCGAATGGATGGCTTCAACAGAAGGCGCTCCCTACGGGCTGACAGTCAAAAATTTTGAAAAATACTGGAAGCCCCTGTTGTTTCCTGAAATGGTTTCCAAAAGAACAAGGCCCGAAGGCTGGTCGCTGGAAGGAGACCTGTTTGTAAGAGCCGAGGACATACGGTGGAACACAAGTTACACACAGCGGATTTTCCCGGAGGAACTCCGCCAGGTGCGCGACTCTGGAACCCTGTTCAGGGATTGGGAAGAGGCCCTGTCATGGATATATCTTGAATATGAATGGGAGAACATCAAAGAAATGCTTTCCCACAGAATAATATTACAACAAAAAATATGAGGTAATGTATGGAAACTTCGACATTCTCGGTATTGGAGCTTTTTAATCTCGGGGGAATTTTTATGTGGCCCCTGCTTTTCTTTTCCGTCGCGACAATCGCCATCTCCCTTGAACGCGCCATCTACCTTTCGTACCACAATCTGCGCATTGACAATCTGGCGACTGAAGTTTGCAGTTATGTGAAATCAGGCAGTTATGGAGAAGCCCGCGAATACCTGTCAAAATTAACCAAACGCAGTATGGGTTCCCGAATCCTTCTTGCGCTGCTGGAACACTCAAAACCGGGAGCGGGTTTTTCAGAACACCGCGCCGAACGGGCCGCCGAAACAGAGGCAATGAACTGCATCAACTCACTTGAAAACGGATTTAACTTCCTGACAGCCCTCGGTTCCCTTTCACCGCTGACAGGTTTTTTGGGAACGGTATCCGGCATGATCGGCGCTTTCAGATCGATAGCCGAAGCCACCGAAGTAAACGCGCAGATTGTAGCGAACGGCATTTATGAGGCTCTCATCACCACGGTATTCGGGCTTGTAATCGCTATTATAGCGATGATCTTCCATTCAATTTTCAGCCACATCGTTGACAAATTCGCAACCAGCGTTGAGAGGGCCTGTTCCAATGTAATCGCCCTTATCGGCGAACAAAGCGAAACTGAAACTGAAAAGGAAGAAGTAAAGAGCGAACATGAAAATTAAACGCCTTAAAAAGCAAACTTTTCAGGACTCAAGCGCATCAAGCGACGTTGCTTTTTTGTTGATCATCTATTTTATTGTTATCGCGGGCTTTAACATCAACAAGGGTTTTTTGATGAACCTTCCCGCAAAGGATTCGACAAGGCTTATACTGAGGGATGACCTTATTCGTTTTGACATGGACGAGGAGGGAAGAATTGTTTTCGAAGAAGATATTATTGATATTCCACACGCGAAATCATTGATCCAAACCGCTCAAATATACAATCCCAACGTCGCGGTAATCATTACGATAGACGGGCAGGCTCAATGGCAGGATGTCGTGAACTTTGTGGAACTCGCGCAGGATTTAAAGATCGACTCTTTTTCTTTCTCTATGAAGAAGGAGAATCTATGAAGCTAAGACGCAGGAAAAAAAGTTTTTACATTCCTCTTAACTCCATGTCCGACGTAGCGTTCCTACTTTTGATCTTTATCATGCTGGTAGCGTTGATAAATTACAGGAAGGAAGTAAAAATAGAATACCCGGAGGCGAAAACTGCTTTAAGGACAAGCGCGGAAAAAAATCTTGAAGTGTGGGTGGATAAAGACGGCGGAATTTACCTTGACGGAAACGCGGCTGATTTTCCCGCGCTTGAATACAAAATCGCGGACCTCTACAGGACGGCTCCCGATACAAGGGTGCATATTATCGCCGACCGCAGTACTCCCTATGAAAAAATAAATTCAATACTGGAGGTATTTCAGCTTCTCCAGTACCGCGTTGTAAGTTTTGTGGTAAAAAACAATGAGTGAAAAATTTTTACGCCCGTTAATTTTTATTTTCGCCGCCGCCCTGCATCTGGTCGTCATTCTTTTCCTTGTCTTTGATACGCAAAAACTCGTTCAGGAAGAGCCGGAAAACGCCAGGGTAATGAAGCTGACCGACCTTGACGAACTGCCTCCTCCGCCTCCTCCCGAACCTGAACGTGAAATTCCGCAGGTTGAAGCCATTGCCGAAACAATGATTGAGACCGACATCCCTCCCGTGCAGGAAGTAGTCGCCGCCGGAACTCTTTTAACTGCCGCGCCTGTTATTGTTCAGCCTGAGGAGGAATACCTTCCCGCACACTTAGTTTCCAGCACGCCAAGATTCGACGAGAGGGCAATTTTATCCGATCTTGTCTACCCTCCAATTGCCCGTAGTTCCGGCATTGAGGGCAGGGTTATTCTGGAATTGTTTGTCAACCGTGCCGGCGTTGTGCAGAGCGTTACAATTTTGCTTGAAGACCCAAAAGACAGGGGTTTTGGAGAAGCGGCGGTAAGGGCGTTAACAGGCAAGAAGGCAGAAATTCCCGCTATGGCAAATAACGAACCTGTCTCGATCCGTTACCGTTATCCGATAAGTTTCACAATAAAGTGACATCCACTCTTAAAAATCCATCAGAATTTTCAGGCCAGCTTTCGATTCTTCTGTGCGCCGTTCTGTGGAGCACATCCGGGCTTTTCATAAAACTTGTAGACTGGCACCCTGCCCTCATCGCGGGAGGCAGGAGTTTCCTTGCGGTCTTTTTCCTTATTGCTCTGCGTCTGAAGCAGGAAAGACCAAAAAAAATCCTCCCCCTTTTCGCCTCCGGTTTCTGGTACGCCGCGACAATGATTCTTTTCGTCATCGCCAACAAGCTCACATTTTCAGCTAACGCGATACTCTTGCAGTACACCGCCCCCGTGTGGGCGTGTCTGTTGGGATGGCTCTTTTTAAAAGAAAGACCGCATTGGGAACACTGGCTGTCCTTAAGCCTTGTATGCCTGGGAATGTTTCTGGTTTTTTCAAACGGTCTTTCGGGAGGCGGCTTTTTGGGAGACTGCATCGCCCTTGTCTCCGGCGTTACATTCGCCGCCAATTCGGTAGCGTTACGCGCACACAGGGAAAGCAACCCGCTTGATATAATGATCTGCGCCCACATAATATGCGCCGTTTTTGCTTTCCCGTTCCTCTTTTTCTTCCCGCCGGAATTGAACACGGGCAATATCCTTGCAATTCTCTTTATGGGAATTTTTCAGATAGGGGCGGCTTCCGCTCTTTTTGTCTACGGCATAAAACGCGTCCGCGCAGTCCAGGCAATGCTTACCGCATCAATTGAACCCGTCCTGAACCCAGTCTGGGTTTTGCTTGTAACAGGAGAGAAACCAACCCGTTTCGTAATAGCCGGAGGCGTGATTATAATATCGGCAATAATTTTTTCTTCGGTAATCAGCAAACGGCGAACTTAGTAAATCAACATTGCGTCTCCGTAGCTGAAAAAACGGTATTCCTCGCGGATTGCCTCGGCGTAACTTTCGAGGATCAACTCCCTTCCGGCAAACGCGGACACCAGCATCAACAATGTTGAAAGCGGGGTGTGGAAATTTGTAAAGAGCGCGTCTGCTATTTTAAACTGATAGGGCGGGTAAATAAAAATCGACGTGCTCTGCCAGCCGCGTTTAATTCCCTCTTTGCCAAACGCGCTTTCCAGAGTGCGCAGGCTTGTAGTCCCCACGGCAATAATTTTCCTGCCTTCACTTTTCGCCTTTTCAAAAAGAACGGCATTTTCCTCCGTTATGATAAACCTCTCCTCGTGCATTTTGTGATCTTCAACATTAACACTGCGCACGGGGAGGAAGGTTCCCAGCCCCACATGCAAGGTTACAAACGCGCTCTCAATACCGAGGGCGGCAATCCGATCCAGAATTTCGCGCGTAAAGTGAAGCCCTGCGGTAGGAGCCGCCGCAGAACCCGCCTCTCTTGCGTAGATCGTCTGATAACGCTGAGCGTCAAGAGATGAATCCTTTCTCTTTATATACGGCGGCAGCGGAATGTGCCCGTATTTTTCAAGCCACTGTTCGTCAATGGTTCTGTCAAACTCAAGATTTAAAAACTCCCCGTCCGCGCCCAGAATGACAGCCTTCGCTATCAACGCGCCTTCGTTATCTGAAAAGACATAACGGCTTCCCGCTTTTTTCCGCCGGGCGCGTTTGGCAAGCGCCTTCCAGATATTTCCGGCTTCGTCTTTTTTCTCTATAAGCAAGAATTCAACTTCCGCGCCTGTCGCCTCATTCCTCCCCGCGAGCCGCGCCTTTCGTACCTTTGTGTCGTTGAATACCAGCAGGGGCTTTTCTCCTGACGGGCTTAAAAAATTCTTACCGCAGAGAATTTCCGGCAATTCCGTAATCGTCGTGTGAGAACGTTTACCCGTCACGCGATCAAGCGTCATAAGGCGGCTTTGCCCGCGCTCCTGAATGGGATACTGGGCGATAAGACGCTCGGGAAGCTCAAAAGAAAAATCAAGCGTTTTCATGAAAAAAGTGAGTTCTCTCCGCCATTAGAGGCGTTAGGCGCAATTCCCAAGTGGCCGTAGGCGAGGCTTGTTACCATCCTTCCACGGGAACTGCGCTGTAAAAGACCGGCTTGAATTAAATACGGCTCGTAGTAATCTTCCAGCGTTTCAACTGATTCGCCTATCGAAATGGCGAGAGTTTCCGCTCCCACAGGGCCTCCCCTGTAACGTTCGATGATGATTTTAAGAATCTCCCTGTCCTGTTTTTCAAGACCAAGTTCGTCTATCTCAAGGCGGGCAAGGCCGTCCTGAACAACAGGCACGGTAATCGAAGACTCACCTGAAAACTGGGCAAAATCCCTCATGCGTTTTAAAAGCCGGTTCACCACACGTGGAGTTCCCCTTGAGGATTTTGCCAGAAGAGACACAGCGTCATCCCTAATTTTTATGTCGAGAAGACCCGCAGAACGGCGGACGATTGCCTGTAAATCATCCTGCTCGTAAAAAGAAAAACGGCAGGTAATCCCGAACCGGCTTACAAGCGGGCTTGAAACTCCTCCCGCCTTGGTAGTAGCCCCGACAAGGGTAAACGGTTTGATGGAGATTCTCAATGTTCTTGCCATCGGCCCCTGCCCTATCACCCAGTCAATTCCGTAATCTTCCATCGCTATATACAACAGCTCTTCGATAGCGGGTTTAAGCCTGTGAATTTCGTCAATAAAAAAGACATCGCCTTTTTTCAGGTTGGTAAGGATACCGACTAAATCCTTGGGCTTGTCAAGGGCGGGCGCGGTAGTCTGCACAAAACCGCTCTCCAGTTCGTTTGCCACAACCTGCGCCAAAGTTGTTTTGCCCAAGCCTGCCGGCCCTATCAAAAAAAGATGATCGAGGCTTTCGGCGCGTTGTTTCGCGGTGGAAATAAAGACCGAAAGATTTTCCTTCATCACCTTCTGCCCCATAAACTCAGACAGGTATCTGGGGCGAAGGGTCATATCCCTGTCGTCGTCTTCGACAATTTGCGGACGTACAGGGCTTGAGTCTTTCTCCATCTCACGCCCCGCTCAAATACACAATGGCTTCTTTGAACAGCAGTTTTTCCCTTACATCGTCCGCAAGAGATGAGTCTACAACTGCATCCGCTTTCGCGAGCGCCTCGGAGGCTAAACGCCTGTCGTAACCCATCGCCGTAAGCGCCTCAACAAGGTCGTTGTAGGGAGAAGCATGGGCGGAAATATCCTGAACATGGACAAGTTTGCCCTTTAATGAGAGGAGCATTTTTTGGGCGGTCTTTTTTCCAAGCCCCGGAACCGCCTCAAGGCGGGCAAGGTCGCCCGCTTCCAGAGCGTGTTCAAGATCGTCCTGACTGATACCGCCCATTATTTTAACCGCGCCCTTTGGGCCGATACCTTCAACTTTTAAAATTTCAAGAAAAGTGGATCGGCGAGTTTCGTCGCAAAAGCCGAAAAGACGCATCTGATCCTCACGGTGGTACATCCATGTAAAGACCCTGCATTCCCTGTTCGGGACAAGGACGGCAAGGTCATTCAAGGGCATGGCAATTTCCCACTCAATACCGCCTGTAAGGAGAAAGGCCGACTCGCTTCCCTTGGAGCTGACAATGCCCCTGATACTGTTAAACATAGCGTTCAGCATAACATTTTATTAAAAAAAAAACACGTTTCCCCTTGACACAAACCCCCGGATAATGTATAGTTAGACTAGTCAGACTATATTAAAAGAGGTATAAAAATGAATGTAAAGACTGTTACCAAAAAAAAGGAAGAATGGCAATTACAGGAGGCAAAGGCTATGTTCAGCGAAGTTATCAAGGCGGCGGCGGTAAAACCGCAGATCATCACGGTACGCGGAAAAGAAACCGCCGTAATCCTTTCAATCGGGGAGTACAAAAAACTCGCAAGGCCAAGGCAGACTCTTTTTGAGTTCATCAAAAACTCCCCGCTTTACGGCCTGGAACTGGAATTACCGTCCCGGCAGCCGGAAGAAATGAGGGAGGTTCTTCTGTGAAATACCTGCTGGACACAAACGTAATTTCCGAACTGCAAAAGGCAAATTGCAGTCAAAATGTCAAATCCTTTACGGACGCGATAAGCTGGGAAGATATGTGCATATCAGCGATTTCTATGGGTGAGATATGTTACGGCATGGAAAAACTTCCCGCCGGAAAAAAGAAACACGAGCTTGCCATTTGGCTCTACACAAAAGTACCCGAATGGTTTAACGGGCGCGTAATCGATCTTGATACCGAGGTAATGCTTGAATGGGGGAAGATCCGCGCAAGGACAGGCAGGACATTGCCCGCCGTAGATTCAATGATAGCCGCCTGCGCCATTACCCACCACCTGTTCCTTGTTACCCGAAACGTAAGGGACTTCGAGGATATTGAAGGCATAAACTTAATCAACCCGTGGGAATTTTAGGTTTCCAGAGCGCCGCTGTTTGCCGCGCATATTGCGGCTCCAAGCGCGTCGGCGGCGTGATCTGGTTTGGGGGCTTCCTCAAGACCCAGGATGATCCTCACCATTTCCTGCACTTGCTTTTTTCCGGCCCCGGCATTGCCTGCCACGCCCAGTTTGATTGTTCTGGGAGCCAATTCACGCAGGGGGATTCCGCTCTCCGCGACAGCCGCAGAAATGACTCCCCTCGCTTCTGCTACAGGAATGGCGCTTGAAACATTTTTCCCGAAGTACAGGGTTTCAACAGCGGCTTCCGAGGGCCTGTATTTTTCAATAATCAAACGGATGGACTGAAGGATAAAAAAAAGCCTCTGCGCACGGGGAATGCCCGGCTTTGTCTCTATAATGCCGTGATCAACATAGCGGATACTCCCGCTTTCGCTCTCAAGCACCCCCCACCCTGTACCGGCAAGGCCGGGGTCAATACCCAGTATCCTTCGGGAACTACTCCGCTTCAAAACCGTCCGGGATTGCTATATTGCAATAGACGTTTTGAACATCGTCGTTCTCTTCAAGTTTGTCAATCAACCTGAGAGCTTTGGCCGTTCCGTCGTTGTCCAGCGTAACCTCCGCGTCCGCCACCATGCTTATCTGGGCGCTCGTGGTTTCAAAATCTTTTTTTTGAAGCGCGTTCAATACCTCTTCAAAATCTTCCGGTGCGCTCGTCACTTCGATTATGCCGTCCGACAGGGAAACATCTTCCGCTCCGCCTTCAAGAGCCGCTTCCATTACCGCGTCCTCTGTGTACTTTTCGCCGTCCATTGTAATAATGCCCTGACGCTTGAAAAGCCTTGAAACAGAACCCGAAGTGGCAAGCTGTCCGCCTGCCCGGGTCAGAATGTTGCGGATATCGGCGGCTGCGCGGTTCTTGTTATCCGTTAAAACTTCGATAAAAATGGCGACTCCTCCGGGAGCGTATGCTTCGTAGACAAGCTCCTCATAGTTTACGCCCTCAAGTTCGCCGGTTCCCTTTTTAATTGCCCGTTCGATATTGTCCCTGGGCATATTGGCGGCTCTCGCCTTAAGGATCGCCGTCCGCAGGCGGGGATTGCCTTCAGGATTTCCTCCGCCCATGCGGGCCGCAATGGAAATTTCCTTGATCAATTTGGTGAACATCTGGCCGCGTTTTGCGTCCGCAGCCCCTTTCGCGTGCTTGATAGTCGCCCATTTACTGTGGCCCGACATGATAACCCCTTTTTATGCCTCTAGCGGCAAGCTTAATCAAATGGCTCCGCGAAGCGGAGACAACCACTCATCTGTGGTTAGAATGAGAAAACTCTATGTATCCGTCAAAAGAGAATTAATTTTTTCCCTTATGAATGGCCTTGGTAATGGTATCGTCAATGTACTTGTCATACCATTCATACGAAAACGGATCCTTATCCCTTACAGTGGTTTTTACCTGAAGTTCCAGATTATCCTTGCAAGACTCGCAGACACTGTGTTTGGCATAATGAAAAAATGTGCGACCATTCATCGAATCATCAACCTTCTTTTTACATATATCACAGGTAACAGTCAGCATAAAGACCTCCTAATCTTTTATCTTGAATACATTATACAAAAGAATTTATAATATGTCGAGTACCTATGAGCAAAAATGAGAAAAAAATATTCCAAATTGAAGAATCGGCTTTTTCCCCGGAAAACGCGCTTATAATCGCCGAACTTGGGACATCCCACAACGCGGATATTGTCAAGGCAAGGGAGATGACAGCCGCAGCCGCGCAGGCGGGGGCCTCCTGCGTCAAATTCCAGATGGTCTTTGCCGATGAGATTCTCCACCCAAATACCGGGGATGTCCTGCTTCCAGGGGGGAAAATCAGGCTTTACGACAGGTTCAAGGCTCTGGAAACACCGCTGGAATTCTACGCGGAAATCAAGGAATACGTTGAATCTTTGGGGCTTTTGTTCCTATGCACCCCGTTCGGCCTTAAAAGCGCATCCCTTTTGCGTGAAATAAAGCCGAAAATAGTGAAAATCGCCTCGCCTGAGCTTAATTTTACAGGTTTACTCCAGGAAACTGCCGAATGGGGACTGCCGATACTGCTCTCCTCCGGCGTTTCGCGCCTTTCGGACATTGAAGAGGCGGTCTCTATCCTTAAACATAGGGTAAATCTCTGCCTTTTGCACTGTGTTACCAGCTATCCCGCTCCCGAAACCGACTATAATTTGAGGGTTCTCCCCAATCTGTCGGCAATTTTCGGCGTTCCCGCCGGCGTAAGCGACCACAGCTGTGATCCCTCTCTTGTTCCCGCCCTCGCGGTAAGCATGGGAGCGTCTGTCATAGAAAAGCACTTCTGCCTTTCCAGAACAGACCCCGGCCTTGACGACCCCATTGCCCTTCCGCCGGATGAATTTTCCCAAATGGCAAGGGCAATCCGTCACGCCGGTGAAATCGGGCCGGATGAAACCATTGCCCAGTACAGCCGTGAACGGGGACAGGCTCTTGTCCGGCAAATTTTGGGAAGCGGAGTTAAGGAACTTGCCTCCTCTGAAAAGGCCAATTACCGTCTTACAAACCGCTCGATTCACGCGCTTAGGGACATTCAAAAGGGCGATGTTTTGAAAAAGGGCGATTACGCCGTTCTAAGGACCGAAAAAAACCTCCGCCCCGGCCTTGAGCCGTACTGGGAAAAAGCCCTCGAAGGCAGGACCGCGCGTAACTTTATCCCGGCGGGAGAGGGAATAAGGTTTGAGGATGTGTAAAAATCTATCTTTTCAAATCAAGATGCCAGCCAATGTGAAGATATGCCGCCATTGTTGTTAAATCCCATCTTCCTGTATCTTCATATTCATATTTTTTAATGCCCACAAAATATTCGCCTTGCTGGGCTGAAAATATGTTCATATTGGAATTGATCCCAAGTTCAAAATACACAGTTTTGGTTATATCAACCTGCATCGCCAACACGCTGAATATACCCACTCCCAAATAGTCCAGACTTTCGCGTGTAGTGATATTATCAAAATACATCATTGTAAAACTAAAGCCAAAATCCGCGTAAAATGACAATCTCTGCGCTATTTTAAACCGGGCTGAACTCCCTAAAGCTAAATCCATAAATCCCATTATGACACCGCCATCCCCTATTGAATAGCTTTCATCTATAATGAAACGATCACCGGAAGAAGTAAGACTGTTGTACCTGTACCCTTCTCCGGTTTGCAGAAGCTCAATGGCTAAGAGCCATCTGTTGCGAAAGAAAAACCCGCTTGTAATAGAGCTGTCGGTATCGCCGAATACCCTCATCGAAGAACTAAAACCGGGCGCAAGAAATATAGATTCCCTCTCCTCACTGAGCAAATATTCTGGAGGTGTAAGTAAACCGCCTTGTCGAAAACGCACATCTTTATCGATTTTTGTTGAAAATACTCCTAACCCAAGTTCCGCCCCGCTGGAAAACTGAATTTCCTGGGCAGGCATATTGCTCATAAAAATGACAATAAACAACAGAAAGAGAGTATATTTTTTCATAACAATTCCCCCGTATACTCACAATATATCACGTATTTTACAAATTGACAACCACTTTTTTCAGGAATATGACAAAATGGTATTAATCATTCGTTTCCTCACCCGCTCCGTTCGTCAATAACTTTCCAGCGAGCGGTTAAAGTTGATCCTGTAGCTCTCCAGTATCCTCAATTCCGGGGCGTATTTACCGCCGTCAAGGCTTGAGTTTACCGCGTTTAATTGCTCCGACAATGAACTGATGATTTGCAGGCACATAGAAAGCTCTCCTATAATATACCCGCGCATTACAGCCATTTCGGTACTGTCCGTTATATTGACAGGCTCCGCTCCTGAAAGCCCGGCGGAAGAATTCCTTGCGGTTGTTATTTGCTCATTCCTTTGCCTGTTAAACTCCTGCTGTGTCCGGCTGACGGTTCCCGCCCTTGCCCCGATGTCGATAAGGCCCCTTGCAAGGGCTATATACCCTTGTGCCTCACGAACTCTGGGGTCGGCGATCAATCCGCCCGTTTCAGGGTAGTAAATTACAGGGAACGGGCCCTCACTGATTGTCCTTCCCGTAGAGTCCTCATAAGTCAAAGAAAAATTCCCGATTACGGACGCGGAGGCGAATTGCCTTTCCAAAACGGCTTCCGCCACGATGGTCTCGTAGTCCCCGTTGTGAAGGGTGTCCAGGGAATAATGGACGGTACTGCCGTTTATCCAGTGTGAATAACCCCAGGTTTCCCTCAGCGTTACCCCGTCGGAGAGAACCAGCTCCATCCTGAGGTTCTTTGCCGCGGCAACCACAAGCCTGTCCAGTTCACTGCCGAAAGTCTGTTCCATTACGGTGCGGTCCGAAATGAAGCGGGATGAACCGCCTCCCGCTATCGCCATATCTACCATGAGGCTGATATCCGCCTCCTCCCCCAAAGCTATGGTGGAAATATTGATGCCCTGTTCTTTATAGCGCCCGCATGTATCAAGGAACTCTTTCCTGCTCCTCCCGCTTATATTGTCCATTCCGTCGGTAAGGAGAATGACCCGGTTTGTGTAATCCGGCCTGAAATTGACCATCACCTGATTGTAGCCCATTTCCATTCCAACGTAGATATTCGTACCGCCCCGGGGCCTTAGCGCGTCAACCTGTCTCCTGAATTGATCCCGATCCTGCCTACTGTTTATGTTTGCGGGCCTTATGAGGAGTTCGGCTATGTTGTCAAAAATAACCACGGACACAAAATCCTGCGGACGCACCTGTTCAATAAAAATACGGAAAGATTCTTTTACCCATTCCAGTTTATTCTGGCTCGACATGGAACCGCTTATGTCGATAACAAAGCTGATGTTCATCGGAGGCAAAGCTGAAAAGTCTTCTTTCTTTCCACGCAGTCCCATTAAAAGATACGCGGTGTTATCCCTGGAGCCTGAGGCGGTTATCACATTCAGAGCCCCGGTTTCGGGGAAGGGATAGCTGTAATCGCTCTGGGCAATGTATGAATCAATGTAGATTTCTTCAGGCGGAATTACCCGGCCAAGCCCGGCAAGGTAATCTCCGCGCTCCGACGATGAAGAAGCCTGAGAGCTTCCCCCGGCAAAAAGAACCGCCTGCATCATAAAAACGCCAAGAAAAACAAAAATATATTTTTTCATAAATATATTATAACACGATTTACGATACCGCGGTTAGTTAATTTAGTTTCTACCCTGTCTCTCCCATGTTTGGGGACGGTACGGCTGTTGCGGGATTCTCCAAATAAGCAGGCCACGGCGCCACGGTACTCTGATTCCTCAAAGAGGGCATACCGTTTGCTCCGTTCCACACCCACATACCGTTGCCGAAGGAAAAACCGGCCCTCTCCCACGCCGCCCTGGTTTTCAGTTCCGCCGAGGCCAAGTCCGCGCCGTCTTTGCCCGCCGGATCGGATGAAGACGGAACCGCCACGTAATAAAGGTAATTCTGCCCGGTTGTAGTGCCGTTCCACCCATAGTTACGGGTAAGAGAGCCGCTTCCAAATTCGGTAATCCGGTTCTCCCCGGCAATGCGCCCGACGGCGGTTTGGGGTTCTTCCGTGATGCTTTCAGCAAGCGATATGCAGTTTGAAACAACACCGCTATTTCTTCCGGCAATTCCGCCTGAATACGGAGATACGCCTTCCCGCCTGTGAAAAACCCTGCCCGCAAAATAACAGTTCTGTATCGTGCCCTCAGACGTGTTGCTCCCGGCAATTCCGCCCTTTGTGATCGTATCGCCGATATTGCCCGTAACAAAACAGTTCTGTATAGTACCGGAGTTCACTCCCGCGATTCCGCCGATACCCTGCGTGCCCGCCGTAATGCTTACGTCTATAAGCCCCAGATTTTCCACCCTGCTGTTAGTGTCGATGGAGCCGAACATTCCCGCGCTTGTATAGACGGGGAAATTTTCAGGTATATTGATTCTAAGGCCGGTGATAGTATGCCCGCCTCCGTCAAAAGCGCCGAAGAATCCTTCACTTCCGCCTATCGGAGTCCAGTTGCCGTTGCCCGGATTGCCGTCGTTGTCGCCTGTCAATGTAATGTCCGCCATGAGCCGGTAGTGCGTTTGGGACGTATGTGTTGAACTTACCGCCCGCAGGTCGGCCTCGGTGTAGATTAAGAAGGGATCATCCGCCGTCCCGCCGCCTTTATGGGTAACATCTGAATCCGCCGTGCTTTGGGCCGACTCCTTCGGTTTGTCCGATTCGCCTGAGACTGCCGTCTGTGTCTGCAATTCACCTGTTTCCGGCGTTTTTTGTTCTTCTGTCTTTTCAGGGGAACAGGCAGACGCGATAACGGCAATTGCCAGTATTCCCAAAAGTTTAAATGTTAATCCCTTTTTATTCATTGTGTAACTAAACTCCTTTTTAAAGTTGACAATTTAACCATTATACTAAAGAATATTCATATTATGTAATGAGGGGGCGATATGGCAAATAAAAGTTTAATTGAAAATACGCTGAAAAAGGGAGAGGGCGTTTTCCGCCTTAACCCGAACTTTATACCAAGGCCCTTCGGCGTTGAGGGAAGGCGCTTGAGGCTTCACCCCGATGATTACTTTGCCTACGGCCTTGCACGCGGTTCAATTAAAGAGCGGTGGATGGCTTCCACGAACATTGCCCAAAACGGGCCGCTCGCCGGTCCCGAAGAGGGCTTGAGTTTCGCCGCCGTGGATTACGGCAGTGATGAGAAGTTCAGCCTTAAAGAGGCAATTGAAATTTTAGGCGCGGCTGTTATCGGAAAAGAATTGATGGACAAGTACGGAGGTTTCCCCGTATTCTCAAAATTCTACGACCTTAAAACTCCCCTCTTCCACCACCTTCACCTGGATATGGAAGCCGCCGCGAGAGTCGGCAAACTCGGAAAGCCCGAATGTTATTACTTCCCGCGCCAGTTTGCCAGCCACACGGGAGAAATCAACGCGACATATTTCGGCTACGACCCGGACACAAAGCCCGAAGAAGTAAAACAGCGCCTGCGCGACTACAACAAGGGCGATACCCGTATCACGGAGCTTTCCAGAGCGTGGCGGATCGAGTTAGGCTCAGGCTGGTACTCCCCAGCGGGCGTAATCCACGCGCCCGGCTCTGTGATGACTTACGAGCTTAACTGGAACGGAGACGTAAACTCGGTACACGAGAACGTGGTTTCAGGCGTTACATACCCCCGCGATTTTTTAAACGGCGAATGCCCGCCCGACAAAAAAGACGACATCGACTATATTTTCAGTCTGCTTGACTGGGAGAAGAACACGGACCCCCACTACAAAAAACGTTTCGGGCGGCCTCCAATCACCATCGTCAAAAATTCCGATTACGAAGAAAAGTGGGTCTCCTACGCCAACGACGGCTACTTCAGCGCGAAGGAGCTTTCCGTCAATCCGGGCAAGAGCGTTACGCTAAAAGAGCCCGCCGCCTACAGCGTGATCTTCATTCAGGGGCACGGCAAGTTCGGCGTGTACCAGTGCGAAGCGCCGGGGATGCTCCGTTTCGGACAGCAGAGCGCCGATGAGTTCTTTGTGTCCGAAGACGCGGCAAAAAAGGGAATTGTCATCACAAATACAAGCCCTGTAGAACCGCTGGTGTTGATCAAGGGGTTCGGGCCAAATCACCCGGACGCGCCAAAGAGCGTGTAACTGCCGAATGGAGTATAATAATCTTATGAAAAGTAAATTATTGCCGTTGTTTGTCTCTGTTCTGGCGGGTATACTCGTTACGTGTTCATCTTCGCCTTCAGGTTCCAGTTTTGGGCCTTTATCCGCCGGTATTCTGGATTTGGTTCAGAACGCTGTTTTTGAAGTAGTCGTGGAAAAGCCCGCCGAAGTATCCATAACTTACGACAGACAACTTAACTGGGATAATGTTCCCTTTTCGATCAGAAATGACAATTATTATTCCATCGGGACAGCCTTTGCTATTTCCAATACGGAACTTGTTACAGCCTTCCATGTAATTAACCTCGGTTATGAAAGCATGACGTTTAACAAATATTTTGTAAGGGATTCGCAGGGAAACATTTACGAAGTTGATCAAATTAACGGCGGTTCCAATGAAAAAGACTATCTTATTTTTACGGTCAAGGGTAGAACCTTTAGCAAATTCTTCCAGTTTGAGAGAAACTTTAAAGTAGGCGATCCTGTTTTCAGCATAGGCAACGCTCTCGGCGAAGGCATCGTGGTGCGAAACGGCCTTGTTTTAGGCACTGTTCCCGAAGAGGATTCAGGCAGGTGGAATTTACTGAAGAGTTCCGCAGACGGTAATCCCGGAAATTCCGGCGGGCCTTTGGTTACCCCCGCAGGTAAAGTTGTGGCTCTGGTAACGGCCCTGCAAGACAACATACTCTACTCGGTTCCCGCGGATGTTATTCTTGACGGCGACCGTTCAGCCCTTCCCTACCGGACGAAGCACGGCTTTGGCCACCTTATTCTTGTAAACAGTCTGAATAATACCTTTGAAACCAGCGCTTCCCTGCCCGATACCTACACCGGCGTAAGAAATACAATCCGCGCCGCTTATGTGGAGCATTACGATTCTTCAATGTCCGCTCTTTTTGAACAAGCGCCGGGATATATCAGCGGTCCCAATAACGCCTTTATCCTTGACAGTTCCCTGTCGTCGTCTTTTCCCGAAATCAGTTTTGTTGACCCAAACGACGACAACTGGAAACTTTCCGGTCTTAGCAGGAGCATAAGGACATACAATCTGGAAAATGACGGACGGCTCTACCATGTTCAGGTATCGGGATATAACTTTTACAAGATCAAGCGGTCCAGACAGGTACCGCTGGAGCAGGTCTGTACTTCTCCCAAGTACATTATGGATCTGATACTTCAGAATATGCGGACAGAAAGGACTCTTTGGGGCAACGACAAATACCGGATACTTTCACTTGGGGAACCGGCTTTTACAGGCCTGTATCGGGATGTTCTGGGAAGGACATGGATCAACGCCAACTGGCTCATAGGTTTTAATGACGAAGTTCTTATCATGTATATTCTGCCGACCCCCGACGGTCCCGTTTTGTTAAGCACCACGCGTGACAGTTCCTTCCTTCAGGATTATGATTGGGATTTTCAAAAGATATGCGATCATATCTTTACGGCATATTCGGCCTCTTTTGAGGACTGGGCTGATTTCTTTGCCATGAAGCAGTATATCCCCGGTTTTTTACAGGATGTAAGTTTTCAGTGGAACAAAAACGAACAGTCTTTTTACCTGAACTGCGGCGGCATGAGCGTTACTTCGGACATAAATGTATTTGACTGGACAGGCAGTTCCGAATTGTTCATGGCTCCTTCATGGTACAAATTTAAAGACGCGCTGGAATTCGGTTTCCGTAAAATTACATTGAGAAGGGATCCGTGGGCTGATGACTATATCGTTCTGTACCGGAACATAAGGCCGGATTCCAAGCTCGGCTCAGGGGCAATGGAAAGCTGGAACAATCTGGTCGCTCAAAGGCATCCCTTTAACGGAGTGCCGGCTATTTCGGCAAGGGAAAATACAGGTTCTGTCGGAGCCATCCTTGGCAGTGTCCGGTCTGGAACGGATACGCTTTTTTCAGCCTACCTCTCCATGGAAGACCCGCAGGATGAAGAAAGCCTGCTCCGCCGTTTCAACGCCCTGAAACAGTCGATTTCAGTTATAGATTGAGTATGGTATGGAAACAAAACTAAAACACCGTAAAGCCTCCGCCCGACTGCGGCTGGTAATGAAAAACGGATCTCCTGCCGCGAATCAGGATGTAAAAATTACCCAGAAGGGACATCAATTCCTCTTTGGCTGCGGCGGTTTTGAAGCGGTTGAACTTGCCGGCAAGCACGACGGCACGGCGCACGATGAAAAAATGACCGCGTATTTTCAGGAAAAACTGAACAAACTTTTTTCTTTAAACAACTACGCTACCCTGCCCTTCTACCTTGGACGATATGAACCTGAGGAGGGCAAGCCCGATGAAAAGCGGACAATGGCGGGAGCCCGCTGGTTCAGGGAACGGAACATTGTAACGAAGGGGCATCCGCTGTGCTGGCACACTGCCTGCGCTCCCTGGCTTATGAACTATTCCAACGCGGAAATCCTGAAAAAAGTAATCGCCCGCATTGAGCGCGACGTAACGGCATTCGCGGGAATAATCGATATTTGGGACGTGATTAACGAAGTCGTCATTATGCCGATTTTTGACAAGTACGACAACGCCGTTACGCGAATATGCAAAGAAATCGGGCAGGTACAGCTTGTCAGGGAAGTGTTTCAGGCGGCAAGACGCGCAAACCCTAACGCGGTGCTGATACTGAACGATTTTGACACATCAAAAGATTATGAGATACTGATAGACAAATGCCTTCAGGCGGGAATTCCCATCGACGTGATCGGTATTCAGTCGCACCAGCACCAGGGTTACTGGGGCACGGAAAAGGTTCACAATGTCCTTTCCCGTTTTGCCCGTTTCGGACTGCCTCTGCACTTTACGGAAAACACAATCATTTCAGGCGATATTATGCCTCCTCATATTGTAGACCTCAACGACTGGAAGGTTGACGAATGGCCGACCACCCCCGAAGGTGAGGAACGACAGGCGCGTGAAGTAACTGAAATGTACGAAATCCTTTTCTCCCACCCGCAAGTACAGGCTATTACCAACTGGTCGGGCGGGGACAACGCCTGGCTTCACGCCCCCGCCGGTTTCCTGCGGACCGACAACAGCGAAAAACCCGTGTACAAGGCGTTACGCGACAAAATAGAAAACGAATGGCACACAGAAGTTACGGCGCACAGCGACGCGGACGGCTATGTAAATCTGGAAGGTTTCAAGGGCGCGTATGAAGTTTCGTGCGCGGGCAAAACAGCGAAGTTTGAACTTGATGGGAAAAAGGACAAGATTGAAATAACATTTGGCAAATAGCAGGAAAAAGTTGCATCTCACGGGGGCACAGAGACACGGAGTTAAGAGCGAGGTGTGAAAAATACCAGCCTAGATATTTTTTTAATATAATACTTGACATAATTATATTTTTATGTTATAAATTGTTTATGGAGTATTGTGTATTAGAAAATGTAGAAGACTATAAGGCAAAAATGGCTATAGATATACTTGAGAAAAATGATATTTTAACATATTGTATAAATATGGATAGTTTTTTATGCATTAGCAATGTAAAAGTATGCGTAAAAGAAGAAGATGTGAGAAAAGCAATACAAATAATTAATCAATTACCATTTATAAAACAACAATGATTGATTGAAAACATCAATATTTGATATGACTATTTATATGGAGAAATATTATGAATAAATTAATATTATTTATTATGTTATTTTTTACTGCATTTTGTGCGTCTTCTCAAAATAACATATACAATATTCTTAATAAGGAAATTGTAATATATGACAATTGGGTTGGACAAAGTTTTACATTAGTACAAGAAAATGGCAATTATTTTATTTATAGAAGAATATTTGGTTCAGGAGTTGCTTATGTAGGGACAATTGTATATAATGTTATATTTGATAGTGAATATAAGATAATATTTTCTGAAATATTTACGATATCCGATAATATAAGGAATAGATATAATAGAAATGAAATGTTTGAATTACATTTCGGAGAAGATGTAAAAATATATGTAAATGGAATGAGACTAAATATTAATTATATAAGATGAAAACACGGCTGGTACTTCGCATAACAGGATTGTAAACGTTATGAAAAAGTCTGTGAATAGCTTACCAGCCTGGTTGATTCACCCAAGAACGAAGGCCCAAAAGTTCTTGAAAGGCTTCCAATACTTCTTTTCTTAATCCATCAGATATTGGGATAGTATAAACTATTTCTTCTTCGAAAAGAACATCAATTAGCAGTCTTATATTGGATCTATCTACAGAATTTTCTAAATATTTCTGATAGGCTGTAAGTATCAGGCTCTCCACATGGTAGATAGAGTAACGGTTGATATGTATTTCAGTTTGAAAATAACTTTTTATATTATCTTCAGTCATTGGAAACCTTGTAACCATATCAAAAGGGATTAAATACATCACAACGGATGTTTTTTCATTTTTCAAAATAGCTTCTAATGGTTCCTTCACTGTTTTTTCTTGTTCTAAAACCGGCGCGCTTGCTTTAATAGGGATGTTGTCTATAGCTATATCAATATTATTCTGCACAATGCCGGCCTCTTGTTTCCGGCAGCCGGTATAAAGAACAATTACCGTCAGGAAAAGCGGCATAATCATGTTTTTTTCATCTTTATCTCTCCTAATGAGATAAGGTTAAATAATATTCTCTTCTGTTCGCGCAGATCCGTGTCCGTACTGTATAGGTACGAGTTCGTGGTAAATAAATTCACAACATCACTTCCCGCCCGTCTTCGCCTTTTCGCAGAAAAATTCCCACGCTTCTTTGTCGGTGTATTTGTTATGTACAATTTTTCCGATTGCGTCCGCCATTGCCGCCGGGTGGTAGCTTTGGAAAATATTCCTGCCCATGTCAAGACCGCGCGCTCCGCCCTGCATTGAGTTGTACGCCATTGTAAGCGCGTCCTTTTCGGGCAGTTTCTTTCCGCCTGCTACCACAATTGGAACGGGACACGCGGCGGCAATTTCCTCAAAATCATCGCAGTAGTACGTCTTTACGATGTGCGCTCCCAGTTCCGCAACAATACGGGTCGCCAGTTTAAAGTACTGGCTTGTGCGCTCCATGTTCTTGCCGACGGCGATAACGCCCAGCGTGGGTATGCTGTAACGCGCCCCCGCGTTTATCACTTTGGAAAGGTTGTCGATGCTTGAAAGCTGTCCATCCGCGCCGATAAAGGTCTGCACCGCCATACAGTCCGCGTTCATGCGGATCGCGTCTTCTACATCAACAGAGACAAGCTCGTGGCTGAGATCGTCGTTAATCATGGAAGAGCCGGCGGACACGCGGAGGGCGATGCCCTTCCTGAAATTCGGCTTTACGCAGGTGCGAAGCGCCCCTCTTGTCGCCATCAGCACGTCAATGTGGTCTATCAACTGGGGGATGAGAATGTCCAGCCGTTCAAGGCCGGATACCGAACCCATGAAATAACCGTGATCAAAGGCGAACATCACAGTGTTGCCGCTCTTTGGATTGAAGATGTTGGTCAGGTGTTTCTTCATTCCCCAATCAAGGTTCGCCGCGCCCTTTACATGAAAATTCCCGTTTGTCTTAAACGGAACATCAACATGGTAATTTTTCTCTACTTTGATTCCTTCTTTATCAGCCATTTTATTCCTCTCAAAATAATTTGTTTGATAATTTTACAACGAAAATATATAATGTACAACATGAATTATCTTATGGCGATTGACGCGGGAACCGGCAGTATCCGTGCCGTTATCTTTGACACGCATGGCAACCAGATGGGCTG
>JGI24698J34947_10000063_pt1 | contig 33343 bp, 36 predicted proteins | sample TergutMp193P3_FD_34947 | JGI IMG/M metagenome (IMG submission 34947) | reverse complement strand
TTTTTCCGCGTATTGCGACAATGGCGACATTGCAGGAAAGTACCGTAAAGCACGCGGTGTTGTGGGGTATAGACATTAAGAATGAAATGGCGGCTAACAATTTCAATATGACCGACCGCAGTGACGGCTTGTTGGAAGGCAGGTGGCCCGCTCCCGGAGCAAACGAGTGCGCGATAGGGCGCGTCTTTGCGCACAAATCGGGACTTTCCATCGGTGATCGGATTCTGTTTAAAACGGTATCCGCACAGTTTTCGGATAAATTTTTAAGTCCCCAAATCACCGGCATTTTCAATTTTGATTACATCAAGATTGACGAGCAGTACCTCATCATGGATATTGAACGTCTCCAGCAGTTGTTGGTTCTTGACGAAGGAACACAGTCCCTCGTGATTTACGCCGATGACGCGGAACAAAGCGGGGTCATCACTGCCGCAGTGCAGAATCTTTTGGGAGAGGACAATGTCGTTACAGAATGGCGCGACAATTACTGGGTCGCTGTAATGAAAATGGTAGAGCCTCTATACACCGTAATATTTTTGGTGTTCCTGATCGTCGCCAGTTTCCTGATTATCAATACAGTGGTGATGATCATTCACGAGAGGATAAAAGAAATCGGCATGATGGGATGCCTCGGCATGACCCGCGCTGAAATTGTAAAGGTGTTTTTCTTTGAGTCCATTTTCATGGCGGCATTCGGCGCGCTTGCCGGGGTAATTGCCGGGGGAATCGTTGCCGGTATTGGGTCATATTTCCCGATTCGTATGGGCGACTTTTACGGCAACACATTCAGCGAAATGCCGTTGAGCAACGCCATTTTTTTCCAGTTCAGCCCCGCCATTCTTGTACGGGCATGGCTCATGGGCGTTGTAGTAGCGTCGCTCTTCACGTTGATCCCATCGTTGAAAAGCGCGTTTGTGGAACCTGTTGAAGCGTTAAGAAGGTAAGGAGGTTAATTATGTGCAAGAAAAATTTATTTGTTGTAATGGTGCTGCTCACAGCGGCGGCGGTTTTTTCCCAAACGCCCAGTGCTCAGATGCCAACGGCATCAGAGTTACTGAGGCGGGTGGATAACAACGAGATTTATTCCACTATTGAGTACGAAGGTGAACTCATCATTGAGTATCAGGGACGGCGTTATGTGAAAGTGATGAAGGCGTGGGCAAGGGGAAACACTTACAGCTTTATCGAATTTACAAATCCCGAGGACAGGGGAACCAAGTACCTTCGCAGGGATGGCAGGCTGTATGTGTATTCCCCGGACAACGAAGGCGTAGTGCTGATCTCAGGACACATGCTAAAAGAGTCAATGATGGGTTCCGATATGTCCTACGAAGACACTATTGATAACGACACTCTTTCCAGCCGCTACGATCCTGTCCTTGCGGGTTCGGAAATTTGGAACGGGCGCGACGCGTGGATACTTGAGTTGAACGCGAAAAGGCGCACCGAAAGTTATCCTACACGCAAATTGTGGATCGACAAGGAAACAGGAGACCTTCTGCACTACGAACTTTACGCCCTCTCGGGAGTAAAACTCAAGGAGTACACCCTGCTCAGAGTGGAAGTTATCGGCGGACGCCGTTTCCCGGTAGAAGGTGAAATGCGCGACCTTATGCGCAGGGACAGTAAGACTACTTTTGTTATGCGAAATGTCATACTTGACAGACCCATCGCGGACTCTGTGTTCAGTATGCGTAATTTGGAAAGGTAATGTTATGAAGAGAATTGTTGTGACTATCGTACTTTTGTTCTTCACAATAAGCGGCGGTCTAACTGCCCAGATAACCGTTTCCGGCATATTGGACTCTTCTGTTTCATTGCAGGCGGGAGCCGGGGACGCGTCGGCTTCGCCGGTTTTTTCCTTCGGGTTTGAGGAATACGCCAATCTGCGCTTTCAGTCGAGGATACGGGACAGGGCGGTAGTTTACGGCGCGGTAAACTTTATAGCCGCCTCAGGGGATTATGCGGCTAACGCGGCGCAGATAGCGGGTTTAACCACCGCAATTGTAGCCCCTGGTCTCAGCCCAACAGCTTTTGTTGAGGGAGAAAACTACATTGCCGCCATTGAACTTGAGCGGCTTTACTTCCGCTTGAACGGCGAGTTTTTGGATTTTGACGGCGGGCTTTTGCGGCTGCCCTTTGGATATGGTCAGGTGTGGGGGTCTTCTGATTTTCTCAATCCGAAGAATCCACTGAAGCCGGACGCACGTCCGCGCGCCGTTCTTGGTGCGGGGCTTTCCTGGTATCCTGCCGATGAACTCAAACTGCTTGCCTTCAGCGTCTCAGGGCGTAATCCCCTCTCCAGGGACAGCGGTATACTTGCGGGCATTTCGATGGACCGGCACTGGGACAGGGCAAGCGTACAGGCGCTCTATTCATTCGAGTCGCCCAGCGATAATTCCGGGTACGGGATTCACCGCTTTGGAACTTCTGTGAAAGCGGATATAGAGGTTGGCTTTGTCATGGATGCGCTGTACACCTATAACCACGAAGCGGGGACAGAGCTTGACGGGCTTTCCCTCAGTATTGGCGCGGACTATTCTTTCTTTGACGGAAATTTGATCGTCCTTGCCGAATACCTGTACAACGGCGAAACTTCGTCAACTTCGAGAAAAGGCGGCGGCAGTTTTTCCAACAACCACTATCTGTACACGGGCCTTACATGGCGTTTCAATGACTTTACCAACATAAGCGCCGCGCTCATTTCCGCTTTTGACGATGTTTCCTTTACGCCGGTTATCAGCCTGAACCACGATCTGTTTCAGGGAGCTGCATTGACAATTACCGCGCAGATACCAATGGATCGCGATTTGTTCTCAGGAGACGGCAACCGCGGTGAGTTGGGACCCATAAGCCATTACTTCAACTGCAGCGCGAGGCTCAGATTGAGGTTTTAAGGTGTGGCGAGAAATGAACCCGTAGGACGACTGACTTGACCTCCTGTATCCACGAGGGTGTTCCAGTGCCCGAAGCGCATGCAAGTCCGTTACGTGACATTAGGGCATTTCAATTGTTTTTAGTTTTTAATAAATGTATTTATATTTTCTTTTACTTTATCCCAAATATTATTTATTCCTTTAACCAAATCTTCCATTCGTTCCCAGTCAAGTTGAAATCCATATGAATGTCTCACAAAATGCCTGAATTTCAAGTATTCTTCTAATGTTTCCTGTAATTCGATATTAAATATTTCCTTTCTATTTTCATTTGAAATAAATGCTTTTTCCAATAATTCCATATGCCACTTTGTATCATTTGGCAAGTTCGTATCGTAAAATTTGATTATTAATCTTAAAATATTCTCTATCCCATTATAAAATGAATGCAATATCAAAGCGGCGGCAGACATTTCGATAAAGTCAGGTATCTTTAATTTACATAAATCCAACAGCGGCTTACTATCATTAAGTAATTTATCAATTTGGGAAATTTCAAATACTATTTTTATCTTTAATTTTTCATCCAATTTCGGCAATCTCTCCCAATGAATTCAAAAGATTGAATAAATCTTTATATAAATCAAAATCAACAAGATCGATTCTGTTAGATAATTCCTTATCCAAAAGGGCATATACTCTAAAATATTTTTTTGCCGGCAGTCCGGTTATTCCTATATCAATATCAGAATTTTGATGAATTTTGCCGGTAATCATCGATCCAAATAAATAAACAGCTTTACACCCTTCATTTTTGAGAAAAATTACAGCCTTTTTAATGTCTTCCTGATATTTTACAGGAATTTTATCCATATCCATACCTATATTTTACCATGGTTTAGTGTTTTGTCAACAGTTTTTTATTGAAATTTTACTCAATGTCGCATAACGCCTCTCGAACTTTAGCCCGCGCCCGACTACGGTTTTTCGTAGGTGTCCAACCCTACGGGTTGATGGTCGAAATGCGGCGAAGCAGTTACAATTCTGTTAAACGCTGTTTTTCTGCTACGCTAGCCGGGCGTATGGACTCAGGCGGATTTATTTACGCCGGTTATCAGCCTGAACCACGATCTGTTTCAGGGAGCTGCATTGACAATTACCGCGCAGATTCCGATGGATCGCGATTTGTTCTCAGGAGACGGCAACCGCGGCGAACTGGGACCACTTCCGCCCGATGAGCTTCAATCTCTGTTGCGCGTAACAGGAGAACGTTTGGGTCGCTACTTCAACTGCAGCGCGAGGCTCAGATTGAGGTTTTAAGGTGTGGCGAGAAACAAACCCGTAGAACGACTGACTTGACCTCCTGTATCCACGAGGGTGTTCCAGTACCCGAAGCGCATGCAAGTCTGTTACGTGTCGTTGTTTTTCTTATCTAGTAATTCATAAGCCCTCTTTATTATCCTTTCCATTCTATGTAAAGTCATTTTTATTTTTGCTGTCTTTTCCCATGTATACATATCTTTTTTAAGTTCTATTTTTTCCAGTAAAATATGATTTTCTTCCTCATATTTTGTTAATGTTATTTCCAATTTACGCTTTTTGGAAAATGTCTCATGAAAAATACCTTTTAATATTTCTTTTTCTTCTTTAATTTCTATGCCCATATTTTTCTCTTCATCATGTTCATACTTTTCAATTATTCTTTGAATATCATCATTTGATGAGTTATATATAACCCATTTTATAAAATTCATGGTTTTTTCTAATGCGCTAATCTCATTTAATAAATACGAATTTTTATTGATATTCTTTTCAATATTATTTTGTACCTTTCTAATGAGATAAATTTTTCTTTTATCCAATATTTTTATTGTTCTTAAATCTGCTATACCCATTGTCTTACATATCTACTGGTAAAAAGCTTGCCTGGCACCGTTGGCGTTACTAACCAAGAGGTGCCAGGCATTTTTGTGTTACCCCGTGCCACGGACGGCACGGCGGCTGTTTTTCAATTTAGATTTATCGTTCGACCGCTCTAATGCCCCGATAAATCCAAAAGAAGTTAGTGTCTACAATGTCTATATCCTTTCCGCTCGTTTGATCCACGAAGTCTTTATATCCGATTGTAAACAATCCAAAAATAACCGTATACGATCCAACTACTCTTCTCCCGCCATCTGCCTGTAAGGTGGGAGTAAAAAATCCGATTGGTGTAGTAACACCCCCGCGTGTTGCATAGGTGGCGCAGCTCGACACCGTTAAACCGAATGCAAGAATCATTACCAGCATTCCTAACAAAATTTTTTTGTTTACCATTGTTTTCTCCTTTACTTTGGCAACAAAGTACCTTAAGAGTCATGTGTTTAGATTTCATAAAAACCTTAAATTTATGAATGTTCCGTAATGGCGGCATGAACGCCGCCATCTTCATAAAATTTCAGATTTTATGGCACTTGACTCTTCTATTTGCGCGATATTTACGTTTTTCCGATAATATTACGCATATATGACATATATCACTTAAATAAAGGTATTGTCAAGTATTTATTACGTTTTTTTAAGTAATAATTTATTTATGGGTTTTAAGGAAAACCTGAAAGCTGAATTGGCTTACAAGAATATTCTGGTTAAGGAATTGGCGTCAATTTCAGGGGTTAAAAGGCGTACTATTGATAATTACCTGCGGGAAGAAGGTTCAATCCCCTCCGCCGACGCCGCTGTCCGCATAGCGGCGGCTCTGGGTGTTACGGTGGAGTACCTTATTACCGGCAACGAACAGCAGGAGCGCGGCCCTTCCCAGCCTGTCCCGGATTCGCGGGTTATTCTTAAGAATCTTGAAGAGCTGAACAGGCGGGACAGGAAAATCGTGCTTAATTTGATAAAATCTCTTAAAAATATGGAAGATTCGGAGAAAAAATCATAGTAAAAGCGGATTTCAGATGTTGTTATACCCTGTACGAGTCGGGCGGGCAAAGGGTATAATGTGATTATGAAAATTAACAAGAAAATTTTTGGGGTTCTTTCCAACGGTAAAAAAATAAAATTGTATACCCTCAGCGCGGGCGATCTGGAACTTTCGTTGACCAATTTTGGCGCGGCGTGGACAAGCCTCTTTGTTCCTTCGCGCAAGGGCGGAAAGGCCGACGTGCTTCTTGGCTTTACCGGGCTGGACGGTTATTTGAACAACAGTCTGTTTTTCGGCGTTACTGTCGGGCGTTTTGCCAACCGTATAAAGGGCGCTTCATTTTCCCTGAATGGCAAGACGTACAGCCTCCCGGCGAATGACGGCGAAAACAACCTCCACTCAGGACCGCGCGGTTTTGACAAACTGCTGTGGAAATCGGAGGCTTATGAAGAAAACGAAGGCGTTTATGTGCGTTTTGAAATTGAAAGCCCCGATGGGGACTGCGGTTTTCCCGGCGAGATGAAAGCCGTTGTCAGCTATGGGCTTACAAAATCAAATGAATTAATCGCCGATTACGAGGCAACTGTAGACCAGCCCTGCCCGGTGAATCTTACCAACCACGCTTATTTTAATTTAGCAGGAGAGGGAAGGGGCAATATCCTTTCCCATGAAGTTATTCTACATTCATCGTCCTATGTTGAAGTTGATAAACACGCTATCCCGACAGGCCGGCTCCTTCCGGTTCAGGGAACCGTGTTTGATTTTAACTTGCGCAGATCAATTGCTTCCGGCATCGGTAAAACTGGCGGCTACGATCACTGTTTTGCCGTGGATGGGACGCCGGGTAAACTGCGCCCCTGCGCCGAAGTTTATGAACCTGTTTCCGGCAGAACTATGAAAGTCTTTACCACCCAGCCGGGCGTTCAGTTTTACACATCGAACCATATGAATATAACAGGAAAATACGGCTCCCATTACGCGAAACATTACGGCTTCTGCCTTGAGACCCAGCATTTCCCCGATACGCCGAACCAGAACTCCTTTCCTTCATGTGTCGCAGGCCCGGGAAAAGATTACCATGAAAAGTCGGTGTTCTCTTTTCATTGGTAACTGAATATTACAGGACACTAGTTCAGCAGGGATTTATCCGACAGAATTTCCCACTTAACCTTCAGGTTGTAAAGGCTCGCGTCTATGGAACCTTTCGAAACGCCGATTACCTCGGCTACTTCCTTGTTGGTGGCTTCGGTGCGGGTTCCTGCCATACGCTTTCGCATATTTTCCAGTCTGTTACGTGCTTTTTCAAGGCGCAATTTCATCTTGTTGTACGCGTTTGTATTTTCCGGTATATATGAGAGTCTTTTCTCATAAACAATACACCGGTAATATTGGCAGTAGATTCTTTCTCTCATCAGGTAAATTTCGTCGTCTCTTTTTTGCCGCATTGAACGAAGTTTCTCTATCATTTCTTTTAAACTTTTTTTGTCAATTCCGATATGATCCGCGATTCTGTCAATAAAATCATCCGAAACATGGTAATAGCATTTCAGGATAAGCGCCAAAAGCTGTTTTGGATTTTTTCTTCCGTTGTATTCGATGATTATTTGCGAAATCGGTTTGTCTTTCTTTTCGTATGAATAGGTTTGGGTTTCCTCATGAACGTACAGTTCAGGAACATGGACGCTCCATGCCGAATATTCGGTAACGCTTTTTGTAATTACCCGCAGGCGGTATTCCTTCGCCGCCATGCGCATAACAGTGCCTATAAACGCTTCAAATGACGAGCCTGTGTCACGGTACGAATCTATGGCTTTATGGAGACGCTGGTAAAACCATGAAAGAAAGTCCTCGTATTCATAGCGTTTCCAGTGACAGAAACTGGTTTTATCCTGGTTTTTCGCAAGATACTGATAAACCTCACCTTCAAAATCGGCGCGCGTTATACTGCCCTCGGTATACAGGGAAAATAAATTATTTAATAGTTGATGCATGATTAACCTCTGCCTTTGGATATCGGCCTTGCCCTGAAACAGGCGGAGAATCACGCGTAACAGATATTGTTTTAAATGAAAAAAGTCATGTCGAATTTTTTTTTGTTGTTATTCAAAAACTTTTTTAAATGATTCTAACATAATTTGTTTTATTTGTGAAATATTTCCTTTCATTGTGAGACCCGATGCGTTTTTATGCCCGCCCCCGCCAAGTGAATAAGCTATTTGAGAGACATCAACCGGATCGACCGACCTTAAACCCACAGTGCAACTATCAGCACACTCCTGGCGGATAATTACCACCGCTTTTACTCCCTCAATGGATTGCAACATTCTATACAGGTTGTCGGAGTCCCTGCCCTCAAAACCAAAGGTGTCAAATTCTTCGAGCGTTTCGTGGCTTAACACCAGCCTTCCGTCAAAGTACGATTCCGTTCTGGAAAGAATATGCCCCAAGAGGATTCTGGATTCTAAACTCTTGCCGCCGTTCATGATATTGTAAACGCTTTTCGGGCTGGCTCCACGGCGCGTCATTCTGGCGGCGGCTTCAAGCACGGATGAGTTTTTTTCTGTCAGGTGGCGGAAAAAGCCCGTATCGGTACAGAGTCCGAAAAGAAGCAGGACTGCCTCTTCCGCTGTAGGTTCAATGCCAAGGGCGGTTATCAGTTTTTCAATTAACAGTGTGCAGGACGGTAAGGATGGATCAATATAAACAGGAGCCTGAAATGTACTGGGAGGGTGAGTCCCCGCCGCGTGGTGATCTATAACAGCGCGTGGAAGCCCTTCAAGAAGTTCATGAAGGTCTCCGGTTCTTTCCATTGCGGAAGAATCTACAACTATTACTTTCGCGTCTTTTTTTTCTTCTTCCGTGGGGGCGGCGGAAAATTGCCCGGCATAATCCCTTAGTTCACTTCTCTTGAACGGGCCTTGCGAACATGCAATCGCGCTCTTGCCCATTCGCGTAAGCGCGCTGCGCAGGGCAAGCTGGCTCCCCACGCAGTCTCCGTCAGGTTCTTTATGACCTATTATAATAAACTTTGAACCTGTCTTTATAAATTGAACAAGAGCATCCGGTACTTCCTGAATCTCCAAGCCGTTTTCCATCAAAATTGAATATCAAGAGATTCACTGCCGGTAAAGTATCTGCTTAAATCCGTACCCTGCGGAAGATTGCCCCATGTCATGTGGGTCATGTTCCTGTGTACATAAAGCCTGATATGGCTGAATTGACCATCCCTGTAGAAAATAGTCAATGAAGGCCAGGCATTTCCCGTCGGCAAATTTATTATTTCCGCCTTTCCCGCCGCAGTGTACAGGTAGCTGACGCCCACTACTTCTTCGTCAGGTTCGTTATCCGTGTTTTGATCCGTAAACCATTCGTTGGGAATACCGACAGTGCCCATTTGACCGTTAGTTTTAAGGTATCGAATGAGATAACCATGACTGGTAGGATATATTCTCTCTATCTGTACGTTTACATAGTACATATTGGACTTTTTTTCATCGGGAATATTCTGGGCAAAAACCGGTGAAATTACCGCCAGAAAAACCGTTAAAATTATAAGCTTTTTCATACATAGCCTCCTATATTCTAATTTTAACAGATAATCAGGCGAGATTCAATAGAAATTAAGTAACCATGCTTGACAATACCTTCCTTACCGCCCCTGGACCCGCAAGCATCTGGGTAAACAGTTCCTCAACCTTTTCGCCGAGACCGGCTTCATAAAGATTTACGCCAAAAAACAGCGGGTTGGAAAGGATCGGCTCAAGCCGGCTGTGGAAGGGGCTAGTCTGCCTTTGGCTGACAGTCTGCCCCTGGCTGACAGTCTGCCCCTGGCTGACAGTCTGCCCTTGGCTGACATTTACTCCAAGGCTGATGCCGGAAAGTTTTGCCCTTAGATCTTCAATGTTGGGATCGGGACTTGGCTCATAAGGTTTGCCCTGATCGTCGAAACCTAAAAGGTAGCGCAGCCAGCCGGCAAAGACCAGCGGGATGAGTTTGAGATCGGCTAAAGATTTGCCCGCTTTTTTGTATGCCTTTATTGTCTCGCCGAAGCGGATGGGTATTTTGAGTGACGAATCCATCGCGATACGCTGGGGGCTGTCCGGCATAAACGGATTGGGAAGGCGCACCCTTATCACCTGATCGATAAAATCCTGTGGTTTGATTATCCCCGGATCTGTTACCACGGGAAGCCCCTCGCGGTAGCCGACTCCCTCAATAAGTTTGACCAAATCGGCGTCCTTCATTTCCTCACTGATCAGCTTGTAACCCAAGAGGAAGCCGAAAATGGCGAGGCTTGTGTGCAGAGGATTGAGGCATGTGCAGACCTTCATCTTTTCTACCCTGTCCACGGTTTCCCTGTCCGTAAAAAGCACGCCGGCCTTTTCAAGAGCCGGCCTGCCGTTGGGGAATGAGTCTTCGATTATGAGGTACTGTGTTTCCTCGGCGTTTACAAAGGGGGCGATGTATGTTTTCTTTTCCGTAACCGTTCCCTGCATATCCTCAAGCCCGCAGGAAACAAGCATGTCGCGCACACTGCCGTCCGGGGAGGGAGTGATCTTGTCTATCATCGACCAGGGGAAGGCGAGCCTGCTTTTATCGCGCACATAATCCAGAAAGCCCGAATCGGCGACTCCGTTTGTAACCCAGCCCTTCGCGATAGTATCAATCGCGGCGAAGAGAATATCCCCGTTATGTGAACAGTTGTCCATGCTTACCAGTGTTAGCGGCAACTTTCCGCGTTTATAACGTTCATGGCAAAGTGAGGCGATGTGCCCCATATAACTTTTGGGAGCGGCAGGCCCCGTTTTAATGTCCTCTGCTATATTTGGAAAGAGTTCCCCGTCGCGGCCTTTCAGGCTGTACCCCTTTTCAGTGATGGTAAAACTTGCCATTTGCAGGGATGGAGAAGCGAAAATCTCCTTAAGGGCGTCAAATTCCCTGTCCATTCTGAGGGAAGAGGCAACCGAGGCGATAACCTGTTTTTCGGTGGTTCCGTTGGACTTCAGTGTAACGAAGATAGTCAAATTATCAAAAGCGGTAAAACATTTATCGATTATTTCCCCGTCATAACCTTCGGCGACGATTATGCCCGTTTTTTCAATTCCCTCCTCAAGCAGCTTCTGCGCCATAGCCGCCGGAAAAGCGCGAAAGATATTCCCCGGTCCAAAATGCACCCATTTGGGAGCCGCCTTTGTAGCGGCGATCATAGCCTGTCGGTCAAACCGCGGCAGTGTGATACCCGCTTTTTCCCAAAAGGCGCGGTCTTTCAACGCTTGATTGTTAAGTTTCATGATTTTCTCCTCTTTCCTCTGTGTTTTTTGGCGTTAATACATAGTAGAACGGATTTTAGCGGGTGTCCATAAAAAAACGGCGGCTGACCCCATGCGCGGGGTCCCCCAGGCCTCACAATTTTGCCAAATATGGAGCGTATTTCTTGTCATAAACAGCTATGTGGTTCAAAAGCCAGTTTTTCAGGAATCTTGCCAAATAAATTGGCTCTATATTTCCCTCTTCAAATTCATCGATTGACTTTTGTACCTCCGCCACAAAATCCTCGTGCTGTTCTTTTTGTTCGTCGATATACGGATAATCAGCCTCGCTCATATACCCTTCTTCATCGGCGAAGTGGGTCTCAGCATAGCCTAAAGCTTTTTGGATGATCTGCAGAAAAGCCATGTCGGCGGCTATCACTCCCTGTTCGCAAGCCTGAAAAAGTTCGTTGGTCATACTCACAAGCACTTTGTGCTGATCATCAATGGGACCAAAGCCTACAGAAAAAGAGTCATCCCAGGTAACGGAATCTTCGTTCATAAATCCTCTCCTTCACAAATACTATAACATATTTACGTCGGCGCTTATACTGCCATTTGAGGGAATGGTCAATCTGTCTTCTGTATAAGGGTAGCTTTTGAATATGATTTAATGTGGTTATCTAATATTTCTTTTATGTAAGCGTTAATTGGCATATCCTTGGCTTGCGCCTCTATTGCCAAAATCCTATGAGTATCAGTGCCTATTCTTACGTTTAAAGAACCTTTATATGGCTTTTCCGGTTCTCTGCCCTCTGCTATACAGTCTTCCAGATAGCCGTCAAGCATATATTCAAAACTTTGTTTTAACTCCTCTACTGACTGCCCCTCATATAATATAAGGCTTCTTATTCCAAGAACTTTACCAAAAAGGCAATTATCATCTGCCGAATATTCAACTGTACCGGTATAGCCTTTGTATTCAAGATAGTTTTTCATAAAATCCCCTCTTTCTTAAATATTTCAATTGTATTTTTAATCATGTAAGATTTTAATATTTTTGCGGGATGCGGTTCGTGAAAGTAAAGTTTTAAGCCCTCTTTGTTTTCAAATGTTCTTCTTGAGCCGCCAGTCTTTCCCTGTGGTAACATTTTAAAACCAAAATGTTCAAGGATTTTAATAAATTCCCGCCATTCAAAGTCTTTAGGGTCGTTTAAAAACTTCTGCAATAATTTATCAATCTTACCCACTTTTTTATTATAACAGATACGCTCTAAAATGCAACTAAAATTAGTTGCTATACATCAAGCATAACTCGCCGAATTATAAGTTGTACTATGGGTAGTAGTAATCCCTGAACAAGGCTATTTCAGACCCCTGAACAGGGTTAAATACCGCGTCCCCAAAAATTAATGCCGCTATATGTAGTGTAGGTATCAGGTACACCCGCGTCGCCTAATCTTGATCCGCGGATACCCGCGTCTGTGCTTAAGCGACAAGACCTTCGTGCGCGTCGTAAATCCCCTGCTCGATTTTGTTCATATTGGCGGTGCTGAAGGGTGTGCCGTCCGCGTTTACCGCGCTGGGGACGTTGTCCAAAATGACCGATCTGGCTGTTTCCTGGGACTTCTCAAACCTGTTGAGGTTGGAGACTTTCCTGACTTTCCATTCTGTTTTCTCGTACATAAGGCTAGTATATCAGGCGCTACAGGCAGTTACCATAAAGGAGATAAATTGACTTAAATAAAAGGGCGGTTTATACTTGAGTAAATATTGGAGGTTTATTATGAGAAAAGTTGTTGTTTTTGTTATAATTTCTTTGTTGTTTTTGGGGTGCGATAATGATACAGTAGATGATAATCAAAACCAAGAAAATAACTCTATGGCCATTCCACCATTATATGGAATATGGAACGAAGAAAATAGTCTTATACAAGGCAGCGGATATACAGAAACTTTTATTTTTGTTCCTGGTAATCGGAATAATGATTATAAAACCTCCTATACTTATAAGTATATTGGTACTTCAAAGGATGTTGAGTACAACGGTTTAGTAGACTGGAGTATTTCTCGACCAACAATGCTATTGACTAATTTTGATAATCAAACAGTTGCATTAATTTATGTGTTTGAAGATGATAACAAATTATTTTTATATTCATTAAATGATAGTGAGATGAAGGTTTTTATTAAAGTAACAAACTAAAACTACATAATTTTTAGGAATCCATTTGTGTCTCTATATACAACTCTGGGGAAAAGTCCTGCCGTTGGTAAACCTTGAAGCATTACCAATCTGCCGGAGCTACCAATATTTAGAATTAACTCATCAGTGGTAACTGACACCCGCGCTAAATACCGCGTCCCCAAAAATTAATGCCGCTATATGTAGTGTAGGTATCAGTCACCGTTGCGTGTGTCTGGGGGGATCGTCCCGTGGTCAGGGGACAATCGTCCGCTGGTCGGAGGGCAAACCCCTGTTCGGGAAACGCCGGATATACCTTTAATTGACAGGTGTGAAAAAGTGATTTATTATATATACATGAAAAAGGCCGTATTTTTTACTCTTATTTTTTGGCTCTTGTTTTTCTCGTGTGAAAATCTTGTCACCGATTTACCTTCCACAAAAACTGCTGATTATATTTCCGGCGACACTGTTGTTTTTCCCAGAGGAACAAAAGCTATAGATGTTTACAATACGGTTGTTTCAATTTTTACCGCCGAAAATGAATACCACGTTATTACCAACGGCAGTTGGAAACGCATTAAAACTACCACCGTAGATGGACTTCCCAGACAAGAATGGGAAACAGTAACATTTAATAAAATCAAGCATACCCATTCAATACGTGAACCTGAAATAAATACACATACCGTTTATTTGTATGACAATGATTTGCTTACTAAAGAGGTTGTTTTCGAATGGCAAAGGCAAACTACAAACGTATGGAAAAACGAATCTATAGAAGGTGATATAACTTTTAAATTTTAACACGCAAATAACACTGACTATCTCGCCATATTCCCGAACCTGCGATCCGCTGTCCATAATCCAAACAGCTATCGGCGGAATTTTTAGAAAAGTAAAAGTTAAAAGCCCCGCAAACTTCAATTCCCTGTCACAAAAAAACTCTCAGGCGGACCCAGATACGATTCTGGCGGCGCTTTGCCTTCCGCGTAGATTAACACCCTCTCAAGCACAAGCCCCGCTTCCAGTGCGCCGATTGAAATTTCACGCACTCCCTTTTCAAGTGTCAGCGATGCCTTGCTGACGCGTATCTGGTCAAGAACGCCATCGCACCATCTTTTGTCAGTGTGGCTGCCGGCTTTGAAATCGGCGGGGACTGCGGTAATTATCTGAGTGTCATTTGAGTCCGAAAGTACAAAGCGCAGGGGGCGTTTGCTTTGTACTGAGTTTGTGGGGGTTGCCCATATTTCGATTGTGTAGATGCCGGCTTCTTCAATAAAGAAGCGGTAGGTAAGCGACGGTTTCTCGTCACGCTCGCCGAAGTCGATTGTTGTAGGCATTACCTTCATTCCGGCGCCGCTTCTGCCGTAGTTTTTCAGCTCTGTAAAACCGTATGCCCCTGAGTCTTTTTTACCGCAGAAGTGATTGGCTTCCATAACTATTACGCCGTTATTTTCCAAAAAGGTCATGGGCGGCAGGTTTTTTGTGCCGATGTTTCTTGCCCTTACCTCAATAGCGACGACAGGCCTGCCATCTACCACAACGGCGCCGGAAATTTCACCTTCCCTGACAAGAAGCCTTGCGCTTTGAATTTCCTCAGTGAGCATTTGCCTGTTACAGCGCAGGGTTACTTCCTCTTGGATCTCTACCTTGCCCTTTACAGAACTTATCTGGAGCCAGTTATATTCCCCTTGCGGTTCTATTGCATAAGCAAAAGCTCCTGTTCCGTCATTGGCGATTTCAAGGATAACCTCGTCGTTACCCGCGTAAAGAAAATCGTCAACTAACACAGTCATCGGGCGGCCAAATGTTTTTGTATAAATCTCTTCCCTGTCCTTTCGTGAAATGACCATGCGCGGCTTATACGCGGGTTCTACCTGATACCTAAGAGGGTATCTGCAATTATCCTCGTTCCATCTGGTAAAGCCGATGTGCTGTTCAAGTTCCATGCCCTTCCATTTGCCGTTTTTAAAGGACGCGAATTCTTCCGATAAGGTGCGGTCTTTCTCAATGCACTCCGTAACAAGCGCGGCGTATTTGTTGGCGATCTTTTTGCCCTGTTTCGCGTAATGGCGGTTTTTCCCGGCGTACAGATTCATCCGTAACAGGTTGACGCTTGCTTTCGCGGGGAAGTATATCATGCTGTAGTAGGCGTCTCTTTCGTTTTCACTAAGCGCGGAATAGACTTCCTCGTTTAATTTTTCGATATGGGATGCGAGGGCTGACATTTTGTCCGCTTCAAGATAATGGCAGGGGTGGTAAATATTCGCGTTCTGCGCTTCAGGACGGCGGGATGAATTCATTCTTATGTAGCCGTGAAGAACGTTTGCGATTTTTTCACGTACAGAAGTGTCAGCTAACGGGAAAGTTTTTTCCACCCATAAAGAGGTGTACCCATTGATACAGTTCGGGGAGGACGTTCCCCACTTTTCAAAATCGTACGCAAGTTCCATGAAGTAGGCGAGGGGAACTTCGTTGAATTTCAGGTCGCCGACATTGACAATCCAGATATCCCTGATTCCGTAATCGTAAGCCATGCACATCTGCTCCCATGTTCTCTCAAAAGACGTGGACGGCATCCATTCGTAGGAAACAGGTCCGCCGTGATAATCAAAGTGGTAGTACATGCCAAAGCCGCCCTTGCGCTCTCTTATTTCCGCTGTAGGCAGCGTGCGCATAAAGCCGAAATTGTCTTCGCAGAGCATACAGATAACGCCGTCAAGTTCGTCCCAGTCCCTTAAACCGGTTACCTGCTCATTGCCGTAAAAGTACTCCTCAACTTCCTTGTATAACGCCAAGACCTGCGGGACTTCATCAAGTTTGGGATTAACGTGCTTTTTTATCAGCTCACGCTGGTTTTTGATTATGTCCTTTAACAGATCAATGTTGTCTTTCAATGTTGCGTTTTCACCTAACATGGAGCTGTCGCGTTCTCCGCGCATTCCTATGGTGATGATTTTGTCGTATTTGCCGCTCCTCTTAAGCGCGTCCTCCCAGTACTTTAACAGCCCTTCCTTGTTTATATAATAGTTCCAGTCGTTTCCGTATATGGAATCCTTTCCCCTGACCTTGTCCCATTCTTCGCTTGCGCGCAGGCATGGCTCGTGGTGCGACGCGCCGATTACCACGCCGTAAATGTCAGCTAACTCCTCGTTTAGATTTCCCGGCCCGTCCAGCGCGAAAGAGGATGTCCACATCGCCGGCCAAAGGTAGTTGCCCTTCAAGCGGAGTAATAACTCGAATACATTATCGTACATTTCGGCAGTGAAGCCTCCGTAACGCGAAAACGTCCAGTTCCCGAAACACGGCCACTCGTCGTTGATAAAAAAACCCCTGTACCTGACGCTCGGCTCTTTTGAAACTGTTTCTATTTTACAGGTTATTTCGATCTTCTCCCTTCGGGCGGGCTGCGCGTCTCCCCAGAAATGCAGGGGCGAGACCCCGATAAACTCCGATAATGCGAACATCCCGTAGATAGTACCGCGTTTGTCGCTTCCGCAGACAAGCAGCGATTTTGATACGCCGTCGAAAGGATCATCGATCAGCTTGATCTGATAAACCTCCCGCTTGCCGCGAATGACAGACGGATCAAATTTATTTTCGCGTATCAGCCTGTCCGTTAATGGGCTTTTTCCCAATGTTGCGAAAATCACCGTGTTTGTGCTCTTTGGAGAGCCTTCGGTAATCTGCGGAAGTACGCCGCAAACCTTTTCAAAATCCGCCGCGATCTTTCGCGCGATTCTTTTTACGCCCTCAAAAGCCTCACTCTCAACTGTAAGGGGGAAGGCGTTATGCGCACTGTATTCAAATCCGTTCATGGTAGTTCCATTATAATAAAAAAAGCCCCGGATTGCAAACCGCGTAAAAAGCCTTTTTGGGGTTCAGATCCCCGTCGAAAAGACATGGATTTCCCCTGGATTTCCAACTATTCCTGTCGTCTATGCCCCACATTGTTACGCGCCCTATATGCTCCTTGTTTTCAAGAAAGAGGTTGAAAAGTATTGCGTAGACTTCAGCCTGTTTTTGGGCATCCGAATCGGACATTACGGAATTTCTTCCGGTTCCCTCTTCATCGTTTCCGGCTATTACATCCAGTTCGCTTATGTCAACGATAATTCCAAGGCTGATGAAATTCTCCAGCGCGAATTTTACGTTGTCGAAGTAAGTTATGCCTGAGATTCTGGTTTCATCAGGTATATATAATCCCCAGTGACCCTGCATACCCATACCGTCGATAAGTTTTTTTCCGTTGTTCTGCGCCGCGTATCTTGCATTAATATCCTTGATCATGTTGTAAACGGCTATCCCCTTGTTGCGGACATGCATGCCGTAATCGTTGTAGTAGAGTTTAACGTCAGGGCCTGCCGCTTCACGCGCCGCCCTGAAGGCGATTTCTATGTAATCATCGCCAAGCGCAATGTACCAGGGGCTGTCTCTCCGCAGGTATTCACCCTTCCACCCGGTAGGCGCAGGCTCACTGCTGGCGAAGTCGCCTCTTATTCCCTCATTTACTACATCCCATGAAACAACCCTGCCTTCAAAGTGTTTGATTACATCCTTAATATATTTTTCAAGGTTGGCTTGAACTTCTTCTTTTGTTCCGGTAGTCATCCATGAAGGAGTCTGGCGATGCCAAACAAGGGTATGACCGTGAACCTGTATGCCGTTCTCCAGCATTTTATCCACCATGCTGTCCGCTGTTGCGAAATTGTACTGCCAATTGGCATTGGCAGGCTTACTGCCTGGCGCCAAAGAATCCGGTTTCATTGCGTTTTCACATGTTACAGTGTTGTAGTGGGTTGTAAGGAGTTCAAAATATTTTCCTGACATATATGTAGTGTTAATGATATTCCCGATAAGGAAATCGTCTTTATACAGATCCTTCAGCGGACTTTCTCTTTCATTGGTTATTTCCTGATTTTTAATTTCACCGGTTTTACAGGCGGTTACAATGATTAGTAACAGCCCAATAAAAAAAACAAAAAACCGTTTCATATACATGATTCTCCCTATGTTATAATAGAGTTGTTCGGAAACTTCAGTTTCTGAACAACTTCCATATAAAAATCGCATTTTTGCAGGGCTGACTTTGAAAAAGTCAAGCCCGAAAAAATGCAAGACTTGTGAGGGAACCAACCGGGTTCCCGAACAAGTCAAATATTATTTTTGAAAAAAAAGAGGGCAGGGCGCAATTTTTGGAGGAAAAGCTTCTTTAACAAGACCTATATGAAGAATATAGGCCCTGCCCTCAAGAAAACCAATTAACAGGAGACAATCTCTTTTTTTTTCGCGCCGCATAAAGAAGGCGCCCGAACATGTCTTTCAACACATTCGGACACCATTCTATGACTCGCTATCTCCAAAGAGAAGCCCTTTCGTTAAGCACTTCCTGAGCGCCGGAAGCAAGCCAGTCCGCTATACCTGCGTCCCAGACACGGTCAAAGTTGGCGGGAGTCGCGGTGATCGCCTGAGCGCGGAGAACGTTTGACTTATCCTGCAGTGTTTGCGCATATTGGTTTACACGGGTAGTAGCCTGATATACAGGACCGGCGCGGGCGTTGCGGATAGAAATCGCATACGCGTTTTCAATGGTCGCTGAAGGGGTATTGCCGTAACTCAGTGCCAGAACCCTGGCGTTGAGTGTGACGCTGCCCATCTCCACTCCGTTCATCGGCATCGTGTAGTCGATGTTTTGGGCGGAATTCTGGAACCAGGGGTCGCCGGCGGGTCGTCCGGTAATATTAGGAACGCCGTTTACAATAGTGTGGTTGACGCCTACCTGTCCAATCTGAAGGAACTGATAGTTTTCAGGCTTTGCGAGCCAGTTAAGATACCGCATCGCCGCTTCACGGTTTCTGGAGAAAGAAGGAATGAAAATCTGCAGGCCGACTTTGTCCATCATGGCCTTGTTATTCAAATTAAGATCGACGGGGACAAATTCCGCGCCGGGTACATTTCTCGCAAGCTCTATGTTAATATTGTAATCCGTCCTGTAGGGCAGATCCCAGTTTTGGTCGAAAGAGCCGACAACGCCGCTCTTCATCAAGTTGTGCATATCATCGGCGTTAGTCATCAGGGGGAAGTCCTGGTAGATGAGACGATCATTGTACCAGCGGTTTATCAGGCGCACGCCTTCTTTGTATCCGGGGTACAGGATAGTACGCTCATGAACGTTGTTTACCCAGCGATCCCTGTCGCTCATATTGGTACTGACGAAGTGGTTGATAATGTCCGAGAAACCCCATTGAACGTCGTCAGTGTTCATAAAAGGGACAACCCTGTTTCTTCCCACATTGCCGGGATCACGGTCGCGAAAAGCAACCAGCGCGGCCTCGAATTCCTGGATGTTTGTGGGCAGTGCTATCCCGAGCCTGTCAAGCCAGTCCTTGCGGATAAAGATATTCCGCTGAGCCAGGGCGACACGGTAACTGGGAATCGAATAGATCCTTCCGGTTGTCGGATCGGCGTTACGGTAGATAAAGTCCTTACCGGGGAACGCAGGATCTTCGCCAAGCAGTTTTTTAAGATCAGGCAGGTGGCTGTCAATGTAGGGCGCGAGGTCCAGAACGCCGCCCTGATCCCGGAAGCTGTTGACCATGTCTCCGGCATAGGTATAGCACAGATCCGGAGCGCTGCTGGACGCCATAAGGTTTACGATGTCCGTAGTTTCTGACCAGCGGCCAACCGGGGTAAAGGTTACGTCAATGTTGAGGTCCCTTTTTACCTTCTCCTTTATCCAGTTGGTCCACGCGTTGTCATGCGCCAGAGACCTGCCGCCGTCAGAACCGCGGTCAAAAATCTCCACGGTAATACTGACCGATCCTGTATTGCTGGAGCTGCTGCTGCCCCCGGCAAACATCAACGCGGCTGTCATAAATAGAAAGACAAGAACCGCAATAGTCTTTTTCATACAATCCTCCATAAAATAGAAATATCTATACCGCACTATGTGCGAAGTATAGGCGTAAATAAGAAAGTGATATTTTTTTCATGGTTTATTGTAAGCCTCATATTCAGGGAATTGGATTATAAATAACACGGAAAACATTACAAAAAACACGATATTTTACCAGCGGCAGTTTTCCCGGCTGATTTTTGACTTACTTGTTAACGCCGTCCGCAAGCTGTTCGGATGGAGACAGTCCATAGAATAATTTATACGCACGGTAAAATGTAGCGTAGTTATGAAATCCGGCGTGATACGAAACTTGTGATGGATGTTCTCCGTTCAATATTTCCTGCCGCGCGAATCCCAGCCGCTTTGCCATGATGTATTTCTTAATCGGCATACCCACCACATTATGGAAAAGATAATTAAGGTGGTTTTTTGCAATGGAAAATCTGTCCGCCAAATCGCCAAGGTAAATATCTTTTTGGAAATTCTTTTCAAGGTATGTTATGACCTTCATAATTCTTTCATCCAGAATAACCGGTTTAACGGCTTTTGTGGAACTCAAATAATGTATTTGCGAAAGCAGGGCTTTCAGTCTGATCTTTACCGCGATTTTCTGCAAAGACTTTTCCATTAATTCACATTCGGTAACAGCTTTGATATAAAAATTCAGATCATACCGCGATACATCAAGAAAATGAAGCGGCTCCGTGAACAAAATTTGAAAAAAGTCACGCTCAGTCCTGCTTAACATTTCAGGCAAGAAATGTATGCTTATCCTGTGGCTGACTTTCCCCAGGGGATATATCCTCTGATGGGAAAAATTGGACGGCATTAGAAGCAGGCTGTCAGAAACGACATGATACACATGGTCTTTAAGACAGATATCGAGTCCTCCGTCAATCATATAGAAAATTTCACATTCCCTGTGGCAGTGCGATTCGATTCCCTTGTACACCTTATTGTCACTTTTAACATCCCAGATGTGCATTTTGCCGGACTTAAATATATTATAATGGTACATAGCTCTTAACAACTCATAAGGGTAATTTTATCGCTATTGGGCAAAATTTGCAAGGGAAAGGAGTCTACACCTCAATCGCTTCAAGTATAAATTTTTTCTGCTGCGCGAATTCACTTGATACGGAAAAGACCGCGTCTCTGGGACGGCGCGGGTTTACATCAATTCTGTTTGTGATTTTTCCCGGTTTGCCGTTCAGGATGTAAACCGTGTCTGACAAAACGATCGCTTCCTCAACATCGTGGGTAATAAAGAGAGTGGAGAACTTCATCTGTTCGGCGATTCCGGCGTACCATGACTGCATTTTTCTGCGGGTGATTGCGTCAAGAGCGGAAAATGGTTCATCCAGAAGAATGACGGAATTTCGCAGCATACAGGTGCGAAGCAGGGCGGCGCGCTGGCGCATTCCTCCTGATAGTTCGTTCGGGTATTTTTTCTCATAGCCCGCAAGTCCGAACATGGGGAAAAATCCGGCGGCGTATTCGCGCGCCGGTTTCTTTTTCTCCCCGCGAATCAGGAGAGGGAGGATCACGTTGTCAAGCACTGTGCGGTATTCAAGAAGAAGGTCCTTCTGAAGCATGTAACTTACTCTTCCGCAGACTCCGGTAATATTTTCGCCGCCCAGAAAAACACTGCCTGAGTCCGACCTCTCAACGCCCGCGAGAACGTTAAACAGAGTAGTCTTGCCCACACCTGAAGGTCCCAGGAGCGAAATAAAACCGCCCTCTGGAATTTCAAGACTGATGTTTTCAACTACCGGAACATCGTAGTAGTTTTTGGTGATACCCTCACAATAAAAATGCGCCATGCCGTTTATACCTTACGGCAAATACTCGTTGGTAAAACCGCCTGAGCCGATGTTTTTTTCCAACAGGCCCTGTTCAAACATCCACCGGTAAAAGCCGCCCCAGCGCGCTGGATCGATCTCTCCCCATCGTCTTGCGTCTCCCTGATACCGTGACGCAAGGTACTGCTGGCTTCGTATAACGAGTGTGCGATCCAGTTCTGGCGCGTGTTTTAAAAGAATTTCCGCGGCTTCCACCGGATTCTGCATCGCGAAAACGTAGCCCCGGCTTACCGCGGAGAGAAACTTTCTCGCCGTCGCAGCATTAGCTGAAATCCAACTGTTATTCGCTACAAGTACAGGCGTGTAAAAATCCAGCCTGCTGTCAATTGTTCCCAGATCAAGATAATTTATGCCGATTCCGTTTATTTCGGCGGCAACGCCGTCCCACGCGTAATAGATCCAGATGGCGTCAACATCGGTTTGAAGGGCGGAAAAAGCGTCCGTAGCGAAGTTGGGAACCATCCTGACCGCGTTAAAGTTGCCGCCGTCGTTTTCAACAATGTGGCGCACCACTGCTGTAACAAGAGGAGTATCCCATGATGCGAAACGCCTCCCCGCAAGATCGGCGGGTCTCTGGATGCCGCTCTCTCTTAAGGACATAATTCCCGACGTGTTGTGGCTGATTATCGCCGCGACCGCCGTTACGGGAAGAGCGTCCCTGTCCTTTGCGATTGCGGGACCCATAGATTCCTGAAAGCTGACCGCGAACTCGGCCCTTCCCGACGCCAAAAGCACAAGAGCTTCATCCTCGGGCGGCTGTGTTATTGTTACCGTTAAACCTTCTTCGGCGAACCAGCCTTTATCAAGCGCGACAAAAAGCCCGGTGTGGTTTGTATTCGGCGTCCAGTCCAGCAGTACGCGGATAGTATTCGCGTCACTGTTCCTGATGCCCCCCGCAAAAGTCAGTGCGCTCATTGCGAGTAACATCGCCGCCGTAAGAATTTTTCTTTTCATAAATTTCCTCCAAAATAAAATTAACCAAAAACCTAGAGATGGTTTTCAGGTATTCCCTTTCTGTATGGCATTGCCGCTTTTTCAATCAGCGATACAAGTTTTATCAATAAAAGACTCAATGCCGAAACCAAAATGATCACCGCGAACATTTTGTCAAACGAATATGATCGCCTGACGCGGATCATGTAAACGCCAAGCCCAGCGTCCCCTCCAAGCCATTCTGCGATCACCGCCCCGATGATTGAATAGGAGCCCGCTATTTTTAAGCCGGAAAAAAACGCGGGCAGTCCCTGCGGGATTTTGATGTAAAAGTACAACTGCCATTTTTTCGCTCCCATTGACTGCAGCATGCGTAACGCGTCATTATCCGTGGAAGCGAACGCGCCCAAAAGACCGATTGTTACGGGAAAAAAGCAGGTAAGAAAAACGAGCGTAATTTTCGGCGCGATACCGTAACCCATCCATAGAATCAAAAGCGGCGCGACCGCGATTACAGGCATGGTTTGGGTAAGCAGTAAAATTGGCGTAACGGACTGTTTGATGAAGCGGTTTGAGTCCATGATTACTGCGAGCGCGAAAGCCGCCGCTACCGCAATCGCCAGTCCTGATAACGCTTCAAGCAAAGTGTAAAGAAGATGCCTCATCAGCAGTTGGAAATCCGACGCGAACGCTGCCAATACCTGTAACGGGCCCGGCAGCATATATGGCGGGACAATTCCGCTGACGTTTAAAAGCTGCCAGATTAGCAGTACGGCGGCGATTGGGATAAACGGCAGCCAGTTGCGCTTCTTAGATATGCTTTGCGATTTTTTCATCGATAGACCATGTCCCGCCGTTTGGGTTATACGCAACTTTTATATAGGTCAAAAGGCCTGCCGCTCCCTCTCTGATGCATATTAGCTGACATTCCTTCGCTATATCCATGAGTTTGTCAAAATCGCCCTCGATAACAGTCTCAAAGGGCCCGACGACCGTTTTAAGCCCTGAACTTTTGATGTAGGCGATAACCTTGTCCACGATTCGCAGAAGTTCATCTCCCGCTACTGACTGCGGCAGCACCTGAATAGCGATACTCGCCTGTGGTCTTTCCATAAAATCCTCCTTTGACTTGTGAGGGAACTGCGAACCTTTGGTTCGAGTTGGTTCCCTCACAAAAAAAACGCCTTCACGGAAAAACCGCGAAGGCGTTTATTTTCGAATTAAGCTCGAATAAACATTTCCCTCCGCCGGTATTATCCGGATCAGGTACGGTGTCCTGTATGCTTTGCATACTTGGACACCAAGGGTTCCGGGCGTCAAGCCGCCCAATCTCAGCCGAAACCGGCAAAAAGCCAATTCAGCGCCCCAAATTGTTATTCTCCAATACTTGCGAATTTTTCGGAAAATGTCAAGTGAGTAGGATAAAATATGAATTTATTGCTTCACCGGAGGAAATGTGTAATACTCTAAATATGGACGCGGCAATTCAGGCGGAATTGGACAAACTCAAGGAACTCATCATCAACGCGATGCCTGTTGAACAAATATACCTCTTTGGCTCTTATGCCTACGGAAAGCCCCACAAGGATTCCGATCTTGATTTGTATGTGGTTTTAAAAGACGATATTCCAATGCGCGATCTTGACGCCGGCCTGCAAATCCGCTTTGCCATTGCCCGTAAAAAGTCCATGCCCGTCGATATTATCGCGAAAAAGAAAAGGGATTTTGTAAATCGCATGGACGACATAACTCTGGAGCGGATTGTAAACAGGGACGGTATACGCATTTATGGCTAAAACAATCAGAGACTTTTTACAAAAAGAAATTCCCAAATTATTTCAGGAGTGATCATCCACTTTATTATTTTTTCCTCTTTTTTCCTGCCTTTTCAGAAGATTTCTCGCCATGTCCAGGATAAAACCTTGAGTGTCTTCTGTCAGTTTTCCAAAAACTTCCAGTAGTTCTTTTTCGTAGGGGGATGTGGAACCAAACATTTCGCCTTCTCCGGTACGCAGCCAGTTTTCGTCAACTGCAAATGTGGCGCATATCAGCTTTATGTTTTTTTCGGTAAGGGCGGATTTTTCGAGTTCGAGCATGGACAAATAAGTCTGCGTTAATCCGATTCGCCGGGCAAATTCTACCTGATTTAACCCCAAAGTCTTTCGGACAAGCCGAATTCGATCAAGTATACTCATTTTTTCTTTATTTAAGAGTATCAATTGATTAATAAAAAAACAACAAAAATATCAATCATTTACTAAAACCATTGACATTTTAGTAATTATTTGTTATATAATTAATAAGTTTTTACTAAGAGGGATGGACTGCTAATGCCTGATAAAAACCCCGAAATCCTCAAGATTTACCGCCTCTTAACGCCAAAACACCGGGCTGAATTACATGCCTGGATTCATCTGGCGTACGCTGCGGAAAATTCCGTGCGGAAATCATTGGGTTTTGAAGCTCTGGCTGACGGCGTATCTTCCTTTAATTCGCGGGATTGTTCCTGCGAAAAATTCGTACAAAGGAGTGAAAAATGAAGAAAATGCTGAAATTTTCAGCGCTTTTGCTGGTTATGGGGCTGATTTTGGGTCTCATTGGGTGTGTGGAACCTGAGGAAGATAAAGGTAATAAAGATGAATCTGGGGACGGTATCAACTGGGCCAATGAAGCCAATGGAACTTTGACCGTGATCAACAACGTGTCAAAGGATATGGTTTTATTCATCGGTCAAACCCCCACAGCCAGCAATATTCTGGGTGGAGTCAGGGGATTAGCTACCAAAACTTTTGATATATCTGATGACGTTGATGATTTCAACGTTGGCGGTTATTTAATTCTTCGGGGCATGACCCTGGATGAATATAACAAAAACAAGTCGAATCTTAACAATGCCAAGATAGAGTATTCGGCAATGGCTACTTATGGTCAGGGCAAAAAATTCAGAACGGAGATTAGCCCCAATTATACTGGTGACTATGCGTACCGCGTTACCAATCTGGGGCGTATAGGTATGGAACTGAGGAAGGACAGCCCCGACGGTGAAAAGATTGGCTATCTTCCTTCTCTGGCTTCCAATATGCTCCTCTATGCCGACAATACCGATGGTTTTGCCATCTTTCCTGTGTTTATCTACTACCAAAGGAGTACCGGACAGGTAACGACCCTCAAGCCCACCAGCCAATTTGAAACTGTCAATGTATCGCCGCGTCCCGCAACCGGCGGACAAATTCAGGCGTACACTCTTCCTGCCGATCAGAACGCCACATGGGACAGCATAAAGGCGACGCTGAGTTCTCCTGTTGCCTATGTTACCGTTACCAACAATGTGGCAAATCAGAGCGGACGGGTTACCATTTCGGGAACCAACCGTCTGAACAGCCAAAACGGTTATGATTCAATAGGCTCAGGCGAAACGCTCACCTATGAAATCAGCAGTACCAATGCCGGAACACAGCAGGCACTTGTCATTACCTATTATAACCAAGCCCTGCAATTACCCGTTTTAATGAACAGCGCGACTCCTGTACTCAAGAACGGTTATGACTACACCGTAAACGTTTCTGGAAGCGGACAAACGGCTGCCGGTTACACAGTAACCATCAATGAAAGTGCCAGTCCGCGCGATCTGAGCAGTGATATAGCGTCTCTGTAATTCTATTCGATTAGAGATGCCTAACGCCGCAAACGGTTTGGGCAGTTCTAATAACCGTTCCGCAAAAAAGAGGTAATCTTTATGCAGAAATTTTGTTATTCATGTTTACTGTTGCTCATCAGTTTGATCATTACCTCCTGTCCCACCGATGACGGTAAAAACGAAAATTCCGGTAACAAGAATAACAATAATGGAAACAGTACAACTGTAAAAACCGGCAGAGTAACATTTTTTAACGAATCAAGCTATAAAGTGGTGGTTCATCAGGATGCCTTTAGCGGTCCGGTATTGCTGGAATTGACAGCGGGCCAGACAAAAAACGTTGATGTCCGTACAAGCGACAATTACGGAGTTGGTTCGACTTTTTCGATTGAATATCTGTACCGTATCAATGACGGCTTTGATACCGACAGCGGCGAAGTCATCGCCAGCGGCATTGATCCCAATGTACAGATCAATTTTGTAATAGAAGAGAATAAATCCTACACAAAGCAGATACCCCAGCCGCAGAATCTTGAATTCAGATCGGCTTTTATCAAAATACTCAATTCGGGAAATCTGCAATTTGAGTTTCGGTATCTGGGAACAGTTTATAAACAAACAGGCAACGGAAACATTCCGGTCGCGCCCGGCAAAACCGGCGTTTACAAACTTGAAGGTATTCCTGCCGGTGGAAAGTTATACCAAAATTATCAGGTAACCTCAACATTCGCAAGTACAACCATTCCCGATTTTACCGCGGAGAATGGGTATATATACAGCTTTACATATAACGGAAGCTCGGTAACACAAACCGGGACACAGACGATTATTTTCAATTAAGGAGAAAACAAAATGAAAAAACTTTTTATAGTTTTAATAACCTTCGCGCTGGTTTTCGCGGGGTGTGAAGAAGAAGCTGATAACGGAAACAACACCAATATTAGCAGTACAACGCTAAAAATAAACAACCAGTCTTTTACCGAAATTACCGATGTGATCTGGCAAAATGTTTCTTTTGCCAATAACTGGTACGAAAATTCGATTAAACCCGGCACTAACGTAACCTATACTGTGCCGGCGGGAGCGGGATATATTTTCTTCAAGCGGAAATCTAACCCCATTATCGCCCGTACCGGAGAAATGGTTGTAGTCGAAACCGGCGGGAACATTGAGTTTACATTTACCGACAACACAGTTATTGTTGAGGTAAATAATCCTAACAATAACGGAACACTCGGCGTTTTGCAAAGTACGGTCGTCTGGTGGGACGATGCCGAGGGGGAAGTGCAGCCGTATTATGAAAGACGGAGTTTTGTTGGGTATTACAGAACCTATTCCGATGTTACCTCAAGTATTTCATATTTTTATAGTTATTATCATTTTCATTCGCCAATAAGAGGCCAAAAGGCTATTGCCGTTGGCGGTACAAATACGGCGCTGTTGCACTTAAAAATCACTCTGGAAAGAAACGCAAGACTTTCATTCTGGTATGCCAATGTACGCGGTAACGGCAGTACTGTTTTCAAGATCAACGGTGTTACAAATCGAACATGGTCAACCAGTGTTAATTGGGCGTCTATTACAGTTGATTTGCAAGCAGGTGAAAATGACCTTATATGGGAAAAGACTGACGGGCAGTATAATGGTGAGTACTACTACCTTTCCCTAGACGACATTTTGATATACTACACGGAGTGATCAACATCCGTCATCTTCTCTTGGTAAATCTTCCGCGCGATTTCCAGAAGTTTTTCCCGTGTGTTCTGCCGGGGGTCGTCAAGGACCGTTTCCAGAAGTTCGTTTAATATTATTCCCATTGTTCTGCCGGGGTTGATGCCGATCTCTATCAGATCATTTCCCGTAACGGCGAGGTCTTTAATTGAAAAGGCGCGTCCCGCCTCAAGGATTTTTTCTACTCTGTTTGCGAGTAACAAGATGGAATGAGGGGCTTTCTCATCACGGGAGAAGGCGTACGCGTCCGCGCGGCGAAGGCGGTACATGTTTTCAAGGTTCGGCTCTCCCACACGCGCTATGAAACGGCGGACGGCGGCATCTGTCCAGTCTTCGGTGTAGTGGAACATGTGTTCCTTTATCAAATGGCAGGTTTCGTCAATCACCGCGTTTGAATAACGGAGGCGGTTCAGTATTTCCCGGCACATTTCGGCGGATACTTCCTCATGGCGGTAAAATGTCCAAACGCCGCTTCCATCCATTTCCCTGACCGCGGGTTTACCGACATCGTGAAAAAGAGAAGCAAGCCGCAGTTCGTGTGAATAGCCGTTTGCCGCCGCGTAGTCGCAGGCAATCAGGGAATGATCCAGAACGTCGAAACGGTGAAAGCCCTTCTGTTCAACTCCACGGCAGACGGCAAGCTCTCCCAGAAAGAGTTTCAGAAGCCCGGTCTTTTCCATCAAGAGAAAGGCGCGGGAGGGAAGGGCGCAGGCGAGTATTTTATCAATCTCGTCACGTACACGTTCCCACGAAACTTTCGCGCTTACACATAACGCGCCTGAAATCGCATCCTGTGTTTCTTGCTCAATCTCAAAGCCAAGCTGCGCCGCGAAACGTACAGCCCTAAGCGGGCGGAGCCCGTCCTCGTTGAATCTTTCGCGGGGATTGCCGACACAGCGGATAACGCCCGCCCTGATGTCCGCTTCTCCGTCAAACGGGTCTACAATCTTTCCGTCTGGAAGGCGCAGGGCGATGGCGTTCATTGTGAAATCACGCCGTGAAAGATCCTCCTCAATTTCGGCGGTATAGTGAACCTGATCGGGCCTTCGCCCGTCCGTGTAGCCTGACTCGAGTCTGAATGTGGTAACTTCGGCGTTGTGCTTTTTATAGAAGATTGTGACAGTTCCATGCTTGATACCTGTGGGGACAACTTTGCCCCCGGCGCGTTTTACAATGGCGGTTACTTCATCCGGCAGCGCGTTTGTCGCAAGGTCCCAGTCGTGGTTTTTTTCACCCCTCAGCATATCCCTGACCGCGCCCCCCACAAGGTATATGTCTTTCCCGTTGTCGTTAAAAAAAGACGCGATCTCTTTTAGTATTGGGTGAATGGATTTTGACAATTGAATTTCCCCTGTTAAAAAAGTATACTCTATTTATTCTTTAAAGACAGGTGAAGGGTTGCTGGGTATAATTTTCACAGGGGGCAAGGGTCCGCCGCCGGAAGTTATCAGGCGGTTGATTGATGAAGAGGCGAAAGACGCTCTTGTTGTCGCCGCCGATTCGGGGCTTATGGCGGCTGAAAGGGCGGGGCTGAAACCGGACTTGATCATCGGCGATATGGATTCCCTGGATGATCAAGCGCGGCTTGCCTCCTATCCGCCCGAGTGTGTTATGCGATATGAGAAGGACAAGGATTATACCGATACCGAACTGGCATTTTCGCTGGTTGTTGAAAAAGAGTGCGATACAGTTTGGATAACAGGCGGCGGCGGCGGAAGAATCGATCATCTGTTCGCCATCCGCTCCCTTTTTGAAAGGGAAATCTTTCCCAGCCGCTGGATCACTGATGCGGCTGATATCCGCTGTGTTGATTCAGGCGGCGCTCAGAATACGTTTTCTTTCAATCTGGAAAAAGGCGCGCCTGTTTCGGTGTTCCCCCTTGGCGGCGGCCCGTGGGAGGCGAAAAGCGGCGGGCTAAAATGGCAGCTTGCCGGACTCCGTTGGGATCGCGGTTTCTTCGGCTTGAGCAATGTCGCGGTGAACGGGGAATTTTCGATCAGCGCGCAAGAGGGGCGGTTTATGGTGATACTTCCCCTGCTTAAAAATAAGGAGTTGCAATGTCTGCGGTAATCATGGACGGAAAAGCGCTTGGAATGAAGATTCGCGAAGGAGTGAAGGCAAGGAGCGCGGCGCTTAAGGAGCGGGGAATCACGCCGTGCCTTGCTGTGGTTCTTGTCGGAGAGGACCCGGCTAGTCTTTCCTATGTTAAATCAAAGGAAAAGGCGCTTGACGAGGCGGGAATGGAAAGCCGCGATATAAGACTGCCGGAAGCGACGCGTGAAAACGCGCTTCTTTCCATAATCGCGCAGCTTAACGCGGACGAAAAAGTTCACGGTATTCTTGTTCAGTCGCCATTGCCGGCGCATATTAATGAAGAGAAAGTAACAGCCGCGGTTGCCCCTGCCAAGGACGTTGATTGCTTTCATCCTGTTTCGGTGGGGAACATGATCCTGGGAAGACCCGGATTTCTCCCCTGCACCCCCAACGGCGTTCTGGCTCTTTTACGGGAGTACAATGTCCCGGTAGCAGGCTCACATGCGGTAGTTGTGGGAAGATCAAACATCGTTGGGAAGCCGCTTGCCAATCTGTTGATCCGCCGTGAGTACAACGCGACTGTAACGCTCTGCCACACAGGAACGAAGGATCTTGCCCGTCACACACTACAGGCGGACATCCTGATTTCGGCGGCGGGAAGATTCAACTTTATAAAACCGGAAATGGTAAGGAAGGGCGCGGCAGTGATCGATGTGGGAATAAACCGGGTAGAGGACTCGTCATCAAAAAAAGGCTACCGTGTGTGCGGCGATGTCGATCCCGCCGTGTCGGAAAAAGCCGCTTTTTTTACGCCGGTGCCGGGCGGAGTCGGCCCCATGACTATCGCCATGCTTTTACAAAATGTTGTAGAAGCTGCCGAAAGGAGTGTATAATTAACCATGAACGACATGCAAAAACGGGATGAGATTCCCTCAACGTCGAGTTTATCAAAGCTCGGTATCACCGCCATTGGATACAGCGCGGGCGGAATATTCCTTTTTCTTCTACAGGCTATTTCCCGTTTAAGAGGGCTTGGTCTTGTTGTGGGCGCGGTAGTCTGCGTAGTGGGCATTGTTTCGCTGTTGTCAAAAGATCCTGATGACAAAAAGGCAGGCATCGTGATAGCGGCGGCGGGCGCGTTGACCGTACTTTCCAAAACCAACATTCCGCTGATAACCGCGGTATCGGGAACCCTGCTGTCCATCGGCGCTCTCGGCCTGTTGGCGCTAGGCATCTGGAACGGGATTAAATTCTTTTTCGGTTTGAAGAAACGTTCCTAGCAAAAATCAGGAATCGGGAAATCCTAAACCTCTATAATTGTATACGTCCGTCCTTAATGTAAAATACCCCGTTTGTCAGCGGTTTTTCATCATCAGGCTTTTCCAGAACACCGCGATTTATCAGTTCCTCCGCGACATAGCTGATAATATTACTGACATAACCGTCTACCCATTGATTTAATTGGCTGTCGAGCCGCTTTGGAACAAACGTCTTAAAACATTTGTGAATATCGACAATCAGTTCCGTAAGCATACCGTCGAGCCTTGCATCGGCCTTATTGAAACATTCCTTAAAGCGGTCATACTGCGTTACGGTGAAAACGGCAAAATTTAATTTATACTTATCCCCGTCTTTAATTATAAGATTAGCTTTAATTAATCTTATTTTATCGTCGTCGGTTAAGGCATTATCTGCAATAATTCCGTTTTCTACCGCTGAAATGATTTTATTTTCGCAAATCCAGACCGTACCGCCGTGGTAAATATTTTTATTAAAATATTTGCCAATAGAAAAATAATATATGGAATCATTTTCGCCGTACAAAATATTGCATGCATGTGCGACAGTATCAAAGGATTCATTCTCCGTTTCCCTTTCGGACACTATGAACCAGCCGTAGCCGCCGTCTTTTCTCGGAGGGAACGGGCCATTTTCCATATTCAGCCCATCCTTGAATTTGCGGATTTTTTCGCGAAGAACGGCGGGAAGCGCGATATACCCGAGCCGTTTCATCGTGAAATCCGAACCGTAGAAATCCATTTTTGATATTTTATCTTCATTGACATTGAAAAGTTCCGTGAAATAACCGGCAACATCGGCGGCAAGCGGGGCGAATTTGGTTTCCATAACTTTTTTATCGCACAGGCGCAGTACAATAAAATTTGCCGCGTATTTATTTCCATCTTTGACAACAGCGTCGCCGTCTATGAGATGGGGCAGTTCGTCCTCAATGTACATTGCAGGAAGCCCGGTTTTTATGCTTATTTCTTCTACCGTAAGCGGTTTTTCGTATGCCGCTTCGCAGATTGCCCGCGTGGTCTGTCTGCCCAGATACTTATTTGGATTCATTGAGCCGTTACAAGCGGACGTATTCCAGTTGATACGTTTATAAACTTTGTCCATTTTACCTTCCCCCATTCTGGTTTTAATTTTTTCCCGGCCTATGTTAAGCCGCCATTTCACCGTGGTTTCACTGAGCGCGTAATTTCCGGCGATTTGTTTTACCGGAAGCTCCCCGATATAATAATCCACCAAAATATTACGGTGCTCGGAAGACAGCGTGTGAAGGTATCTAAAAACCTGCTGATATTCATCAACGATAATAATTTCATCAATAAAATCATAATCATCCTGAATATCAGAGAAATCGTAGTCGGACGGTATTTCATTGCGCTTGTTTTTCATATTGATAAATCTCGCGTAACGGTTATGAGCTATACGCCATACCCAGCCTTCCAGAGACTCAATATGATACTTTTTTATACCGTTCAGTATATGAACCATTATCTCGCTTGCCAAATCTTCCGCATCCTGCCTGTTGTTAAGACGTTTGACGCAGAAATAAAACACAGGCTCAATATATTTAACGATTTCGGCTTTAATGCCCTCCACCTGCTAACCCCGTTCTTTCTATAAAAGCTCTTACGTTAATATAGTGTATTTGAAAATAAAATGGATAGGCGGTTTAGTTAATTGAATAACACCGTCTTGAATGGTACAGTTAGATATTAAGAGCGTATGAAGTACTTT
>JGI24698J34947_10000062_pt1 | contig 33537 bp, 31 predicted proteins | sample TergutMp193P3_FD_34947 | JGI IMG/M metagenome (IMG submission 34947) | reverse complement strand
TCCACCGAAGGGAACATCCACATGAAGCAGGCCTTTGCCACCGCCAAAGACGCCTGGATCAAGGAAGTACTCGGCAAGGCGTCTATCCAGGAAGGCGACAAACTCACCGTGAGCCAGATTCCCAACGACGGGACTTTCCCCACCGCCACTACCCAGTACGAAAAACGCTCCGTGGCGGAACAGGTTCCCGTCTGGAACCCGGATGTCTGCATCCAGTGCGGCAACTGTGTGGCGGTTTGTCCCCACGCCTGTATGCGCATGAAGAATCTCACCAAAGCGGAAGCCGACAAAGCGCCCGCGGGCTTCAAGACCGCGGAAATCAAACCCAAGGCCGTGGAAGGCAAGAAGACCTGCCTTGTGATTGCCGCGGAAGATTGCTACAGTTGCGGGGCCTGCTTCAATATCTGCCCCATGTCCAAAGATACGTCAAAACCCGTGGCGCTTTCATGGAAATCCTACGCCGACGATCCGGTTTTCCACGCCGAACAGGTGAAAGTCTGGGATTACTTCCTCTCACTGCCGGAAGTTCCCGTATCGGAACTGAATTTGGGCACCATCAAAGGCCTTGCCTACAAGCGGCCGCTCTTTGAATTCTCAGGCGCCTGCGGCGGCTGCGGCGAGACTCCCTACATCAAGCTCCTGACCCAGCTCTTCGGCGACCGGATGGTTATCGCCAATGCCACGGGCTGCTCCTCCATCTACGGCGGAAACCTTCCCACCACGCCCTACGCNAANCGCGCCGACGGCCGCGGCCCGGTCTGGTCAAACAGCCTCTTTGAGGACTCCGCCGAGTTCGGCATGGGAATGCGGCTCACCAGCGATAAGCTGGCCGAGCACGCCCGCGAAATGGCCGCCCAAGCGAAGTCCGAGGGCATAGCCGCCTCTATCATCGACAAGCTCCTGGCGAATGAACAGAAGGATGACGAGGCTATTGAAGAACAGCGCAAAAACGTGGACGAGCTTAAGGCGGCCCTCAAAAACGATAAAAAGCCGACGGCGCAGCTTCTCCTTTCACTTGCCGATCACTTTATCAAGCGGTCGGTGTGGTCTTTCGGCGGCGACGGCTGGGCTTATGACATCGGCTTCGGCGGTCTTGACCACGTTATTGCCTCCAACCGGAACGTAAATCTCCTGGTACTGGACACCGAGGTGTACTCCAACACCGGCGGTCAGATGTCCAAGGCCACCCCGGTCGGCGCCATCGCGAGGTTTGCGGCGGCGGGCAAGGAAATCGTCAAGAAAGACCTCGGCGCAATCGCGATGAGCTACGGCTACGTGTATGTGGGAAAGGTCGCCATGGGCGCGAACATGCTCCAGACCATCAGAGCCGTTCGGGAAGCGGAATCNTANGANGGGCCTTCGATCATCATCGCCTACTCNCACTGCATCAACCACGGCATCGACATGAGCAAAGGCCTGGATCAGCAGAAAGCCGCGGTCACATCCGGGCTTTGGCCCCTGTACCGTTACGATCCACGGCTCAAGGCCGAAGGGAAGAACCCCTTCCAGCTTGACTCCAAAGAGGCGACCACGAGCCTTGAGGACTTCATGTACAAGGAAGTGCGGTTCAAGAGCCTCAAGGCCGCCGACTCCGCGAGGGCGGATGCGCTACTAGCGAAAGCCAAAGCCCAGACCGAAAGGGTCTGGAAGGAGTACAAGTACCTGGCCGATCGGCCCTTCTAGGGGAGTAAGGAAATAGGGGAGTAAGGGAGTAGGGTTCGTGTAGTTAGAAAGGGGCGCTTGTTAGAACTAGCGCCGATTACTAACTGAGCGCACCCCAGTCCCTATTCCCCGATCCTTGGTCCCTATCTTAAAATCTCTGTTAAGCTTCCCGTTAAATAAAGCGGGATGGAATATAACCCGTTAATGACGCCGTAATTTTTGAGCGAAGCGCGGACAGCTCGAACAGGATGGAATTCATTCCTGTATGTATTTAGACTTTCAGACTTCACGTTCCTGCCGGATTTTACCTCAAGGGGGATTATTTCCCCGCTGTTTTGAATAACAAACTCTATTTCGGCGGTGTTTTTATCGGTTGCCCAGTAGTAGACCGGTAACTTGTCATTAGTGGCAATTATCTCTTGTAAAACAAATTGTTCGGCAACCCCTCCTTTATAGTGAGAGAAAGTCCTGTCGTTGTCTTCAAGATAGGTTTTGAATTCGAGTCCAGTCCGCGCTGAAAGGAGGCCTATGTCATTCATGTAAAGCTTGAAAATCGCGGGCTGCTTATAGCCCATCAGCGGCATATTTGGCAGACTTACCCGGTACAATTTGTGGATCAGCCTGGTATTTACAAGCCAGTTTAGGGCCATCTCATAGCTGCGCCCCCGCGACCCCTCTTTCATGTCCGAATAGAGGAAGCGTTTGTTTTCCTTGGCAAGCTGCGTTGGAACCGATTCCCAAATATCCCTCGTCCGCGCGATATCGGCCGGCGGAATATGCTTCGCGAAATCGGCGTAGTAGGAATCGAGAATTACCCTTTGCACATCACGCGCTTCGCCAAAGTCACGGGTATCCGCGTATTTTTTTACCGCCGCCGGCATTCCGCCGATAAAAAAATACTGTTTCAGTAACTCAATAATTGAATCATGAAATGTAGCAATGCTCTGGAAATCAAGCGTTTTGAGGATCGGCGAAAAACGCGAATCCACCGCGTCCAAAAACTCGTAAAACGACATTGGGTACATCGTAAGCATATCGACTTTGCCCACGGGGAAACCGGTTCCCTCAAGCGTCATTACGCCAAGCAGACTGCCCGCGGCGATAATCCGGTATTCGGGCGCGTCTTCGGAAAAGCGCTTTAATGACGCAAGAGCGTTCGGGCACTCCTGTATTTCATCAAAGATGATGAGGGTGTCCGGGGTTATTTTTATATCCGTCGTGATGGAAAGCTCTCGAATTATACGGGGGATGTTGAAGTCTTTTTCGAAGATGCTTTTTAGGGTATTGCCAGAATCAAAAGTGATGTAAGCGACAGAATCGTAGTCTTTCGCCCCAAATTCCTTCATAAGCCAGGTCTTGCCAACCTGCCTCGCCCCGAATACAACCAGGGGCTTGCGGCCTTTGGAATCCTTCCATTTTTCCAGCTTTTCAATGGCGGAACGGTACATCATTGCCTCTTTTGCTGTGTTTATCTAAATTATAGCCAAATTCCAAGTTTTGTCAAGAATTTGGTGCATTTCAAGCACCAAATTCCACGGAATTTGGTGCTTGAAATGGCTATTTTTAAGAAGGATTTACAGGTAGTTGATTTACAAAGCTATATTGTAGTATATTATTATCAAGAAAGGAATAAACTATGCCTGATGATATTCTTGGTAAAGTAATGCACTTAATTTCCAGAGACGGGGATGGTTCTGATAAGGATGTCCTTATAAAGCAGACGGTAAAAGAGGTATCTCAAAACAAGTACGCCAAATTTTACCGGGCAAGGCAGTATGAAGTTGATCCCGGCCTGGGACAGTTTTTTTACTCGGTTTACAAAATTATTTATCCCTTGCAAGTGTTCCTGAAAGACCCTGTCAGGGACGCAAGGATCAGACAAATAACACTTGAGTCCTCTTTGGACAAATCGACAATGGCCCTTGTCAAGCGGCTCAGCGCCCCGGAAATAGCGGCGCGCAGAGAAATCGCGGGAGACAAATTCGCTGACGAACTTGAGGGGGATCTCGCGGCTCTTCAAAGCGGCTTCGATAGTCCAAAGATTGCCGCGGCGGATAAATACTACAACATGATTGCCGCCATGAAGCAATTTGTGTTTTTTAATTTCGGTTCCCTGCTCAGAAAATTCGATCCCGAATTCAAAGACGGCGATTTTACCTCTCCGCTCAAATTCGTTCCCGCTGATATAAGTTTAATGACCCCTGATCTTGCCGCTTTTATATCCGTTATGCCCGCTCAGCAAAAGATTGAAGACTGGAAAACAGTATTTGATATCCTCAAATACTGCAAGGGAGGAACCGATGTAATTCCCCTGACCTCGTGGAACAGCCTGCTCCTGAGCCTCAATGACATCAAGCAGTCAAGGATCCTTGAGCTTCTGGGCAGAATCGCCGCAAGCAACCCGATTATGGAGTTTAAGGTCATAATCCCCCATGAAACCCTGTCCGCCACATGGCTTGATCAAAAAACCGCTGAAATCAGAGAAGTTCTCAACGGAATCGCCGAAAACCAAAGGACTACCAGAATAAGCGTTCTGGAACAGGAAGTCTTCGGGAATCTTGCGACAACCCGCCTAAATTATTACACCGTTGACAGGGGCAGGGTTCTGCGTGACAAAGGACTGGTGGAATACGAGTATGCCCAGGCGCTAAACCATCTGCTTACCTTTATCGAAGAATTCATGAAAAAGGAAATCTATGAACTCTGCGACCTGATTCTTATCCGGGGCCAGTGGACCAATATTCCGGCTTCCCGGACCATGTCCGAGGCCTTTCACGCGATTCTTGAAATGCCGCCGGAAATACACGAACTGGATGACGCCCTTGCCGAGGACGGCAAAGACGGTCCGCGCATCAGGGGAGCGCTGCTCAGGGTAGACAGAGATAAAACCCAAGCCAGGTACATAAACAGCATTATCACCGGGATTAACGAAGTTGCGCTTAACATCATCAACAATGCCGTATCCCAGCTTATCGTAGTAGGCAAGCATTTTAAACTGCTTTTGGACGACAGTGAAAGAAAGTCCTTCGAACTTATTATGAACTGGAAAGAATTGGTCGCGGTGACACGTACACCCCTGACTCCGAGGCTCGCCGCCGTTTATAAAAGGCTAAACTACTTTGTGCAGCTCATGGGGCTGGAAATCCGGCAGGATGAAGAGGAAGAAGAGTAATTCCTAGTATTCCAGTTTCTTCGCCTCGTCCCAGTATTTATCCATAACGGCGAGGTTTTGGGCTTTCATTTCCTGTCGGTTTTCTTTCATTCGTTTTTCCACGTACTTGAAACGTTCCGTGAATTTTGTGTTCGTCCTCTGAAGGGCCGCCGAGGGTTCTATGTCAAAAAACCGGCAGAGGTTCACCGCCGAGAAAAGCAGGTCTCCAAGTTCCCCTTCCAGGGCCGTATTTTCCGGGCCCGTCCCCGATACAATGGACGCCTCGACTTCCGCCAATTCCTCTTTGAGCTTGGCGATCACCCCCGCCGCGTCAGGCCAGTCGAAACCCGCCTTCGCGGCTTTCTTTTGAAGTTTCCAGGCCCTCTCAAGCGGCGGGAATCCCCCGGAGACCTCATCCAGAACAGAATCTTTGGGTTTGCGGCCTTCCTGCTCGACTTTTATCCTCGTCCAGTTCATCAAAGCCTCATCGGGCGATGAAGCTGAAGCCGATGAAAACACATGGGGGTGGCGGCGGATGAGCTTTTCGGAAAGCCCTTCGATCACATCCGCCACGGAAAAAAGCCCTTCCTGTTCGTGCATATATGACAGCAGAATCGCGAGGAGAAAGATATCCCCCAGCTCTTCCTTTATATGAACGGGCTCATTTTCATTGATGGCTTCGATACACTCGTAAGTCTCTTCAATCAAATTGCTCCGTATGGAGAGGGGCGTCTGCTCCCTGTCCCATGGGCAGCCATCCGGGCCGCGAAGATGAACTATAATCTCGTAAAGCCTTTGAAATGCTTCGGCGTTAGTCAAATTTGATGTGTTCCTCGTTATATTGATAATAACTATTATCAGCCTTACAATCAATCGCTTTTGAGCTATATAGTAGTATTACACAAATACACATGAAAGGGGCTGGGTGATGCCTTAGTGAGAGCCTCTGGAATTCTCCGGCTTCCGAAGACGAGCGGCATATGTAAAACCTTAAAGGGGAAAGAAGGCCTGACCACATAATTTTTGGAAGTAATTTAGTAGATTACTTATAAGGTATCGCCAAAAATTATGTGGTCAGGCGGCTTCGGAGCCGGGTTCTACAGGTAGCTCTCACTAAGGCATCACCCAGCCCACCTTGTGTATTTTGAAAAAGCTCTATACACAAAATGCGATTGTTATTGTATCATGGTTGAATGAGTATAAAATTCTATTCCCTTGGCGCTGCCGAGGAAGTAACCGGTTCCAAGCACGTGCTTGAAATTGACGGAAAGTCCTACCTTATCGACTGCGGAGCTTTCCAGGGCAGCAGGGCGGAAGCGGACAAAAAAAACCGCGAGGTTGGCATCAGCGCCGACAAAATAGAGGCCGCCATTTTAACCCATGGTCATCTTGACCACTGCGGCCTTTTCCCCCTGCTGACGAAGAACGGCTACAGGGGAAACATCTACGCCACCCCGGCCAGCCGGGACATAGCGAGCCTTATAATGATGGATTCCGCCAACATACAGGCAAGGGACGCGGAATATTTACGGAAGGAGGCCGCGAAAAAAGGGGAGAAGTTTACCTGGACTCCCCTCTACGAGGAAAAAGACGCTATCCAGGCTACAGGCCAGATGATGGGTGTTTCGTATAACAGGCCCGTGTTCATTGACAGCGGCATCAAGCTTGAGTTTTATGACGCCGGCCACATCCTCGGTTCGGCAATGGCCTTTATAACAGTGAACAAAGACGGCAAAGAAATGAAAATCCTTGCCTCCGGCGACCTTGGCCGCAAGGGAAAGCCCATCATCCGCGACCCGGCTATACCTCCGGCGCCTGACTACATCATCCTCGAATCCACCTACGGCGACAGGCTGCACGAAAATACCGAAGACGCCATGAACAAGCTCGCGGATATCACCAAACGCATTGTAAAAAGCCGCGGGAAGCTATTGATCCCGTCATTCGCCATCGAAAGAACCCAGGAGCTGGTGTACTACTTCCACCTTCTCACCGATGAGAAGATCGTTCCCGAGATACCCATCTTCGTGGATTCTCCGATGGCGACTAACGCCACGACGATCTTCCAGGTTCACCCCGAGTGCTACAGCGAGGAGATCAAGGAAGCTTTCATCAAGCATCACAAAAATCCCTTCGGCTTTAATTCGCTTCACTTCACCACCAGCGTTCAGGAGTCCAAGGATTTAAACGATACCGCGGGGCCGCTCATCATCATCTCGGCTGACGGGATGTGCGAGGCCGGGCGCATTCAGCATCACCTGATCCACAACATCACCAATCCCAATACGATCATCATGACGGTGGGCTACATGGCCGAGCACACGCTGGGACGCCGCATCCGCGACAAGGAAGAAGAGGTGAAGATCCACGGCATGAAGTTCAAGCGCCGCGCCGCCGTTGAGGAGATCAACGCCTTCAGCGCGCACGCGGACTACTCCGAGGCGATTGTCTGGCTTAAATCCATCGACACTTCACGCCTCAAAAAGATCTTCATGGTTCACGGCGAGCCGAAGGGCCAGGCCGCCTTCAAGCGCCATCTCGCCGACGCGGGTTTTCGGGATGTGGAGATTGTGAAGTACGGCGGCGTTTACGATTTAAACTAGCATCAGAACCAGGTAAAGGGGTTGTACCACTTTACCTCTGAAGGGGCGCTGCTTTCGGAGCGAATATCTATTCCGGAACTAAGAAGGATTCCGGAGCCGCTGTCGATTTCGAAGTTACTGCCCCTTGAACTCATAAGAATCGCGTCCGTAAGCGTTCCCTCCAGATATTTAATGGCGGTCGCCGCTCCGTACCATGTTTCATCTGTCGAGCCCGTCCTCTTTTTCTTGCCGATGGATACATTAATGATAGTGTCCGCGCCGAGTTTTTGCGCTTCTTTCAGGAGGGCATAGTAAGTAAAAACTTCACCCTGATCGTCCCGGATCACGTTTTCCGCGAGAACAATTCCAAGAGAGGTAAAGTCTTTCAATGGCACTATTGGTATAACAGGAAAGTCACGTACTATTCTGTTTTCTTCATAAAGGACGCCGGTGCGCGGAGGCGGCGTGGAGGACTGGAAGGTCCCGCAGCCTGTCAGCGTCAAACCAAACGCCAGTGTTGCAGTCAGCATTGCCCAAAAAAAACTTGCCTTTTTCATAAAAACTCCTTTGATTTTTATTTTTATCACGGGTAGCATAGGAATTGCAAGGGAGAAAAACCAAGGGAGCAGGGGAGCAGGGGAGCAAGGGAGTAAGATGCTTGTTAGTAAGTTTTGCGTGATGCAACAATCGCCCTGTTCTAACCACGAGCACCCCTATTCCCCTACTCCCCTATTCCCTTATTCCCCTATTCCCCTTATATTAAGCCATGGCTGTTCTCCCTTCCTACCTTGAAGTCCTCAACCCCGAGCAGCGGGATGCGGTGCTGCATGAGGGAAAGCCGCTTTTGATTCTGGCGGGCGCGGGGTCGGGCAAGACGAGGGTCATCACCACCAAGATTGCCTACCTCATACGGGAGAAGGGCGTCGACCCGCGGGCAATTCTGGCGGTGACTTTCACGAACAAGGCGGCGCGCGAAATGGCCGAAAGGGCGCGCCTCATCGACGCCCGCGCCGGGGATGCCATGCTCCGCACCTTTCACTCCTTCGGAGCGTGGTTCCTCAGGCGGAACGGGCGCCTGGGCGGGCTTGAGCCGGGTTTTGTGATTTACGACGAGGATGACACCATCGCGCTGCTGGGCACGATCATGGAAGGCACGCCCAGGGCGGAAGTAAGGGCCATGGCGAACAAAATCGCGCGCGCAAAAGACTATTTCCTTTCGCCGGACGACCCCGAACTCGACCTTATCGATCACAGCAAAGCTTTCAAGACCATTTACAAGCAATACGAGGAGAAGCTCAATTCCATAGGCAATGTAGATTTTGGGGACCTGATAAGGAAGCCCGTGGAGATTCTGCGGAACGAGAGCGAGGTCAGCCGGCGTTTCCACGAGCGTTTCCGGGTGATCCTTGTCGACGAGTACCAGGACGCCAACGTCGCCCAGTCGGAGCTGCTCAAGGAACTCTACAGCCCCGGCGCGTACCTCTGTGTCGTGGGCGACGACGATCAGTCAATCTACCGCTTCCGGGGGGCGGAGGTGAAAAACATCCTCGAATTTCCTGAGTGTTTCGGGGGCGCGGACATCGTTCGCCTGGAGCGCAATTACCGCTCGACCACCCCCATACTAAGGGCGGCGGCGTCGGTGGTTGATCATAACCGGGGCCGCCTTGGGAAGAAGCTCAGATCAGAGCGCGGAGACGGAAAGACGCCTGTGCTTGCCTTTCTTCCGGATCAGGACACGGAAACGGAATTCTGCGCGGAACTCATCCAGAAGAGCATCGGAGCCGCATCAGGCACCAAGGGTACGGGGCGCCAAAATACCGTGGACGCGGAACACGCCCACGGTATTACCTATTCTGATTGGGCGGTTGTCTACAGAACCAACGCTCAGTCGCTGGGCTTTGAAACCGAATTCCTCCGCAGAAAGATCCCCTACCGCGTCGTGGGCTCCCTCAAATTCTACGAGCGCGAGGAGGTAAAAGACACCCTTGCCCTCCTTTCGTTTCTGGTGAACCCGCGGGACGAAATCGCCTTTCGCAGGGTGGTAAACAAACCCGCGAGGGGCGTGGGGCCGGCAACTGTGGACAAGATCATCGAGGAGGCGTCGAGCCCGCGTGCCGGGAAGGAAGACAGAGGCAATCTCCTTTTGGCCGCCCGGCAGCTTGCCCCGGAACTTTCGGCAAAAGCGCGGTCGGGGATCGCCGTTTTCCTCAAGGCTATCGAGGCGGGAAGGGATGCCCTTTCGGAACCGGCGGTGCATGAGACGACAGGCGGCAAGCCGGAGGCGACGAAAAAGAAGAAGCCGCCCAAAGCGGGCGGCCTCAGATCGGGCGAGGGGCTGTCCGAGTGCGTCGTGCGTATGGCCGTGGAAAGCGGCCTTGCCGAACACTACATCGCCGAGGATGAAATCGCCGGTAACCAGCGGCTCAGCAACCTGCAGGAGGTGGCCAACGCCGCGAGCCTCTACGCCGCGACCGAAGACGGCCTTTTGGAGTTTCTCGAGCACATAGAACTAGATCGTTCAATGGAAGAAGCGTCCGGCTCCGGGACCGACGCGGTAACCCTCATCACCCTGCACAACACGAAGGGCCTGGAATTCCGCCGCGTGATCATGACCGGCATTGAGCAGGGCGTCTTCCCCCGGGACGACAAGAAAGACGATGACCTTGAAGAGGAGCGGCGTCTTTTTTATGTGGGCGCCACCAGGGCCATGGACGAACTCTACATGACCTCCTGTGGCTACAGGCGTATGTACGGCAGAACCGAGTCCATGGAACCGTCCCTCTTCCTCAGGGAAATTGACCACAAGGGGCTGCGTATCATCGGTTCCGTGCCCTACGGTTTCACGGCTCTCGGCGGGCCTCAGCGGCGCGGCGCGGCGGGTTTTCAGGGAGGAAAGCCGGGTCAGCCGCCGCGGAGTTCCGACGGCCGCTGGACCTTGGGAGACAGGGTTTTCCACGACGACCACGGCTACGGCCAGGTCACGCAGATCCGGGAAGGCGACGACGGCCCGGTCGTCAAGGTCGTTTTCGAAACCGGCCACGAACTGCGCTTTTTAAGCCTCCACCAGAGTTCCAAATTCACAAAAATAAAAGATGATTAATTTGTGATAAAAAGCGATGATCTATTGAATAGAGAGGATCGAAGTGTTTTATTCTGATAAGGAACTCCTACGGCTCCTCCCACGGGTACTCCGCGCGAGGGATTTTCACCTTTACCTGGAAAACGGGAAAAGGCTCGTGGACCTTTGGCTCGCCGGTGGGAGGGCGATTCTGGGCCACAAGCCGCCCAGGGTTCTGGGCGAACTGAAAAACGCCGCTGAGCGGGGCTTATTCACGCCCCTCCCGCACCCAATGGAAAAGCGTTTCCTCAAAGCCCTGGGAGAACTGTTCCCCGGCAAGACCTTCCGCCTCTACGCGGACGCAGGCGCCCTTCGCCGTGCCCTTGCGGAAGCGGGCATTTCCCTTCCAGCCGATGGGCTCCTCCTTTGGCGGCCCTTTGTTGAGCAATTAACAGATAACATATCATCTGATAATGTGTCATCAGATGACTCCCAAAAAGAAGCATGTATTCTCATACCTGTTCTGCCATGGCCGCTGGGGCCGGAGGTAGTGGTTTTGGCAAAGGACATGGACGTGTCCTTCCCCGCTGGTGAAATCATCCCGCCGGTCCTGCTGGCCCCCGCGACCCGCGCCCTCTACGACCTTTTAGCGGCGCTTAAAGACGGCGACCGGGTCCGCAAGGTGTACCCAAGAGTCGAAAAGGCCATCAAAGGCGGTCATTGGCTCCGCCGAGGGATTTATCTCACGATAGAGACGGACAAGGAGAATTACGCGGCGCTCTTCAGGCGTTTTCTGGAAGGCGGTTTCCTCATCCCGCCTTCACCTGTGGAGCCTCTTATTCTTCCGGCGGCTATGTCTGATGGTGAGGAGGCAAAGCTGGCAGGGTTATTAAGGGAGTAGGGGAGCAAGGGAATACGGGAATAAGGATTACTGCCTGTAACCAAAATCATAGATAACAAATGATTCTTCTGGTGGGCCACGAAAATAAAGAGCCAAAAGCGGGTTCGACGCGTAATTGCCCCTGCTCCCTTGTTCGTGTATTCCAATAGGGTAATATACAAATTTGCCGCCTGTAGATAACATGAAAACACGATCTTCTGGTTGTACTCTTATACCCATCTTCATATATTTTATAAGTTGCTTGAAATAATCTACGAAGTTTCTTTGCGAAATTACATTTCCGGTAAAAATTATCTTAATGATTTTTTCAAGCGCAGACTTTTCTATTGCGGCAAATGGCATTACCTCATCTGACAGATATTGGCTGAATTCCTGCTTTAGTTTAGCGTTATTTTCGGGAGGCAAGCTTTCATCCTGCTGCCTTAGTATTTGAGACTAATTCCGGCAAAATATCCTTGATCTCCTGTCTTCGTTTGCCAATACATTTTACTTCCACACCAAATGCCGCGGCTATCTCACTATCCGATTTATCTTCCCATAAAAGGAAGCGGTTTACCGGGACTAGCAAATTGGCGGCAAAAAAATCAGCAAATATATCGTCAACTAATTCCTGTAATTGTTTGATAAAAATTATATTTTCTATTTCTTTAGCCATAATTCTTTCAAGTTGCTCATTTATCCTGCTAATCCCATGCCTGGCCACTTTGTACTTCGCCGTAATATCAATATGCCCGAGTACAATATGCCCTATTTCGTGAGCTATTGAGAAAACCTGTTTTTCCTTCGGGTCATACTTGTCAATTTTTATCTTTGAGTTTTCAAAAATCGCGTGATTCCCCTCAAGTTCCTCACTGGGAACGGGAATTACTTCTTTTATTCCGATATTTTTTGCGATTATAAATATATCAACGGATGGATCTTCAGAATAAACCTTCGGCGTGTCATATGCAGTAAGCAGAGTATCCACTAAAGCTGTAATCGTTTTGATGTTACAAACTTGCTGTATTTGTTTGAGTTTCATACTTTAATAGCATACTATATTCTTTGGGAAAAACAAGTACCCATTTCTGTTGTTGTCCGCAAAAGCCCTACCCTTTCAAATCAATATACGAAGGCGGCGGCGTGCTATCGAAGCGGCGCGAGGTGTAGGCGTTCTTTTTGAGGCTTTTTATTTCCGAGCGGAGTTCGGCCATGCGTTTGGCGAGAAGTTCGCGGTTCTGTTCAGAGCGCACCGCGGCTTCGACCTTGAGGCCGTCCAGGGCTTCTTTCAGGCTGATTACTTCATCGTCACCTGAATCTTTTCCGTCAGGCGTTGGCGCTCTTTTTTCGGAAACACCCTTGGGAGTTTCCGTTGAAAGTCCAGTTGGCGCTCCCGGCCGGATTGCCTGGTACATTTTCTCCAGGGGGTCTATCACCTTCTGAATGGAGAAAATGTCCTGGACGATCTTTTCTTCCAGTTCTACGTGGCGCAAAAGGTCGTCGGTGCTTCCCGTCTGGATTACATCTTTTTGCTTGTCCAGGGCGTTCAAATACGCCTGGAACCTGTCCCGCTGGGCTTTGAGGAGTTCCTTGAACCGCTTTAACACCGCTACACGCTGGCTGAGTTCGGCAGGGCTGATATCCTTTGAAGCGTGCGTGGCCATTGTTACCCCCTAACCCCTAGCCGGCAATGTTTACGCCCGAAACGGCCTTCCCGGTAGTATCCGGGGTTGTCGCCGCAATTTCGGCCCAGGCGCTTCTCAATTCGCTGAGCTGGTTGCGAACCGCGGTTATCTTACGTGTATCCTGGCTGATATTCGCCTCAAGGAGTTCCTTGTTAAACCAGGTATAGAGCGAAAAGAGGCTCTTAGCAATCTCCCCGCCCTGGTCAAAATCCAGAGAAACGGTCAATTCTGTGATGATTTCCTGCGCTTTAACGATGGATTTGGAGATTTTCTCGATATTTCCGGGGTCTTTTTTCCCCTCGATATTCAAAACCATTAATTCCAATGCCCGATCGAGGCTTTTTACGGTCTCATCATAAAGCATGATGATAAGCTGCCCCTGGCTTGCCGTTTTAACCCTGGTTTCCCGGTAGCTGGAAATTGCGTTCGTATAGGCCAAAATGATCCCCTCCGTGGATAGACGGCTGTCGTAATGGCTATCATCCGGACAGCCATCCTCAGCTTATAGACACCCGCCTCAATTATCGGCATCGGACATTTGAACTTTAGGGATATTTTACTCAATCAACAGCATATATAGGCCCAATCGCCCTGTAACTTGGCTCGCCGTTGTCCTTCTGCTCTGTCTTGATCCTGTCGTACTTCAGGCGGAACTGCAGGGTCATCCCCGGCGCCAGATCTTCGGGCTTTTTGTTAACCACATCAGTATAGAAGAAATAGAAGTTATTGTATTCAACATCGCGTATCCAGCCGCCCGACCCGTTGAGGGACAATATGGTAGATATGCGTTCCTGGGCCATCTCGGCTTCCGTCAGGGCCTTTCGTTTTGTGCCGTGGGGCTGTGGGGGGGGGAACCCCAGGGGCATAGCCCCCGGCAAAGCCCCCAGCAAAGCCCCGGCGCCTCCTGGCGCGCCTGCCGGCCCGCCTATTGGCGACGCATAAGGAGAAGGCTGGGGAAACACGGCGCCCGGGAAAGGCTGCGGTGAAGGAAACGCCCCGAAAGGCGGGGTATATACCGGGGCCGCCGCTTGTGGATCTGCCTGCGCAGGCGCCGCGTCAAATTGCCGGGGCTCAAAAAGCCCTGTGATGAAGGGATTTTTCAGATTGAGGCGGTCGTCGATGACCCTGGCCATCTGGAGAGGGTATTTAACCTCTTCCAGAAGGTCCTGGGAAGTCATGGTAACGTCCCCGTTGGTACATTCGTAATCCCAGCTCAGAAGTATCACGTTTATTGGGGTACTCATAGCCTGAAGTTCCCGTACCAGGGGCAGATAATCACCGTCACCGGCAATCAGCACCATAATATCGAAGGCTTTGGCTATGGCTTTCTTGTAAGCGTCCAGGGCAAGAGAAACGTCGATGCCCTTTTCTTTCAGCTCGTTATTGACGCCCCTGACCAGCGGCAGGTAATGAAGATTCACCCCCTCCTTGGTGAGCGCGTCCTCAAAATACCGCTCTCCCACGATGGCCTTTTCATTGCCGTTTTTCAGCGATCTGCCCCTGAAATAATGAAGCTCCGCAAGCTTGCACCTGTCGCTCTCAACTTCCAGTCTGGTAGAGACCTCGTTGACAATAAAGCTGTGCAGCCCGGTGATACTGATCCTGGCCTGTCTGGGATGATCAAATTTGTAGTAATTACTTACTTTGTAGAAATAATGCCCATCATAATAAACGCCAATTCTTATTAACTCTTTCTTCCGTACTGCCATCTTCACTCCGTTAATAGATTTCTATCACATTTGCTTTAATTTAGCGATTGACGACCATTTCTGTCAATTAAAACTATAGACAAAAATACAAGAAATGTCAATATACCGCGAAAAGTATACAAAAAAAATGTTTCCAAAATCGCATAGCCGGTATATAAAAGCAAAATTATCTACTTCAAGGAGGATCTTTTATGAGGAAGATCGTTGTATTCTCTCTGTTGTTCACAGTGTTCAACGTCGTTGACACAATGACATTATTTGCCGTCGGCGGTTACCAACGCGGCGGCCACAGCTTGCCNGGCATGGGGGCTGCCATCTACAGATACGATGACACCTTTATGTCCTACATGAGGAACACCATTGAGCGGCTTTCCATGGGAAAGGTAGCTTTGACCATGGTAGATTCCCAGAACTCCCAGCCTGTGCAGAACGACCAGGTGGATCAGTTCATCACGAGGGGGATGAAGGTCATGGCCATCAATACCGTTGACCGAACCGCGGCGGGAACCATCCTCGGCAAGGCAAAAGCGGCGAATGTCCCCGTGGTGTTCTTTAACCGTGAACCTTTCCCCGAGGACATGAGGAGCTGGGACAAGGTCTACTATGTCGGCGCAAAAGCCGAAGAATCCGGCACCATGCAGGGTGAAATTGTCGCTGACTACTGGAAAGCGAACCCCGGCGCGGACAAAAACAATGACGGCGTCCTCCAGTACATCATGCTGAAGGGCGAGCCCGGCCATCAGGACGCGGAACTACGCACCGAATATTCCATCAAAGCGGTGCGGGACGCGGGAATCAGGGTACAGCTCCTTGCCGAGGATACCGCAATGTGGCAGCGCCCCATCGCCGTGGAGAAAATGGACGCCTTCTGGTCCCGTTTTGGCGACCAGATTGAGGTCATCTTCTGCAACAACGACGACATGGCGCTGGGCGTCATCGAATCCCTGCGGAAAGCCGGCTTCTTCACCGGCGGTAGATACCTGCCCGTAGTCGGCGTTGACGCCACCGCCCCAGCCCTGCAGGCTCTTGCGGAAGGCACACTCCTGGGCACTGTCCTTAACGATGCCCAAAACCAGGGCAAGGCCACCTTCGACATCTCATACGCCCTCGCGACCGGCGCGAATCCTGCCCGGGCGGGCTGGACCATCACCGACGGCAAGTACATTTGGGTTCCCTACCAGAAAGTAACAAGGGAAAATTACCGGAACTACCAGTAACTTTTGCGGGCAAGGGGGCGAAGCGTAAGCGCCCTCTTGCCTTTCATTGGAACTTTTTCCCGCAAGCGCGATGCGAAATGGAGCGTAGCCATGGGCGGCGGTTATATTCTACAAATAAAAGAGATGTCCAAATCCTTTCCGGGCGTACACGCACTGGACAAAGTCTCCATAAATATCAAGGGCGGCACGGTACACGCCCTGATGGGCGAAAACGGCGCCGGGAAATCGACCTTGATGAAGTGCTTCTTCGGTATTTACGATCCCGACGACGGGGAGATAATCCTGGATGGCCGGCAGGTGCATTTTAAGGATTCCCGGCAAGCCCTGGACGCCGGAATCTCAATGATCCACCAGGAACTCTTTCCCATTCGCCTGCGTCCCGTCATGGAGAATCTCTGGCTCGGGCGTTTCCCCATGATTTCGATAGGCCCTTTCAAGTTTGTCGATCACAAGAAAATGTACCGGGATTCGGCGGCGCTCTTTAAAGACCTCAATATGGATATCGATCCAAATGTTTGGGTAAGGGAACTTTCAGCGTCAAAAATCCAGTCCCTGGAGATAGCCAGGGCGGTATCCTACGGGGCCAAGGTCATCATCATGGACGAGCCGACCTCGTCGCTCACCGAGAACGAGGTTCGCCATCTGTTTGAAATCATCAGGCGGCTTCGCGATGAGGGCGTCGCCATCATCTATATTTCCCACAAGATCGAGGAGATCCTCGCCATTTCCGACGAGGTTTCGATTATGCGGGACGGCAGGCTCATCGGTACTTTTCTTGCCGGGGAGCTTACTACTGATAAGATAATCAGATATATGGTGGGAAGAGATCTTTCTCATCGCTTCCCCCCCAAAGAAAATGTTCCGGGGGAAACCGTAATGGAAGTGAAGGGCCTGACTTCCGGCCGGCCACGCTCCTTTCGGAACGTGAGTTTTTCCCTGCACCGCGGTGAAATCCTCGGCATCGGAGGGCTGGTCGGGGCGCAGCGGACTGAGCTGGTAGAGTCCATCTTCGGGCTGCGGCCCGTGGAAAGCGGCCAGCTCCTGATTCACGGCGCGGAGGTACGCATAAAGACACCGGGGCAGGCGAAGCGGCGAAAACTCGCCCTGGTCACGGAAGAGAGGCGGACTTCGGGAATCATCCCCATGCGGTCGGTACGGGACAATATGGTGCTCGCGAATATACGCAGTTATGCCGGCGCCGCCGGGCTCATCAACGAGAAAAAGTGCGACGAGGACGCCGCCGGCAAGATTCGGGCGTTGAATATTAAAACCCCCGGCGACAAAACCCTCATCAGGGACCTTTCGGGCGGCAACCAGCAGAAGGTGCTCTTCGCGCGCTGGCTCCTGACCGAGCCGGACATCCTCATCCTGGACGAGCCGACCAGGGGCATTGATGTGGGCGCCAAGTACGAAATTTACAGTATCATCATCAATCTGGCAAAAGAAGGAAAGAGCATACTGATGATTTCGTCGGAAATGCCGGAACTATTGGGCGTTTCGGACCGGATCATGGTGATGTGCGAAGGCAGGGTAACGGGCTTTCTGGATGGGAAGACGGCGACCCAGGAAGAGATCATGCGCCTTGCGGCGCCAGTTGGCAAAGGAGAATTTCATGGCTGTTAAACCGACTGTTAAGAGCGGGAAAATCGACGTAAAAACGATAAAAGAATTCAGTCTGCAATACGCGATTTATCTGGTATTCATCGCCCTGGTTTTGATCATCACCGTGCGGGAGCCGTCGTTCCTGTCGCTGCACAACTTCAGGAACATCCTCGCGATGTCCGCAACCAGGATTATCTTCGCGATGGGCATGGGCGCGGTGCTTATCACAGGCGGCGTTGATTTATCCGCCGGGCGCTGCGTGGGTCTTGCCGCGGTACTCTCGGCCTCGTTGTTGCAAACAGCGGATTATTCCCGGCGCATGTACCCCGACCTGCCTGTACTCCCCTTGATCGTGCCTATTCTCATCGCGATGGCAGCCTGCGGGTTCTTCGGCTTATTAAACGGATTGTTTGTTACAAAACTTAAAGTTCCGGCATTCATAGGCACCCTGGGCACGATGGTGGCGGTGTGGGGAACCTGTTCCCTCTACTTTGACCGCCCGCCCTACGGGGCCCAACCCATAGGCGGCCTTGACAGGCGTTTTACCGCCCTTGGTACCGGCTACATCGGCTTTGACGGGGTATACTCGATCCCCTACATCGTAATAATCGCGGCTGTCGTCTCGCTGATCACGTGGGTGCTTTTCAACAAGACAGTCTACGGCAAAAACATCTACGCCATCGGCGGAAACGCAGAGGCTGCCCGGGTGTCAGGCGTTAACGTAACCCTCACTTTGATACTGGTTTACACGATTGCCGGCATTCTCTACGGGCTGGGCGGCAGCCTCGAGGCGGCCCGGACAGGCGGCGCCACCAACAATTACGGCAGCGGCTACGAGCTGGACGCCATTGCCGCCTGTGTTGTAGGCGGCGTCTCAAACCTGGGCGGTATCGGCACCGTGCCGGGTATCATCATCGGTGTTCTGATTTTCTCGGTTATCAACTACGGCCTCACTTTTATCAACATGTCGCCCTACTGGCAGCAGATTGTAAAAGGCGCCATCATCATAGCGGCGGTTGCGCTTGACATTCGCAAGTACCTCACAAGGCGCTAGCCATTTACCGCCTTTATGGGTAAATTAAATACAGGAAATAACGCATGGGCATAATCAGCGTCCTTTTTAATATTCTGGGCGGTCTTTGTCTCTTCCTCTACGGGATGAAGGTTATGAGCGAGGGGATACAGCAAGGCGCAGGGGAGCGGCTCAGGCGGGCGCTCAACTTCATGACCATGAACCGCTTCGCCGGGGTGCTGACCGGGTTTGTGGTTACCGGAATCGTGCAGTCCTCTTCCGCGGTTACGGTCATGGTCGTTTCCTTCGTAAACGCCGGGCTCCTAACGCTTACCCAGTCCATCGGGGTGATCATGGGCGCCAACATCGGAACCACCGTGACGGCGTGGATCGTTTCCCTCGTGGGCTTTTCCCTGCAATTATCGGCGCTGGCCCTGCCGGCGGTGGGCATTGGCTTTGTTTTCCGGATTATGAAATGGAAGCACCGGGTTTTGGGAGAGGCGATTCTGGGGTTCGGTTTGCTTTTTCTGGGGCTTGATTTTCTGACCAGATCAATGCCTGAAATAGGGGACAGCTTCAACTTTATCGCGACAATTCCTTCCGGCGGTTTCCTGTCTATTTTCATCGGTATGATCTCGGGGCTCGTGATGACCCTGGTTATACACTCGTCCAGCGCGTCTACCGCAATCACGCTGACAATGGCGTATAACGGCATGGTCAGTTACGAAATGGCCGCCGCGATGGTTTTGGGCGCCAATATCGGAACGACGATTGACGCGGCCCTTGCCGCCATCGGGACCAAAACCGCCGCGAGACAAGCCGCACTGGTACACGTGCTATTTAATGTAATCGGGACCTGCTGGGCGCTGCCCCTGATAAGGCCCCTTCTGGCTTTGGTGGACTATATCACCCCCGGAACCATAACAGGCATGATCCATGATCCCACGATTCCCATCCACCTTGCCATGCTCCACACGGTTTTCAACAGCATAAACACCATCGTGTTTCTGCCCTTTGTTAAACAATTCGCCGCGCTGGTTTCGTTTATCATAAAAGGCAAAAAAGACGAGACTCCTCAGAGCGAGCACTACAGGCTGGAGTACAGATCCGGGACAATGCGAAACACCCCCGAACTCAACATTCTCAGGGCCGAAAAGGAAATCCGGGACATGGCAGGTCTTGCTTCGGATATGTTCGGCAAATTCAGCGCCACCCTTACTTCCATGGAGGAAAATCCCCTGACCGAGGACGCGATTGCCGCCCTTCTCAGTGAAATGAAATACAAAGAAGAGTACGCCGATGAAATGCGCGAGGCCCTTACCGATTTTCTCATTGAATGTACCAGGGAACGGCTCAACCGCCGTACGGAGCAGCGTGTCTCAAGGTTATTCAGAATAATTTCCGAGCTGGAAGAGATGACCGACGACTGCTACTCCTTGAGCTTTATTCTGGAACGAAGCGTGCAGAAAAACCAAATAATCAAAAGCAAGGAAATAACCGCGTTAATCCCCTACGTCGCCCTTGTGGCGGAGTTCTTGAATTTTATCGGCGGGCTGCAGCTTGGGGTGGTACTTTCACGAGAACAATCCGCCTGGGCGCGGGATCTGGAAGACAAGATCGACAAATCCCGGGACAAGCTGCGCAAGCTCGGCCGCAAGCGCATAGAAGCGGGCAAGGACGTGAAAACTGAATTACTCTTTATCGACATGGTCCGCCGCATAGAGAAGCTCGGCGATTATTGTTACAGTATCGCCGCTGCGCTCACGGGGTGATGGGTAAAGCTCTCGCACTGCCAACATTTATCTTTTAGAAATTCTGATCCGTAAAATATTCATCAGCCTCTACCAATATTCCTTCGCTAATTAATTTTATCATGATATCGGATAATTCCGGATCAAACTGCGTCCCTTTGTTTCTTTCAAGCTGTTCCATCACGTATTCACGGCTTCTCGATCTACGATATATTCTGTCACTGTACATTGCGTCAACAGAATCCGCAACGGCTATAATGCGCGCTGTTATCGGAATATTTTCACTGTATAATCCGCCGGAATACCCTTTTCCGTCATAACGTTCATGATGATAAAGCGCACCGATATACAATTCCGGCATTGAACTAAAGTTTCTTAATATTTCGCATCCAATCAAAACATGGGTTTTGATTTTTTCAAATTCTTCATCTGTCAACCTGTCAGGTTTATTTAAAATAGCTTCAGGAACACCGATTTTTCCTATGTCATGCAGTAACCCCAATGTATAAATATGCTCTATTTCCTTTGTCGGTAATTTCATTTTTTCAGCTATCGCTTTCGCGTATTTTGCGACATTCAATGAATGATGTTTTGTATATTTATCTTTCGCCTCCAGTGTTTTCATTATGATCGATATGGTTTCCAGTGATATTTTTTCCACACGGTTTCTTTCCTCAAGTACGGATTGCTGCAATTCCACATTGTGATTTAACTGGCGTAACCGCAGTGATTTTATCTGAAAATTTACAATAAAAGAGAAAACAAAAAAGACGAAATACAGTATGGGGAAGTAATTTAATACTGATTCCGGGTATTTAAACAAAAGTAATGATTTAACAGGGCTGTAAAAGCATATACAGAGCAATACCAGAAAATAGCTGCATGCAATTAGACCCCTGTTTAAGCCGAATACTATAAATAAACAGAGAGGCAGCAATAAAATCGAATAAATGCCAAATCCGTCATATCCGCCCTGGAAAATATAGAATGTAAAAACCGGATAAACGCCAATACACATACATAATGCCACATATTTGAGCGAAGCTTTTTTTAAAACTATAATATTGATAATCAAAAGACTGACCGACAAAAGTATAGTACTGAACATCATGGCGGAGGCAAATTTATGCGCACTCACTACGCAAAGAACAATAGCGGCCATATTTGACGGTACTGCCGCGGCCAGAATTATCCGTCGTTTTATTTTTATTGACTCCGGTGTTTCATCGTCTGCCTTGATTATATCCCAAAAACTTTTTATATTCGATTCCATTTTTATTATTTATCACCTTTTTTTAATTTTGTCAACCGGTTTATGGCAATGCGTAGCTTCATACACTTATTCTATATTGTAACAAATATATCCATGAATACTATGTATAATTGCAAATACAATTGATACAATAATATACGCGGAATAATGATAAGGCATATTAATGAATAATTTATTCCCCACCAGTCCAATGCCAATCAACCATAAAACAGATGTCCAATATGGGGCCAATAAGACAATATAGTTATTATGGAATGAAACTGCGGGTATTTTTATTACTACAAAATACGAACAGAAATAAACAAGAACTCCAATAATATATACAACAAGTCCAATTTTTCCAATTTTGTTATCCATTCTTATTGCCATTATTACAGAGAACACTATCGTTACTATTCTTGCGATAGTTTCCATTGTAACTACCGGATGATTTATTTTTCTCAGGTAAAATTCCGGTAGATATTTTGTAAATATAATATTGAAAACAATTACCGGCATAAAAAACCAGAAGCAGTTATTCTTATAATTGTTCATGAATTCAATTATATTCATAATTTATATCATTCCAATTCGGTTAGTATAAACCTGCAGCTCTTTTTGCCCATACTCATTAACGCCGATGTAATAACTTCTACATCAAGCTTTTTCCCAAGCACGGTTTCCAGATGATGTTTTACATGATTTCCGCAGCAATAGCAGTAAGTTTTTGACATTTCCTTGTCCATTACGACTTTAAGGCAGGAACATCGTTTCTCCTGAACCGTTTCATCGAAAAATGCCACTTCATATTTGCCTGCTCCAATCATTTTTATTTCATGCCCAAAAACATAATGTGTCTCATTTATCGCACGGATTCTTTCCTCAGGTGTTTTAAATTCCTTATTGACAGTTTTACACAATATATGCCGTTTTCCCTCTAGACAACAGGCGCAGTCTCCACGGACTTTCTTTTTTGTTTCTTCGTCAAGCAGTTCGTCCATTACATTCATGGCGTTAAAAAACCATTCCGCCTTTTCTTCCTTCTTGCCGGATTTTTTTACCCGCTCGCCGGACTTCATTATTTTTTTGCGAATACTGCCGCTGATTCCATGTTTTTTCAGGCTTTGATTCAGGTCCTCAATTTTGCCGTCTTCATATTCCCTGACGTAATTCTCGTCTTTCCAGTACTTCCATGTGGCCATTTTTAATTCCCCCTGTAGTTTTAGTGTATATCTTTTTATCGATTATGTCTACGGGTTAAGTTTGCCCATTGTTGTCACTACCCTTTTTACTAATCCTTTTCCAATTCTATAGTTACCCTCTTTCCATTAATCCCGAAATTATAACTGGTAGTTAGCGGATTTATGTAATTCTTACCAAAGATTTCAGATGCTTTTATAACAAGTGTATTATTTTTACTGATTATAGTGAATTTACTTTTATTATCATCAATGTATTTTTGTATAATTTTTCCTTCTTCACTGCATCTCTCCATTTCCTCCATTTCCTTAATATCACGATCAATACTACTGACCTGTGAATTGCTTTCATCTATTATTGCGAATTCATTTACATTGTTTTCAATGTATTCTTTTATTTTATCTGTTTCGTCACCACTAATTCTAAAATATTCATCATCCAGCTTGTCGAAATCAGTAATTTCCATGCATAAAGCAGAGAGTTCTTTCAATGTTTTGATTTCTACAACTCTGTCCTTATGTTTTTCATATAGGCTTCGGGCCTCTTCAACAATTCTACTGATATTTTTTGCTCCCCATGTTTCAATTATTTTGGAAAATAGACTTTCAAAAACATATTCACCATATCCATCATAAATTAATTTCAAAAAACTGCCATCAATACTCCAGCCTTCGGCAAAATTGGATTGACTACCACGCATACTGCCATCCATAAAGTAAAATGTCAAAAAAGTTTGCTGTGAACTATTTAACCTTGGCATTATTTCCCGGTGGTTTCTACGCATATCATCAGTAATAAAAAGCGAGAAATAAACCCATAAATATTTACTTGCTCTTATTAAATCAGTTCTGTTTATTTTTGGTAAAATATCAAGTTTTTCATCCATTTTATACCTCCAGAGGATCTTTGACTCAGTATCCAATATTTTATGGACTTATGCAATCATTGGAGATTCATTCTAACACTGCTGGTTTATCACAAAATGATAGAATAAATATTTTATTGAATTTTTCTGCTCCATCATGCTATGATTAACCAATGGGGTATAATTAAGGGATGGAAACCAGAAAAAACATACCAAAGTCTAGCCTTGCTCGGCTGTATTTTATTGATATCTCTATTATCTCCATGCAGAGATACACCGCTAAATGAATCAGTACAGCGTCTCCTAATTAAACATCATCAGTCACCTTTATCAACCCCTCCGTATCTTACTCCGTGAAACTCCGTGCTCTCCGTGGTTATCTTCTTCCCCTGTGCCTCTGTGCGAGGTCTTCCCGGTTTGTTCGTAGCAAGATTCCTCTATATAGGCTGGCACACCGGACAAAAATAAATATTCCCGCCCAGATACGTTTCCCGTATAATGCCACTGCCGCAGGCAGGGCAAGGGTCTTTTAGGGTGTTTGCCGAAAGAATAGTCTTGTAACCACCTTTAACGCCAAATAGGTCCTTCTCCGTATCCCGTCCGCCCTGTTTCCGCATGGCAAGGAGCGTGGATTTTACTGAGGTGTACAACTTCTTTTGTTCCTTGATATTCAGAGTCTCCAGCTTTCTTTTGGGATGTATGCGGGCGTTCCACAAAACGTCTTGTAGCACACCATTACCTAATCCCGGAATCCTCTGTTCTGTCGCCAAAAACGCCTTAGCGCTTAATGTGGGCTTTACTCCCTTCCAGAGCGCATCAAAATATTCTTTATCAAAACCATCGGTCAACGGATCAGGGCATTTGTGAACGGCATATTGTGCGGGTATGCCATTCCCCTCAACAGAAAAACAAAACATAGCTCCCCACATTTGCACAGTGCAGCTCATTGAGGAACCGTCATTAAACTCAATTAAAAGCTGATGCGATTTGGGAAGCTTTTCGCCGGACGCGTGGTACTTAATGGGCGTGCTGATTACCAGAAGCATATCCTCACAGACAACTTCAGTGTTGCCTCCGCAGGTGTAGCCTGTGCCCGGATTCGCGCTTGTAATTTTTTTATCCTTGAGTTTTTTGTGATACTCTTTTGGGTCGCCGGTGTACCAGGCAAAGGCGTGGGGATGGGCGTTAGCCGCAACTTTCACAATGGTTTTGCCGGGAAGAGTTTTGTTAATTTGTTCCGACAATACATAGGTTTCGGGTAATTCAATCATAATGGGTTAATACTCCCCTTCGTAGCCATTTTTTACTCCTCTGTTTTTAGTGTATATCTCTCCATTGATTATGTCTAGTTAACAGGAGTATATAAATTACAGGTTTCGCCGTAATCGACCGACTTCATCCCGCAGCTCTTCCAGCACGAATTCAAGCGCACTGCTGCCCTGCTTATCCGCCGCCATTGCTTTTTCTTCGTTGGTGATTTCGGGTTTACCCATATTCTTTTATTCTATCACCATTGATTTATCACAGAGTGATGGAGCAAATATTTTGTTGTATTTTTCTGCTCCATCATGCTATGATTAACCAATGGAGTATAATTAAAGTATGGAAACCAGAAAATGTATGTCAAAGTCCAGTCTTGCGCGGCTGTATTTTATCGATATCTCTATTATCTCCACACAGAGATGCACCGCTATATGAATCGGCACAGAGTCTCCTAATGGAAGAAAAATATATTTGCGCTGTATAAAAAGGTAAAAAGATGAATGTAATATTTTGGGATGTGGAAACCAACGGCCTGGAAAAGTATCATAGTGTCCTTTCAATTTCGGCGATAAAAGCTGCTTTCTCCATCGAAGGTGAAAAAATTGATAGCGATATCATAGAACGTTATGAACGTTTTTATTTTCGCAATCCTGGGGAAGAAGTTGGAAAAGAAGCCATAGCCGTTAACGGCTTAACGGACAAGATCATACAAAAACACAGAGTCGGCGTTGATTACCCGGAGCATTTTAGCGATGACATAGAACCTTTCCGGTTGTTTTGCTCAGACACACGGCATTTTGTTGGACACAACATATTCTATGATAAACAGTACATCAATTTCTGGCTTCACAATGTTTTTTGCACCATGAAAGAAAATACCAACATAATCGGATTGAAGAGGCGAAACGGAAAACCTAAATATCCATCATTGGGCGAAACCGCCAAATTTTACGGAATTGAAATTGATAAAAATGAATTGCACGGCAGCATGTATGATTCGTATACAACGTATCTTGTATTTAATAAGATGCTGGAAAATGAGAAGGCGAGGGAAAAAGTAATACATTTTCTAGTCAAAAAATGAGCTTGCCAAAAGAATAGTATTACGTTTAAACTTGGTCATAAAGGTGTAATTAATATGTTGACTGCTGAACAATGTGAGAAAATTAAACAACTTGGGGAAAAGGAAAAAGAAATCAGCAAGGAAATAAAATCATGCATAAAAAGTGATAAGGAAGGTGTTTTTCCTGTCGTAGATGGGATAATTAATATTGATAACTATGTAACGGCTGAATATAAAATACTCTGGCTGTTAAAAGAACCGTGGGGTATATGGGATAAAGATAAAGAAACCGGAAAACCAAAATTAGGCGGAGGGAGTTTTCCCATTTCATATAATAAATTGTCTCTCGAAGAATTGGAAAAAGAAAAATATTTACTTACCGCAAGACGAGTTATGGAAGTAACCGCAGCTATATTAAGAAAGACTGAAAATAAAGAAGATAAACTAGAAGCACTTAAGAGCATTGCGTATGTCAATATCAAAAAAATCCCCATAGACGGTGACATAAGAAAAATCTCTAATAAAAAGGAACTCCAGGAGGCTTATAAAGAACATAGAAAATTGATAAAAAAGCAAATCGATACTTATTGCCCCGATATAGTTATCTGCGGAAATACATTAGGGTATTTACCTGATGATGACTGTTTTGATAGAAAAAAAACAAAACGTGTACCTCCCATTCGTTATAGCCAATATTGTTATTACCTAACAAATAACAGGTTGTGGATAAATGTGCATCATCCTTCGTATCCAAAACTAAACGGTGGAGAAAATTTTTTGAAATATAAAAATAGAATTACTTCCGCCGTAAAGGATTGGGAGGATTTTAAGAAGGGAATGAGTGAATAGTGACTTCTCCGTACATTTAACAATGTATAAGCTCCCAATCACCAAAACCTCACTCCCAGATTTTCATCAACGATCAGGATATCCGTACTCATAATATATTCTATTTTACCACAGTTGCCTTATCACAGAATGATGGGACAAATATTTAAAAATTTATTTTGCCCCATCACTCTATGATAAACCAATTACTGTAAAATATATTTAAGGAGACCAAAAATGGCTAAAGATATTTTGCATTATGAGGTAACTAACAGTTACGGCGGAATCACCAAGGGCTTGCGTTTTGATGTGGAACATGAAAACAATCGACACATCGACGTATCTCTTAAAGCTGCTCTTGAAAAAGCAACTGGAGTAGAGGCAAGGTTAATTAATCTTTCAATGCTAAAGTGCAAAGAAGTTTAATTCCCCAACACGATTAAACAGGATGGAACCACCACCACTAAAGGTGGTGGAGCCTGTTTCTTTCTACTCATTCCGTAAAACTCCGTCTTCACCTGAAATCCCCCGCAGAGCGAATGTCATCACAGTACTCACAGCGGTAAGTCCTTTCTTCGGAATTTTCCAGATGAAAAATGTGCGGCATATACTTTTCCGTGGAAGTAATGCACCGGGGGTTTTTGCAGAGGATCACGTTTTCCACTTTTTCGGGAAGCTTGAGTTTTATTCTCTCGGTGATCTCTTCGTCTTCTATAATTTTAACCGTAATGTTTGGATCGATAAGGCCCAAAATATCAAAGTTTATGGCAATTGTCTTGTCGATTTTAATGATGTCCTTGCTTCCCATACGTTTGGAGTTTGCGTTTAACACAAAAGCTACCGTATAATTCGACTTGTCCAGACCCAGCCAGTTGAAAATCCGAATGCCCTGGCCTGCTTTTATATGGTCGATCACAATCCCGTTTTGTATCTTGTCAATGTTCAGCATTTTTTCCTCCCCGGTTTATAAACCGAATGCTCACAAAATAGATGACAGAAGCGCCATCCGCACAAACATTCCGTATTTCATCTGCCTGAAATACATGGCCCTCGGATCCGAATCCACTTCCATATCAATTTCGTTTACCCTTGGAAGAGGGTGAAGGATCATCATGTCCTTTTTGGCAAAGGACATTTTTTCCGAATTGAGAATATAACTGTCCTTGAGGCGTATATAATCTTCCTCGTTAAAGAACCTCTCTTTTTGGACCCTGGTCATGTAGAGGATATCAAGATCGCCGATTATCTTTTCAAGGCTGTCGGTTTCGATAAAGGAAATATTGTTTTTCACGAGCGCCCCTGTTTTAAGATAATCCGGGATGGTGAGTTCTTTAGGTGAGATGAAAACCATCTTTATTCCCTCGTAACGTGACAGAGTGCTTGCGAGCGAGTGAACGGTGCGACCAAACTTCAGATCGCCGCAGAAACCTACGGTCAGGTTGGCGATCTCGCCCCGGAGCTGGCGAATTGTCAGGAGGTCGGTTAATGTCTGCGTCGGATGGTGATGACCGCCGTCCCCGGCGTTGATGATCGGTACTTCCACATAACGGGACGCGAGCAGGGCGGCCCCTTCTTTCGGGTTACGCATAACGATGACATCCGCGTAACATGCCACTGTCCGCACGGTGTCAGCGAGACACTCGCCTTTCGCGACGGAACTCGAGCCCGGCTCCGCGAAACCCAGGCAGCTCCCGCCAAGGCGCAGCATCGCGGCCTCAAATGAAAGCCGCGTCCTGGTGCTTGGCTCAAAGAAAAGAGCCGCGAGGACATTCCCCCTGCACAGCTCCCGAAATGCCGCGGGGTTTTTCTCAATTTCCTCTGCCCGCCTGAAAATGCCCTCCATCTCTTCCATGGAAAAATCCAGTGGTTCGATATAATGCCGTCCCTTTAACATGGTCCCTCCCGAAAACCAGAAATTTACGTCCATAAACGTGCTGTATACAGCTTATAAAAAAACCGCCTAAAAGGCGGTTTAAAATAAAATTCACTCAGGCGACGCAAACAAAGTTTGCGACACCAGTGCCATAACCTTTATCGGACATTTAGTAACGCAATTCCCGCAGCTTGTGCATTTACTGTTGTCCACTACCGGAATACCGTTTGCCATCTTTATGCACTGCACAGGGCAGTTCTTTACGCATAACTCGCACTTGATACATCCTGACTTGCAGTTCTTTGTCACCATGGCTTTGTTTACATTCAGGTTGGAACAGAGCGGACGCGCGCCCTTCTGGTCTCTGGGAATGGCCCAGATAATATGCTGGGGGCATTCCGCATTACAGGCCTTGCAGCCTGTACAGCGCGTGATATCCACATGGGGAATTCCGTCTTCTCCCATGACGAGAGCGCCAAATTTGCAGACCTTCACGCAGTCGCCGAAACCCTGACAACCCCAGGAGCAGCGCTTGATGCTTCCGGTGGAAATTTTCGCCGCCCGGCAGCTTTTCACCCCGATGTATTCGCCTTTGAGCAAAGCCTTGTCACGCGTACCCCTGCAAGCCAGAACCGCTATCATCGGCTTTACGTCGACGGAGCCTCCCACCAGCGCGGAGAGCTTTACCGCCACGGCCTGACCGCCAACGGGGCAAGCGCCTGGCGTCGCAAGGCCGCCGGCCAACGCGGACGCGTAACCGTCACAGCCGGGGAATCCGCAGGCCCCGCAGTTGGCCCCGGGCAACAATTCCCGTATCTGGCCGATGAGCGGGTCCTCTTCCACCGCGAAGACCTGCTTGAAGAATCCCAGGGCAAGGCCCAGGGCAAAGGCAAGGGCGAGGGCAAAAAAGGCGGTAATCAGCACAATACTCATAACAACCCCCTATTTTACCAGGCCTGAAAAGCCCATAAAAGCTATCGAAAGCAGGCACGACGATATAAACAGAATAGGCGTTCCCTTAAGGAAAGCAGGAATCGGGCTCGTTCGTATCCTCCGTCGTATGCCCGCCAACAGCAGCATTGAAAGAAGGAAGCCGAGCGCAACCCCAATGGCGTAGACAACGGCTTCGATAAAAGTATACCCGTTTGAGATACTGTCAAGCGTTACCGCGAGGATCGCGCAGTTAGTCGTTATCAGGGCGAGGTAAATCCCCATTGCGTTGTAAAGCCCCGGTGCGGATTTTTTGAGGTAGAACTCCACGAGCTGCACGAGGGACGCGATGACCAGAATGAAGACTAACAGCTGGAGAAACACGAGGCCCAGCGGCTCAAGGATGAATTTATAAATCGGCCAGGTTACGCAGGTGGCGAGAACTGTAACAAAGGTAACCGCAAGGCCCATGCCCATGGACTTGTCTTCGGCGGTACTCATCCCGATGAAGGGACAAAGCGCGATGAATCGCATGAGAACCACGTTGTCAATCAAAAAAGCGGTGATGAATATTTTAAACAGACTCATTATTGCCTCCCGCTGGCTTGAGCCGGGATTTTATGAAGAGGTTAAAACTGATGAAAATGGCAAACACGAAGAAGCCTCCCGGCGGAAGTACAAAAAAGAGGATGGGCGTGAAACTGTCGGGAAGAACCTGAACGCCCAGGATTGCGCCTGACCCGAGGAGTTCCCGAACAAGCGAGATACCCACCAGCACCCAGATATACCCCAACCCCATGCCGAGGGAATCGGCGATGACATTGGCCAGGGGCTGCTTTGACGCGTAACCCTCGACGCGTCCCATGATGATGCAGTTAACGACGATAAGGGGGATGAACACCCCCATCGCTTTTGAAAGATCCGGGAACCACGCTTTTAGCACATAGTCGATAACCGTGGTAAAGGCGGCGATGACGATGATGAAAACCGGAATACGGATTGAATCGGGAATGAGCTTTCTGAAAGCGCTGATGACCACTTCCGACATTAAAAGCACAAAGGTCATCGAAATCCCCATGCCGATACCGTTTGCAACTTCAGTTGTAACCGCCAGTGAGGAACAGAGCCCTATCATCAGCATCAGCAGAGGATTCTCCCGGATAATGCCGTTGACGAAGATTTTGCCGAGTTGCTTGAAACCGGAGTCTTTCACCTAACGCCTCCCTGCGAAGCGAACCACGCCAAAGCGGCCTGACCCGCCGCCTTGACCTCTGCGGCCACCGCACGGCTAGTGATAGTGGCGGCGGTAATGGCGACCACATCCTGCTTCACCTCAAAGGGATCGCCTACACTCTTTCCGGCAAATTGGTCGTAAAAATGGATACCCTTCGACCGGTCAATATAATAGGAGGCGGAGGCCGCGTTAGCCCCAAGCCCCGGAGTGTCGCTGTGTTCAAGGATCTTCACCCCGCTTATCCTGCCGTCCACGCCCACGCCCACGAGAACCTTGATCGCCCCGTTGTAACTGGCACGGGAAGTCCTCAAAGCCGCCCCAATGATTTCATTGGGTTTCCGCATGGCCGCAAAAACGCCGTCCGCTTCAATCGTGACCGCCGGGTCGGAGCTTTTGATATTCTCTATTGGTTGAAAGAAGTCCGCGTTCGGGAATAATTCGCTTAACGCCGCGTTAAGATCATCCTGCTGGCGCTGGGCAATGACCTTCTCTGTTCCGGCATAGACAAAGGCTAGCCCAACACAGGCCGCGGTTGCGTATAACGCCAGAACTATGCCGAGTTTCAGCATCCCGGCGAAGCCTGTTTTATCGCTCATTTCGCTCTTCCTTTCGCCGCTTTCTTTGCCGCCTTTTTTGCCGCCTTCTTTGGTTTCACATAGCCGTATTTCTTCTGGAGCAGCCTATTGAGGAAAGGCGTAACGGCGTTCATGATGAGGATGCCGTAGGTCACCCCTTCCGGGTAATTCCCCCAATGGCGAATAAGCACGATTATGAGCCCGGCGCCAAAACCGAAGATGAGTTTCCCGACGGCGGTGAGAGGGGCGGTGACGTAATCAGTGGCCATGAAGACGGCGCCAAAAAGCACGCCTCCCGCCAAAACCGCGAAGAGCGGGTCCCTGCCGAATATAAACGAAAAGATAAAGACCGACGCGATCATCGAAACCGGCGCCCGCCAGTCAATAGTTTTTGTTACAAGAAGAAAAATAGCTCCAATCAGGATAAGTATTATAGAAGATTCCCCGATACATCCCGCGTGGCTGCCCAGAAAGAGGGTCCCTATTGTGGACCAGTAATCAGCGCCCCAGGTCAAGCCCGCGGCGGCAAACCCGGCGCCAACATCACCGATGGTGCCGCCCATTTTGATGATCTGCAGGGGAGTTGCGCCGCTCAGGACGTCTATCGCCCCGCTCACGGGGAGGAAACTCGGCGGGAAGAACTCCCTTATTGGGTTGGCCCAGGTCGTTATCGCGACCGGGAAGCTCATCAACAGAAAGGCCCGGCCTATGAGGGCGGGATTGAACACGTTCGTCCCGAGGCCGCCGAAAAATTCTTTCGCGACGACAATGGCGAAAATCGCCCCAAGAGCTGTCATCCACAGGGGCGTCCCCGGCGGCAGGATAAGCGCCAGGAGCAGGCCGGTCACCGCCGCCGAGCAATCTTTGTAGCGTATGTCCTGGCGGGTGATCTTTCGGAACAGGGCCTCCGCAAGTTCCGCCGCCGCGATGGATACCAGTATGGTAAGCAGGGTGGGAACGCCGTAAAGGACAACGCCGAAAATCGAAACCGGCGCCAGGGCGATGAGTACCCTGACCATGAGCTTGCGGGAATCTACCGGAGAGGCGGTATGCGGGCTGGAAGAGAGAATAAGGGGCTTATCTTTAGGGGCCTGCTTAGCGGGCGTAGAAGCCTTACTGTCTGACATCAAGTTTCTCCTTACGAATTGGCTATGGGTTCGTCGATGACGAAGTCGACGACGAGGCCGCCGGGGAAGCCGCAGGTTGAAAAAGAGCAACCTTTGCTTCCAGAGCTTTTTTCGCCTTCTCCTCGGTTTCTTTGTTTAGCTGCTGCCGGTTTCTCAGCCGCAGCTTGCCGACCCTGAAACGCTGGGTGAGTTTAATCCTCGCGGGGCACATATAGGAGCAGCTTCCGCATTCGATGCAGTCTAGAAGGCCGCTAGCCACCGCCTCATCCAGGTCATCCGCGTCCAATGCGTTGTTCATCACCACCGGGGAAAGCCGCATGGCGCAGTTTCGTATGCAGCGGCCGCAGCGTATACAGACGCCTTCTTCATCGGCAGTGGTTTCTTCCTGTGTCATCAGAATGATGCCCGAGGTGTTTTTTTGAATCGGTATGTCAAGGGAGGGAACCGCGGTTCCCATCATCGGCCCCCCGTACAGAACCTTCCTTAGCCGCTGGAAATCAACATCGAAGAACTCCTTCGGCAGGTCGGTGGGAATGGTGCCGATGGGCACCCTGATGTTCCTCGGCGTCTTGCAGGCCCCACCGCTCACGGTGAGGTCGCGGTCAATAAGCGGCTTCCCCAGGGTGAAAGCCTCCGCGATAGCAACCATGGTTCCTACGTTGGAAACGATGCAGCCCGCGTCCATGGGAAGGCCGCCGGAGGGAACCTCGCGCCCGGTCAACGCGGTGATGAGCATCTTCTCCCCCCCCTGCGGGTAGAGCGTCTTGCAGAGCCCGACGCCTATCTCCCCGGGATAATTGCCCAGCCTCACCTCGCGCTCTATCATGGGGATGAGGTTGGCCTTGTTGTCTTCCATGCCGATTATCGCCTTGTTGACGCCGGTGATCTTCATGACGATGGCAAGGCCTTTCACCAGCAGATTGGGCTTTTCGGTCATTACCGCCTCGTCGGTGGTGAGGTACGGCTCGCATTCCGCGCCGTCGGCGATGATGATGTCGATGGTCTTGCCGGGCGGCGG
>JGI24698J34947_10000061_pt1 | contig 33883 bp, 31 predicted proteins | sample TergutMp193P3_FD_34947 | JGI IMG/M metagenome (IMG submission 34947) | reverse complement strand
TCCCCTTCATTGCGAAATTTTGTTTTATCAAATATTTTTCCAAAATCACCCATTTTTTTAACTAAAATAAGGAATTTATCCTGTAATTCTTCTGATGATTCTTTAAAATAATCATAAACGACACTTTTCCCGTTTTTATCATAATACCATTCCAGTGAAAATTTTTCACCAGAATATATTACACAAGAGTTATCATCCATAAATTAACAATGTATCATATTTCTGATACATTGTCAAGTAATTTTTCTCTTTTCATGCCGGTATTCTGATTTTGCCGGTTTTACGAATTTGGGCAAGATGTTTTTTCTCTTCCTGTTTTATTTCATAAATTTAAATCATATATACGCATTATTTAAATACCTTTTATGCGGCTCTGCGGTTCATATTATTTTCAACGTATCAAAAATAACGCCGAGAGTTTCCTGATTCGTGTGGCGGTTAATGAGGGTATAAAGTATTTCATTGCGGACATCATTGTGAATGTCAGCGTATTTTTTCCCTATAAGGATAAGGCCGCATATAACCGCCAGCTCGGTGTTAAGCGTGGAAACAGAACACGGCTTTTCCTTTTTTTCTAATCTTTCCTGAAAACAATCCATGCAGCATGAACTTAGCTGGATAATATCCGCTTTCGCAAGACGGTAAGCTGTTACTCCGGCAACCTTCCCAATCGATATAAGCGAAATTCCGGTTTTTTCGTCTATTCCAATGAGGTTTTTCCGGCGGGAAAATAAAATGCGGATATCTGTTTCAATTTCATTGCAGGCTTTTTTTAGCGCGTAGGGAAAAAAAGAAACTGCTTCGGGCCATGATTTAGCGCACCCTTTTACAGCTTGATCTTTTTCGAGCAAATCAATGTACTTCTTTTGAAAACTCCTTATAAGCCGAGTTTAACATATTTTCAAAAAAAATGTTCAGATTTCCTCAAAAAAAATCGGCTTTTTTTCAAATTTTTTTAAAAATAATCATATCATTTTATTAAGATAAATTGGGGTAAATTCATGCCGTCTGCCCTTGACTATTTCCATAAAATTGTCATACAGAATTCTTTTTTTATAGACAAAACCGCATCCCTCTGATAACATGAAAAAAACAGGCGTTTTTTCGGCAGAATGCCCGTGTTCAAGGGTAGAAATTGTGCCGAAAAAAACGTATAATATAATAAAGGAAGGAAAATGCCTATGGAAAAGACGCAAATTTTTCAAGCGCCTGAGGAAGATCAGGCATGGAAGGGTGAGGTTCGGCAAAAGCTTAAAGATGGGCATTTTATAGCTGTTGAAGGCAATGGGGTTCTCTTGGCTAGTGATGTTTTGACAGCTATAAACGTTGTAAATACGCTGGAAGCCGACCGTGACGAAACAGAAGAATGGAATCATATAAAAAAACTCCAGCATGAAAGGGCTGAGAGGTTTGCCGGAAGCGCCCCTAATTGACAGACAGAAATCAGTACCGTTCCGACCCCATAGAAACCGTGCGGCTTTTCCGCCCGGTGTTGAGGGCTTTGAAGATAAGGCAAAAAGACGGGCATTTACCTGTTTTTCTTGCCTCATTCGACCAGTTGGCTTTTTTAAATCTTGACGAATGTTCTATTCAGTTTGCTGCCGGCAAAATTGAAGCGGCTAGTTTATTTATAGCCAAATACACCTCGCAGGGGCGGCTCCTGCGGGCTTATATCATTGTGAACGATAAACTCTTTGACAGCCAAAACAAAGGCATGAAGGAAATGCGCAAAATAGCCGGAGTCCACGAATTTATCCATTTTTTGGCGTTAATTTTTGCCGCTACTCTTTCAAGCAGGGAAGACATGCGTTCCATGCTTTTAGGCAGGCTTCAGAATAAAGAAGAATATTTTGACAGGGAAAAACAAATTCAATTCAGGGAGCTCTATACATCAGGACAAGCGGAAAACGCGACGCGGCTTTTGCTTGATACGCTCAGAACAGCGGCGGATGACAAGGATGTCCCTTACAATACGGCAAAAAATCAGTTGTTTGAATGGGCTCAAGTCTATTTTCGTTCAAATTAGTTCCTTGACTATTTCCATAAAATTGTCCATACTGTGTTATTATGAAGGCTATTTATACGATGGTAACCGCCCTGATTCTGGGCCTGGCGTGCGGCTTGGGGTTCAGCGCGTGCCTTACCGACAAAAAAGAAGCAGTAAAAGAATTTACCGTGAGTTTGAATTCGCATAAAATTGAGATTGGCGAAGTTGAGGCGCAGTTCGATAGAATACTCGGCCTGGGCCAGCTTAAAAAGAACAACATTTCCGTTTCCTATTTCCCGGATGAAGACGCTGTATGCCTACAGTACAAATCTGATGATTTATTGACGTATTACCAGTTCTGGAATCTGGAAGGACGGGCGGCTTTTTTAAACGCACTGGAAAAATACAACGAGGACTACGCTGAAAGAAACCTTAACAGAAACGAAAGAAAGTCAAAGGAAAAGTACGGCGTCGCAAGGGGCTATTTAATCTGGCAGCTTTTCAGATATGCGGTTCAGGCCAGAGCCGGCGTGAATGTCGAATTGGGCTATACTTTCAAGGATAGGTCTCCGTATTTCACCTTATACCAGCGGGAAGCGGAATATATAGACGCTATGTCAAGGGACAGCAACAGAACCAGTCAGAATATAACCCTGTATTTTACAAGGGCGCAGGCCGCAGAACTCGCGACCCTGTTTAACGAGCAGTTTCTGCTTGAGTTTGTCTCGCCGAATAGAGGCGGCAGGGAAAATGCCCGTGACACGTACGACGAATACCGCGAGTCCGCAGGCAGTCCTGCGGAGAATGATCGCGCGGCGGATGATTACGCGGCGGATGAGTATTGAAAAATTATGCTGAAAAAAGAAGATATTGATCGGTGCGCAGAGCTGATTGCCGCGTACAGAAAAGAAATGGCCGTCCGCATTACAGGACAGAGGGAAATGATAGACGGGCTTCTTGCCTCCCTTATCGCCGGCGGGCACATTTTGCTTGAAGGTGTGCCAGGACTGGCGAAAACTCTCGCGGTTAAAAGCCTTGCCGAAATTACAGGGCTTGATTTTAAAAGGATTCAGTTTACTCCCGATCTGCTTCCGGCGGATTTAACAGGCACTATGATCTGGGAACAGGCAAGCGGGAATTTTTCCGTCCGGCGCGGGCCGGTTTTCGCAAATGTGATTCTTGCGGACGAAATTAACCGCGCTCCGGCAAAGGTGCAGTCCGCCCTGCTTGAAGCAATGGAAGAAAAACAGGTAACTATCGGGGAAAACAGCCTGCCCCTGCCCTCCCCTTTCCTTGTCCTCGCAACTGAAAACCCGATTGAACATGAGGGAACTTATTCCCTGCCGGAAGCGGAACTCGACCGCTTTCTTATGAAACTGCTCGTCGTTTATCCTCAGCCGGTCGAGGAACTTGAAATTGTGAAAAACAGCCCGCCTTTTTCTTCCGGTTCCGCCGGAACAAAAGCGCCGCTTTCCGCCGTATTAAATACGGAAAATCTTGCCTTTCTGCGGAATGCCGCGGATTCAATTCATATTGACGAAGAAATAAATAAATACATCGTATCAATCGTAACCGCAACCCGTCCGGCAAAAACAGCCCAGGCATCCGGCGCTGTGGAAGGGGTTTATCGTTATGTGTCATTCGGGGCCTCTCCTCGGGCTTCAATCGCCCTTTACAGGTGCTGCCGGATTTTCGCGATGTTCGAGGGGCGCAATTACGCAAGCCCGGAAGACGTTAAAACCTGCGCGTATCCTGTTTTACGGCACAGAATTGTCCTTTCATACGAAGCTGAAGCCGAAGGCATGGACGCAGACGCCGTCATCGCGAGAATTCTCAGCCACGTCCCCGTCCCATAAACGGAAAAGGCATGGAAACAGCCGACTTATTGCGCAGTATTATCAACCTTCCCATTATTTCAAGCGGCCTTGCCGAAGAAATGCTCGCCGGAAATTTCCGCTCCATCTTTAAAGGGCAGGGAATGGAATTCGACGAAGCCCGCCATTACGAACCAGGCGACGATATACGCTCCATCGACTGGAACGCCAGTGCGCGTTTCGGCACTCCGTTTGTAAAAATGTACCGAGAAGAACGCGAGTTAACAATTTTACTTTTAATCGATATTTCACCGTCAATGCACAGGGGAAATATTGCCCGCCAGGGTTTAAGTCCGTACGAGCAGAGTCTTATCTCGGCGGCGTTAGTTGCTTTTTCCGCTGAACATACAGGACAGCAGGCGGGGGCGTTTTTCTTTGACAGGGATATTGAAAAAGTTTTTCCACCGCGAAAAGGGCGCAAGCACATTATGTCGCTTGTAATGGCGGCCCTTCAATACCAGAACAATGTTTCTCCCCGCAGGGAAAACCGAGGGAGCAACATCGCGTCCGCGCTGGCCGGCGCACAGAGGCTTTTAAAAAAACGCTCGCTCGTCGTGCTTATTTCCGATTTTTACAGCGCGGGCTGGGAACAGGAAATGGGAAACCTCTGCAGAAAACATGATTGCATCGCGCTGAAAATCAGCGGCCCGCGGGAACTTCCGTATCCGGGACTGATAACGCTGGAAGACCCGGAAACAGGAGTGCGTATAGAAGCTCCGGCGGGTCTTGATTCTTTTAAGGAAAGCTGGGCCCAATGGCATGAGGAACGCTCGACGCACTGGGAATCACAATGCAGGCGCTCAGGCGCGGCGTTTTTGGAATTATCTACGGCGGCGGACGCGCCTTCTTCCCTGATAAAATTTTTCGGCAGCCGAAGCCTGGGCCAGTACAGACACCGGAAGCGAATATGAAAAAATATTACGCGCTCATTTTATTTTTACTGACAATAAACGCCGCATCGTACGCGCAGAATAACCGGGCGTACCTGATCCCCCGCATGATTTATGTAGGAGACCCGGCTGTTTTGGTTCTGCCGCTTCCGGGACAGGCCCGTGACGGCGGCGACGTTGTGCTTACCGCGCCGCAGGCCGATTTTCCGTCGAACGCGAATATTATTTTTCACCGGATAACTCTTGAAAAACGCGCCGCCGCAAGCAGGCTGATGATAGAATTTACCGCGTTCACTACCGGCGTTATCGAACTGCCTGCCATTGAAATAGAAGGCGAACTTTTTTCAGGACTCACCGTTTCAGTAAATTCTATAGTAGATTCCCGCCTGCCGCCTGTGCTTTCAGGCCCGGCCTCCGCTCTTGCGATGCCGGGAACCGCGTTGATGCTTTACGGTTCAATGACGGCTTTCGCTTTTTTCATCCTGCTGTCAATATGGTTCGCGCTCAGGGGCCGCCGCTTTCTGAAAGAATGGAACAAAAAATGGCGGCGGTATCGATTATTCGCTTCCATGAAAAAAACCGAAAAACGCCTGCAAAGGGCAGCCGCTAGAGGAACGGATAAACGCATTATCCTTGATAAACTTTCGGAGCAATTCAGGATTTTTCTTTCTTTTTTTACGGACAGAAACTGCCGCGCGATGACCGCCCGTGAATTTGGAAAATTGCCGCCTGAGTTTTTTCAGGCGCAGGAGCTTGACCCGGAATTTTTAACAAACTTTTTCCAAACCTGCGACAGTCTTCGCTTTTCAGGCGTTAATATCGATTCGCGCGATATAACAAAACTTCTGGACGATCTTCGGCTCTTTTTGGGCGCGCTGGAAAATTCAAAAAAGGGAAAAGACAAACAGGAGGCCGCCGCGTGAGTTTCAGTTTCGACAGTCCGTTTCTGGCCGTCCTGGCCCTTATAATTATCCCGTTAGCCGCACTTGTTTTTTCCCGCCTGAAAAATCCGTTTGTCGCTGCCATTCCGCTTGGCGCGCCCGGCGGCGTTCCGTTTAAATCATCGCAGATAAGCGGCCTTGTCAAATTTTTAAAAGCGGCGGAATTAACAGGAATTCTTTTACTTTTTTTAAGCGCCGCCGGTCCTTCAATCAAAACTTCCGAAACTGTCTGGCTGAACAGGGGCGCGGATATTATTTTTATTATGGATGTCAGCCCCAGCATGGCGGCAATAGACATGGACGGGAAAAACCGTTTCAGCACCGGAAAAAACCTGCTCGCTGAATTCGCGGTTCGCCGTCCCTCCGACAACATCGGCCTTGTGGCCGTAGGCGAAGACGCGGTGCTTCTTCTGCCTCCCACTTCCGACAGGGAAGCGCTTGAACTCAGGCTGGAACAGCTCCGTATCGGAGAACTTGGAGACGGAACCGCTCTTGGCATGGGGCTTGCCGTTGCGGCGTTTCATCTGGAAAAATCAAACGCAAAGCGAAAAGTCGCGGCGCTGATTACAGACGGAGAAAACAACGCGGGCGCGATACATCCCGAAACTGCCGCCGGTATGCTGCGTGAAATGGGAGTGTCGTTTTGGGTCATCGCCGCAGGTTCGGCGGGAGAAGTGCCGATTGATTACACCGACCCATACACCAGAATCCGCCGCACCGGAATATTTGATTCCCGCTATGATGTCGAAAGCCTGCGCCGTTTAAGCGCCGCAGGCGGCGGTACTTTCATCGCCGCGCCTTCCGCCGAAGCTTTTGCCGCCGCGTTCTCGCAGGTGGACGACAGCGAAATTATAGTGCAGAGAGCCCGCGTCATTAACAGGCTGCGATCATGCTCGCTTCAATTTTTAATTCCGGCTGTTTTTTTATTGGCGGCGGTTAAATTTATCAGGCGCAATTTACTGGGGGCAATATTATGACATTTGACTACCCGTTTATATTGAGCGCTTTCGCGGTTTTTATACCGCTGTTCATTTTTGATTTTATAAAGCGCGGTAATTCGCAGCACAGACTGCCGGAAGAACTTGAAAAAAAATTACATATTTCAACTTTCTTTTTCCGTTTGTTTTTGGCCTTAGCTATTACCGCGCTTGCCGGCCCGAGGTGGGGAACGGGATTTTCGCCTTCCGAATACCGCCGGGGCCTTGACGCAGTCTTCGCTATTGACATCTCGCGCAGTATGGATATCCGCGACGCGCGGACAAGCGGTTCAATGCAGTCCCGCCTTGAGCGCGGCCTTTCTATAGCGAGGGAAAGCATTGCGTCCGTTCCCGGCGCGCGTTACGCAGCGGCGGTTGGCCGGGGACGGGGATATCTGGCTGTTCCCTTAACCTATGACAACGAAGCGGCCTTGAGTTTTCTTTCATCCCTTGACGGCTCTTCCATGACAGGCAGAAGCACCAATTTGGAATCCCTTCTTGAAGCGGCGTTAGGCGCTTTTCAGAATACGTCTGCGGCGCGTAAAGTAATTGTCCTTGTCTCGGACGGAGAGTCCCACGCCGGAATTTTCAGAAACGCCGTTAACAAATGCGCCAGGGACGGCATTGCGGTAATTGCCGTCGCGGTCGGCAGCGACGAAGGCCGGCAAATAGAGGCGGACTCAAGCGGACAGCCTATGAGCGCCGTCAGCAGAAGAGACGCCGCCGTTATGCGCATAGCCGCCGAAAGAACCGGAGGCATCTACATTGACGGAGGGCGCGAAGATGCCGCTTCCGCGCTTGCCGCGCATTTTATGTCGCTTGCGCAGGAAACAGGGTCAGGAAACAGCCGCAAAGAATCAAAACAACGGCGCACATTGTTCATAATACTCGCGATTGTCGCGTACGGCGCTTCAAAATTTGTCCCGCTCGTTCCGCTTGCGCGTCCCGCGCTTGTTTCAATTCTTTCCATGCTGGTTCTCCTGTCTTCCTGTTCCGAAGGCAAACTCCTTCTTATGGAAGCGAACTATTTGAATTCGCGCGGCAGATACGATGAGGCTGCGGCGGCTTACCTTAAAGCCCTGAATTTTGATGAAGCCGCTCCCTATGCAGAGTACGGGCTTGGATTGGTATTTTACGCGCTTGACGAGGGAGACGCGGCGTTGAAACGCTACGGCAATTCAAAAAATATGCTGGAAAAATTATCAAGCGGCGAACACCGTGAACTTAATTACAGGAATCATTACAATTCGGGAATTATACTTTTTGAAAAAGAAGATTTCCATTCCGCCGCTGCGGCTTTCAGGGAAGCTTTGAAGGCTGACCCAAGAAGAATAGACGCAAAGCGGAATCTTGAATTGAGTCTTTTGGCCATTTCAATGGAATCAAATCAGAATAATCGTACGGAAAGCCGGAATGAGCAAAGGGAAATTCTTTTTGATTATATCAGGCAGGAAGAACAGCAGCACTGGAAAAGCAGGGAATGGACTGCGGAAGAAAATCAGACTGGACCGGATTATTAACATGAAAACAGGCATAAATTTTTGCATAACGTTTATAATATTTCTTTTTATTTTTCCGCGCAGCGCGTCCGCTCAGAACGCGAATACCCCGCAAACCGAAAACAATCCTGTTGTGTATACCTCAATCAATCCCGAACCGCTTTCCCCAGGCAAGCCGTTTACCCTCACCCTGCTTGTTGATTATCCTGTTCCTGAAGACGTAAATGTAATTGCGCCGCCGTTCTCCGGTTTTCTAACCCTCGACCGTTTTATAAAATCCCCCAGAATTACGGAAACGCGGACTCAAACGGTTTTTGAATACAGACTCATCCCGAAAAATACCGGACTCTTTGTGCTGGAATCTTTTACGGTCGTATGCCCCGGCGGCATAACCGAAGCGGGCCCTTTTGTTTTAAATATACGCGCGGAAGGCGACGCATACAGGATTCTTGTTCCGAGGATTTCGTGGGAGGAAGCTCCCCGGCAATTGGCGACGGGAGAACGCGCGTTGTTAACGTTACGGGCAAATGACTGGAACGAGCCCGGGCCGCCGCCTGAGTTTTTCATGCCGCAGGTTCCGCAGGGAGTCATCCTCGCGCTTGCGCCATTGACGGCGCAGGAACGGGAGTCCGGCATTGCCGCCAAATTTACGCTTATTCCGGTAACCGTGGGAGATTTCCGGCTGGGAGCGCGGTCTCTTCAATATGAAAACTTCCGCTTTGAAATTCCGGCCCTTCAAATTAGAATAAACAACCCCGCTTCAAGCGAACCAATTGCACATAACAACGGAGACGGCATTGAAGACGCTTTTGAGGAGCAGGCGCGGTTTCCAGAACTTGTTTTTTCAACGCCGAAAAGCCGCCGCATTGAAACCATTTACAACACGGCCCGTGATTTATGGAACAGCGGCTTTCGCGCCCGCGCTTTGGCGCATCTCAGACGCCACGAAAGAGATCACCACGCGGGCGCGTATCTTGTCCCGATCAGGCGGCAGGCTGAGGAGAATTTACGCATTTTTAACGGCGGGGACGAAAACAGGCTGGAGCGGAAGCTTCTTTTGGTTTTGCTTTCTTTTGTCATTTTTATTGTAATTATTATCCCATTCATTTGTTTTATAATGGTAAAGAAATTTCCCGGGGGCAAAAGGGTCCTGTTTTGCGCTGTAATTTTTTCAGCGCTGGTTTCTTTTTTTCTGTTTCTGCTTGCGGATGCGCGGATTGCCCTTCAGAGAAAAGGCGGCCGTTTTGGCGTAACAACCGGAACGCCTGTCCGCAATACGGCGGATACAGACGCGAAAGAATTGTTCGTTTTCAGGGAGGGACAGCCGGTGATGATATTGCTGAAAAACGAGTCGTGGGTCTATGTCATGGCAAATGACACGGATGGCAATTCCGGCTGGATACCGGCTGAAGCGGTAGAATTTTATTGAGAGGGGAAACGTGAATTTTGGGGATATTCTGGAAAAATGGGAACAGGGGCATCCCGCTTCCCAAAAAACAGCTATGAGCGCATGGCTTAAAGAAAACGATATTTATGACAAAGATGCGGACGCGCAAAAAACAACCGTTCCCGGCGAAAACCGCAGGCGTCTTCTGCACATTCAGCCGGACGATACGCTCGACATTCACGGCTTTACAGGCGAAAAGGCGTGGCTTTTGCTGGATCAATTTTTTTCAAATGCAAAAAACAGCGGCTTTGAAAAATTGCGCATAATTCACGGCAAGGGAAATCACTCTCAAGGGGAAGCCGTTCTTGGGCGTACTGTACGCAAATTTATCGAACAATGCCCTTTTGCCGGAGAGAGCGGCAATGAAAAATCAACTAACGGCGGAAGCGGCGCAACTTGGGTTTTTTTGAAAGACAATTAGAGTTGTCCGAAAAATTAATTGACTTGTGAGGAAACTAACCGAGTCCCTTCACAAGTCAATTATTTTTTATTCCTCTTATTATCATTACATCGCCGAAGCCGAGGCGTTTGGCCAGATAGTCGGCGGCTTTTTTCAAGCGAGGGGGAGCAAGGCCGGCGGCGAGGCCTCCCCATGTGCTGATTTTTTCTATTTTGAAGCCGGCGGTTTTTAACATTTTTGACAGCGTGCGCACGGAGAACAGGTAGAGATGATCGAAAATTGCCGAGCGCCATAAGCCGCCGTAAAGACGCGCCTGAAGTCCGCTGATATTGGGAGTGGTTATAAAAACGCGGCCTCCTTGTTTAAGAATACGGCTGGTTTCAAATAAAAAAGAACGCGGATCGTTTAAATGTTCAATAAGATGGGAGGCGAGAACCGCGTCGAAACTTCCCTGTGAAAATTTATTTTCTTCCAGCGGAACGCTCCGCACATCAAGCCCGCGCTCGCTTCGCGCGTATTCGGCGCATGGGGAAATTTCCACGCCCGTTACGCGCCAGCCCCGATCTTTAAGATTTGCCAAAAGCGCTCCTGTGGCGCAGCCGATGTCTAAAACACAGGGCGGACTCCTGGGCGGATTTTCGCAGGCGGCGGCGGAAAATAGAGCTTTTTCCAATTTGTCAAACTTTGCGTCTTTAAGGGCGAGTTCCTGCAATTTCAGGAAGGCGGCTTCATTTTCAAGTTCGTAGGAAAGATAATCTTTCCCAAACGTGCTGCTGTAACGCGCAATTATTTCTTCTTTTACGGGCTGCGGGTTTCTCTGCACAAGGCCGCAGGAAGCGCAGCGGACAAATGAAAAACCTTCACATTCAAGAGCGGGCCTGAAAATTAAGCCGCCGCAGCAGGCGCAGGGAACAATTCCGCTGCTGCCATCGCTGACGGGCATTGACCAGGTTTTCACGGTTAATTTACATACAGGCTGATGACTACGCTGCGGGAATTGCCGACCATGTCCTGCACAATAACTTCCAGAGTTGCCTGACCGCGCGTCAAAAAAACTTCGGCGGTTTGAAAGGCCGGGAAAACGGAATATATCTGTTTTGCCGGAACAAGGCCGTTGCGGTAAACCATCAAAACGCCGTCCCTTGCGGAAACAGCTTCAAAATTCATCGAACCGGCTTCCGCGCCGTTTACGGAACAGACAATTCTCTGCGGCGCGTACTGCTGGGAAGGGATATAGTTCTGTGTGCGGGCCGCGCCTCCGGCGGCGTTCACAAGCACCGTATAACGCCCCTGGCTTAAACTACGCGATTGCATCAGAACACCCTGTGCATTCAGCAAATCTACCGAAATGATCTGCGGGGGACGGGTATCCTGCACCGGAGTGATAATCATCGCCGGATTTACCCAGCGGCGTTCCCTCCTGTCAAAAATAATGAAATAAAAACCGTTCTGCGCCGACCAGCCGGAAACGCCGGAAGAAGCGATTGGCTGCTGTTTTTCAACGTGCGTCAGGCCGGACGCGATAGCGTCCTCTCCGGCATAGCGGCTGTAAATGCTGATCAATCCGTCTCCGTGATCCACAGCGGTCCATGCGCCAAGCGGGGACGGAAGGCGGGACACGGTATCGTTTTCGCTCCGGGAAAAAATCACCTCTCCGCTTTCGGCGGCAAGCACTTCCGTCCCTCCGTTAAAAACCATTCCCAGTACCGGCTTGCCTCTGTCGTTAGCGCCGAAATTGCGGACAAGAGCGGCGCTTTCAGAAGGCCAGTTCATCGCCTCAAGGGAACCGGAAAACAAAACAGAAAGGATGAAAATTACGGCGGTTGTTATGTGCAATGCGCGTCCGTTCATTTTACTTTTCCTCCAGATCAAAAGAAATAAGCGTTGAGCCTCCTCCGGCAACAAGCATTGAGCCTGTTCTGCCCAGAAAAACATCGCCGCTTTTAAACAAAGCCCTCATGAAAACCGCATCCCGCGTATCCGCCGGCCTTGAAAGAGAAACCAGCCCGTCCTGCGGAAACTTTATGCCGATAAGCTCTTTTCCCTGCTGTTCGCGGGAAGTAACCAGAAAAAAATATCCCTGATCGCCTGAATCATCAATCGCGGTTATCTCGCCGTCCAGCGGTATATATATTCCGCGTCTGGACCTTATATTGTAACAGCTGATTCCGCCCGCGCACTCAAAAACAAGGCGGCGGTCTTCATCAATAAATAAAATACGCACAGGCCGCCTGAATTCTCCTTCAAGAAATTCATGGTAGACAACCTTATACTCGCCGCCTGAGTTGCCGTAGCGTTCAAGCAGCAAAAAGCGCTGCCTGCCGACGCCGCAAATAATTCCAACCCTTGAACCATTGCGTGAAAGAGCGCAGCCAAATATCACAGAATAGCGGGAGCCGCCGGGTTCAAAATAAAAAATGCGCTCTCCGGCGGAGTCAATAATCTCAACCGCGCCGTCAATCGAACCTGTCAAAACAAGGCCGGCGGCGGCATCAATGCAGGTAAGCGGCGCGCCAAATTCATACGTCCAGAGAATACTCCCGTCGCTGCCGATTTCAGATAACGCGTTTTGTTCACTGCCAAGTATAAAAACCCTGTTGTCAAGAAGAACCGGATAGCCGCCGGGGTTTTCAATATTTATTACGGTTTCTTCGGAAATATTTTTAATTTCTATGCCTACGGGACGCGCGTCATATTCTGTCCACATATTCTGGCTAAGGTAAATATCGCCGGCCCTGATTCTGTTTATGGCAAATTGACCTGATGAATCGACATAGCCAAAACGCGCGCCCAGCGTAAAAGGAAGAAGCTCCCCTGATTGCGCGTAAGAACCGCCTTCTTGAGAGCCGCTCTCCAATGAACTTATCCATCTGGGAGCAAGAATTATCTCGCGCGGTATAGGCCTTGCGGCTATCAGAAAATAAACAGTAAAAAGCAGAAAAATGACGACGGCCTGAATTCTTTTTTTTTGTTGAGCCACAACCCCCCCTCTACCAGAGCAATATGCGTTATTGTATAATAAAAAAAATAAGGAGGCAAGTATGATAGCCGTACAGTTAATGGACAATTTATTGGCAGAGGCAAGGAAAGCCGCCGATATGGCTTATGTCCCCTATTCAAAATTCCGGGTCGGCGCGGCCATATTGTGCAAGGACGGCGCTATTTTCACCGGATGTAATGTTGAAAACCGTTCCTACGGTTTAACTATCTGCGCCGAGCGCAACGCGATTGCCGCGGCAATTGCCGGAGGCAGGATTTCGTTTTCCGCCGTGGCAATTTCAGCTCCCGATTCGGTTACGCCTGTCGGGCCGTGCGGCGCGTGCCGTCAGGTTTTAAGCGAATTTTTACGTCCTGACGCGCCGGTGCGTTTCGCCGGAAACGGCAAGGAGCAGGTAAATACCACAATGGGAGAGCTTATACCCCTGGATTCTCTGCACGAATTGAAGGAAAGCAGATGAAGGCAGTGCCTTTAAGACGAATATATTGACATTTATTGCCATACGGTGCTATAATTTACCTTATGGCAGACGATGATATACTTACCCTTGAAGAAGTTGCGAAATACCTTCGAGTATCGGAGCGGACGGTTTATGACTGCGCCCAGAAGGGGGAAATTCCGGCTGGAAAGATCAGAACCGCATGGCGTTTCAAAAAGTCGGAAATTGACAAATGGGTAAATGACAAGCTGACATCGAGCAATTTGACTCCGCAGGTAAATCCAATTCACGCCGAGTCTATCCTTTCCATGCACCGCATACTTTTTATCAATTATTCGAGCAAGAGGGACGCGCTTCTCGCGCTGGCGGAAAATCTCGCAGCCGCGCCGCAGGTAAAGAACAGGCAGGAATTGTCAGCGGAAATCCTGAAACGTGAAGAATTAATGAGCACCGCTATCGGCTGCGGGATAGCCATTCCCCATGTCCGCCTTTCGTCGGTAACCGACCTTGTTGTTTCAGTCGGTATCAGCCGCACAGACATTGTTGATTTTCATCCGTTGGACGACGAACCGGTGCGGCTGGTTTTTATGATCGCCGCCGCAGGAAACCAGCATGCCTATTATCTACAGACGCTCTCATGGTTCAGCAACAGGCTGAAAAACAAGGAATTGAGAGATTCGCTCTTACAGGCGCAAACTCCTCAGGAAGCGTACGATCTGCTTGTAGAAAAAAACTAGTCCGCAAATTAAGAAACTCTATTCAAAAATCACGGCGAACCAGTACTGGGGGTCGCTTACTTCCTGATTGATAAGGCCGATTTCAACTTCAGCCGTGGTTTCCGCCACGAGCCATCTTATTCCGTCTGATTCGAAGCGCGCGCCCGTTCCGGCTATTTCCGCAAGGCCCATAGCGTGGCTGTAATGATAGGAAACCATAAAAGCGGAACGGATGCCCGCGTGTGAAAGAATTATCGCCCAAAGCACGGCGCGGCTGTCGCAGTCGCCCCGGCCTTCAGTAACGGCGCTTACAAGGTTTAAAAAGTCGCTCCCGTTTAAATCCCGTTCGTATTTAAAACCCTGCACAAACGAAAGCGCCCTCTGCGCAAAAGCTCTTTTTTCCTCATCGCTGCCGATCCGGTTTCCTCCAAAACCGTTCACAAGCGCGGCGGCGGCGGCTGTTACACGATCATAAGAATCCCTGTACACAAATCTGTAATAGCGCGTCCACGCCTGCTGTAAATAGGGCGTATTTGGATAATTCTGAAGAATGTTATACTCACGTTCTATTAAAACCTGCGCGGCTTCGGCATCGTTTTCATAAATTCTCGCGCTGATTCCGCTGTCCGCCAGAGCGGCGGTTCTCGCCCCTCCTCTCGGATAGCTGTATTCAATTAAAGGGCCCGGGTAACGGCGCTCCGCCGCCGATGGGCAGATTGAATCCAGCGCCGATATGTGAAACAGCTCAAGCTCTCTTTGGCTTGAGGGGCCGTAGGCGAGCGCGGCAAGCATTGGCGCATTCCGGCTGTTTCCGGCGGAACTGCTTTCAAGCTCAACGGCAAGACCCCAGCCGGTGTAATTGCCAAAGGCCAGCTTGATAACCGACGCCTGTTTGCCGTTGTATTGAAAAAAATCAACCTCGCCGCTGTTTCCTATTCTTCTATTTATATCGTCAACCAGTTCGTTTATTGACGCATAATTTCCATCGTAGACCACAAGGTCAAACATCGCCTCAGCCGGGCCGTTGAAGGAAAAACGGTCCCTGCCGTTTCCATCCGCATATTCATAACCTTCAGGAAGATCAATGAAAAACCCCCATGTGGGTGAATACATTGATTCCGCGAAGGCAAAGACCGGAATAAAAACCAGCAATAAAAAAATCTTTTTCATGATATTATTATCGGAATGAAAAATATAGAAATTCTCCATGAAGATCATTATACAATAGTTGTCAATAAACCGGCAGGCCTCGCTGTACAGGGCGGGAAGGGAGTAAAATCCTCGCTGGATAAAATACTGGCGGAAATCCGCGAGCCGCAGCCGCTTTTGGTTCACAGGCTCGACAGGGACACTTCCGGCGTACTTCTGGCCGCAAAGGGGCGCGAGGCCGCCGCCCGCTTTTCCGGCTTATTGGCAGGGCGGAAAGCCGTCAAACAGTACGTCGCCGTCTGTTCAGGCCGCCCCGAAAAAGACGAAGGCGCAATTACCAGGCAGCTTTCTATCCGAGGCAGCCTGAAACGCTCCGAAACCAGATACAAGGTGATAAAAAGCGGGACATTGGCCCTGCCGGAACCGCAGGAATATTCCGTCCTGGAACTTGAACTTGGCACGGGCAGAATGCATCAAATCCGCCGCCATCTTGCCATGAGCGGAAACCCCATACTGGGAGACGACAAGTACGGCGATTTTTCGCTCAATAAAAAACTGCGCAAATCAACCGACGTTAAACGCCTTCTCCTTCACGCTTCCCGCCTTGTCATAAAAGACGAAATAAACCTTGACATCCGCGCCCCTCTGCCTGAGTGTTTCAGCCTCTTTACATAAATCGTTATTTTTTCCACAATTAAACAACCTATGGAAGAAAACACTTATGCTCCCGTATCACGCCATCGGCTGGAAAGTTTAAGCTCCGATGAATTGATCAAGCTGGCGGACAATTACGGCATTGACATCCCTCCGGGACTGGAAAGAATTTTCATCATTGAAGAGTTGCTTGAATACGCAAACGAGCAGGAACAGGAAGTTAAAGATGAAATTGAAATCAATCCGTCTTATTCGGAATCCGTCGCTTTGCCAAAACAGTACAACATTTCCTTCATAGAAGTGGTAATAAGGGACCCTCTTTGGGTTTTTGCTTTTTGGGAAATCAAGGGGCATGACAGGGAAACGCATGAAAACGCCGAAGATTTCAACGGTTATTGCCTGCGGGTAATTCCCTTAAACGACGGGGAAACAGAATCAAGAGCCCGTGAAAATTCCTTTACCGTGCCTATCGGCGCTGAAGACTGCGCAAGATATTTGGGCTTTGCCGAACATTCTTCGCTGGAATCAGGCCGCTATGTAATAAAACTAAACGTAATCCGCGGCGGCGGCGAACAGCAAATTGCGTCTTCACCGCCGTTCTACCTGCCCCGTCTGATCGAAAATGAAAACATCACGGACATGAACCGCAGTCCGTTAATCAGCCTGTCGGGAGTGCAGGATTTATCAATAACAAGAAATACGGATCGCCAGTCCAGAATCAAGAGGCAGTAAATATGGAATTCCGTTATGCGATCTCTATCGTACTTGAAGCCCACATTCCGTTCGTCAGGGAATTCAACAAGGAAGACGATCTGTCTCAGGCGGGCGAGGAAGGCCGCTTTTTTGAATTCGTCTCTGAAACATTGCTCCCGCTTCTTGAAACGCTGACCCGTCTGGAAAATGATCATGTGTCTTTCCGTCTTGCTCTGGCGATTTCCCCTGTTTTATGCCATATGCTTAATGACGAGCATCTTCAAAAAAAATACCTCGCTTACATTGACAAACAGATTGAATTTGGCAGACAGGAACTGGAACGCACTTCTGACAACGGCGATTTGAACAAACTGGTTCAGGATTATTACAACCGGATAGTAGACAGAAGAATAGCGTATACGGAACGCTACGAAAAAAAACTGCTTAAAGCGTTTGATTTTTACAGGCGCAAGGGCAAAGTCGAAATTCTCGCAAGCTGCGCGACTCACGCTTTTCTGCCGTTCATGAGTCATAATTCCGAAGCTTTGCAGGCGCAGATGGAAGTACCCGTCTCCGGTTACCGCCGCCACTTTGGAAGCTGTCCGCAGGGTTTTTGGCTACCCGATCTTGGCTGGACATCCGCGCTGGAACCGTATTTAAGGGCATACAATTTCACCTACTCTATTCTTGACAGCCACGGCGTTTTATTCGGCAAGCCAATGCCGAACAAAGGGTGTTTTTATCCGGTAAAAACACCTAACGGAACTTTTATACTTGCCAGAGACCTTTACGCCGTGCGCGAAATTGAAAAAATAGCGGGCGATGAGCTTTACCGCCGAAATGACAGGGATGCCGGCTATGAACTGCCGCTGGAAACAGTCAGTCCGTTCCTGAGCGCGGAAGGCGAGCGGCGCAGAACCGGATACAAGTACTGGGCGCGTTCCTACAGGGAAAATCGTTTCGGAGGAGCGCTTGAGAATTCCGTCTATAATCCGCAGAAAGCCCATGACAGAGTGATTGAACACGCGCGGGCGTTTCTGGAAAACACAATCGCGCGGCTTGAGGAAGCGTCAAAACACATGGAAGAAGTCCCGATAAGCGTCTATGCACATAACGCAGATTATTTTGGCCGCTTCTGGCACGAAGGCCCGCAATTTATCGAGGCGCTTTTCAGAATGGCCGAAGGATACAGGGATTTTCAATTTATCTGCCCCAGCGAATATATTTTCAAACAGAACCTTTCATCACTTCAGGTTGTCAGTCCCGAATTTTCTTCCAGCGGCGTCAACGGTTACGCCGAAACATGGCTGGACGTTTCAAACGACTGGATTTACCGCCACCTGTACCGCTCAATGGAACGAATGACCGAATTGGCGGAACGTTTCCCTGACGACTCAGGCCTTAAAGAACGCGCTTTAAACCAGGCCGCCCGCGAGATACTTCTTGCCCAATCTTCCGACTGGCCTGCCCTTCTGCACAGGCAGGATTCCACCGAATATGCCAGAAGCCAGGCGGAAAACGCGCTTCGCAACTTTACCACAATTTACGAGGCTTTGGGCAGTAATTACATAAGCACCGAATGGCTGACTACGCTGGAACGCCGCCACAACATTTTTCCGAATATCAATTACCGTGTTTTTAGAAGAAAGAAATAGCTCTAGAAATCGAGTCTGTATAAATCCTCTATGCGGTTTGTAAGGCCTTCGCGGTTATTAAGTGTATCCAGGCTTTCTCTGGCAGGTTCGTACTTTGGATCGAGGCGCAGGGCTTCTTCCCAGTACAGTCTGGCGTTGGTGTAATTTCCGAGCGAATAGGCTTCAAACCCCATAAGATACAATTCATCAACCTTTTCCGCCGTTTGTTTCCTGCCGCCGTCGCCCAAATCCAGACGCACAGCCAGGCTGATTCTGTTAAGCGGCTGTAATTGGGTAAGCAAATCCAGCGTATAGTTTATATCAATGGAAATCTTGTTCAGATTAACCGCGCTGCCCACAGAAACGCGGCTGCTTCCGGCCCTGTAAAGAAGGCCCGCGCGCATTGATAAAAAGTTCGTTATATTGGCGGAAATGCCAAAGGCAAAATACGGCGTTTCGGAAAGAGAAATGTCCATTAAATTAAGCGGAAGGCCGAAATCAAAGGCAAGCGCGATGGGGCGGATCGGCTTGTACGAAACCGCCGCACCGACGACTGTAGGCAGTGCCTCGTCAAGCGACGGAGGGCCGAGGTTTCTTATCACAATTGCGGCGGACGCGTTTCTTTCCCGCGCGCTGTAGGTTTTGAACAGGTTAAACCTTGTTAAAAGGCCTATGTCCGCCATTACCGCCGCCGCGGACTGGGACAGCCCGGAATCGCCTACGGGCGAACCGTTATTATGGGCATAGTCCGGCACTATGCGGAAAGCGCTCTTCAAATTCACTCCCAAAGACAGACCGGAAAAATAGTATCCTGAGAAAAAATTGTAGGAAGCGTTGATAATTAACACGCCTTCCGAATAATAGCCGTTGGAAACCCTTGTGCCTCCGGCATCGTATTCCGTAAACGGCGTATACAGCCACTTTACCCCTGCGGCAAGGCCGAAATCCCCAAAACGGTTGGCATAAGCCAAGCCCTCAATTTTGGTGTCGGCTATCCAGTTATTGTGAAAAAAGGCAAATTCAGACTTTTCAAGCATCGAAGAACCAGCCGGATTGACCTCAATAAAAGAAATATCGTCGGAAACCGCTGAAAAAGCGGTGGCCATGCCCTCGGAACGGCCGCCCATTGGTATATTCAGCACCGGAAAAGCGGTTAACCCCGCGTTGCCGTCGGCCCCGTAAATGCCGTTTAAATAGTCAGCTATGCTCCCGTAATCGTCCTGCGCATCGGCAGCCCATAGAGCCGGAAGAGAAAAAATTATCAGTAAAGCGGCAAAAAAAGCCGTCGTTTTTCTAAAAAGCATATATAAGTATATTATAATATATCGGACGATATAAAAAAATATATACCCCGAAGGATTATGCGGAAAGTTACGATAATATAGTATAGTGCAATAATGGCAAAAAGCGCCTTTAGATCGACTATTTTCATTTTTTTCGCGTTTCTTTGGCTGCTTACAGCCTCCGCCGCGGTTTACGGGGGCGGCAGCCGTGATCCTGATCTGTCCAGAGCCGACGCGCTTATAAAAGACAGGGAATACGACCAAGCGATCCTGATTTTAAGCGATCTTGCAAGGCGTAACCCTGACAGGTTTGATCAGGTACAGCACCGCCTGCGCAAAATTGCCAAAATACGCGAAGAATTCAACCGCACCGCGAATCAGTTGATAGATACCCTTCTGAATGACCCGGACAATTCGGAAAAAATCCTCGCTTTGACAAGGCGGCTTTCCTCTCTCGAAAACGAAACCAGTCCCCTTCTTTCAGGTTTTTTGTCCAGAACGCAGGAAATCGCGCAGTTTAACGTTACGAGAAACCAGTTTATGCGCATTCTGCAAAGAGGGCGGGAACTTCTGGATCGCGGCGAAAGCGCGGCGGCCATTCAGGCATATTCAGGCGGAATGGGCTTTATGCGCAGTGAATTTTTCGCGGCGCGTTACGGCGCTGAAATTGAAAACGGGGCCTTGAGGGAAACAGAAAGGATTAATTCGATACTTGCCTCTTTCCAGCAGAACGCCGCGCAAATGGAGGCGGTTTCCGCAGAATTGGTCCGCGCGGTAAACGCCGGAGAAACTGCCAGATTTCAGGAGATAATCAACCGCCTGACGCCGGTAATTGACAGATTTACAACATTAAAACAGGGGTTGTACACATCCTCAAACACTTTAGACAGGCTTTTGGATCGAATAAGAACGATTGATCCCGAAATCGGCGACCGCAACCATCTTTCATTTATTTCAATGGTTATTAACGGACGGCAGGGGGAGCCGATACAGGAGGGAATGTTAGGCGCTTTTGAGGCTTCCTGGAGAAATTCAATCGGTTTATGCCTGAGCGCCATTACATCAAATATCAGAAACATAAATTCCCAGTCTCTCGCGGCGTTTAACGCTGAAGATTATCCTGCCGTAGCCGCTTCATCCGGCAGAATACAAAACTATGCCGCTTTAACCCCGCTGTTTTTTGAAAAACACAGGGCTTTCAATGAAGGCGCAAGAGCGCAGACAACTACGATTTTTCAGAATGTAATTTTGCGGAATGATATTCCGTCATTTCTGGAAATAAGGGCGCTGACCGAAGCCAACAATTCCCTTATTCAGGCGGCAAGTATCGCGGGCAGGCGGAATGTTGATCGTTCGTCTCTTACCCGCTGGCAGTCAGGAAGCATAAGCGCCTCCGAAGCGTTAAGAAGCGAGCAGCAGGTAAAAAGCACTCTGGCCGGCATACAGACTTCGATAGAGGAAATAGTTACCCGCGCAAATCAGGCAAATACGGAAATAAATACCTATCAGAATATCGCGCATATTAGAAACGCGCTGGACGCGATAGAAAAACTGCGCTCAGCCGTAAGATCGGAAGAACTCCTGTCGGCGCAAAGATACTACAATATTGCGTATCACGTTCTTCAGAACAACCTGACGGAAAGAAGAGCCCAGATGGAAAGGGGAAGGAATTTTCTTAACGGACAGAGGCGCACAGGCGAGAACAACACGGTCGTTATTTACCGCTATCCATCCGAGGCGCTGGAAGAACTGACGGCGATGCTTGCGGCATTGGCGGTTGATCTTCAAAACGGAAATTCCATACTGGAACAATACAGAAACGAGCCGCAGATAATAGCGGCCAATGCGAATGTTTCAGGCACACGCTCCAATTATCAATCGCTCGTAAATGAAATTGACAATATCCGCACACAGGGCCTTGCGCTTTTTGAAACCGCGCGAAGTCAGACATCTCTGGCTGAAGCGCACAGGCAGGAAGGCGAACGTCTTTTAAGGGAAGCGCAAACCGCTTTTCAAAGACAGAATTACGATACTGCCAGAGAAAGGCTTCAGCGGGCATCCGAGAGATTTAACAATTCTCTGGAAATACAGGAATCCGTTTCTATGCGGCAGTCCTGGGATAACCAAATGATCGTTTTGGGACAGGCAATTAACCAGGCTGAAAACGAAACAATAATCACAGAAGTGCGGAATCTGTTAAACAGCGCGCGCGATTTATACTTTGCGGGAAATTTCCAGCAGGCCGAAGACAGCCTTACAAGGGCAAGAAACCGATGGCGCTTGACAAACGCTGATGAAAACGCGGAAGTTTTGAATTGGCTTGGCATTGTGCGGACCGCGATGTCGGCAAACTCCAGCAGGGTTATTCCGCCTACCGCGCCGCTGTATCCTGAAATGAGCCAGCTTTTAAGCCAGGCCCAGAGAAATTTTGAAGAAGGCGTGCGGCATATAAACGCGGGCAGGCGAACGCCCGGACTTGAGAAATTTGAGGAAGCGCGGCAGTTGACAAGGGAAGTCAGAATGATGTTTCCGATTAATCAGGAAGCGGGCCTTCTGGAACTTAGGATGGAGCAGTTTACCGATCCGGCGGCCTTTAACGCATCGTTTGAACAGCGCCTGAATAACGCCGTTGCCGGAACCAAACAGCGGTCTATGGAATCTCTTGCCGATCTTCAAAACCTGGCGGAAATAAATCCGCGTTATCCGAATATAAGGGCCATTATTAACCAGGCGGAAATTGATGTAGGACTCCGACCGCCGCCGCCAAATCCGGCGGATATCGCGCGTTCAAGGGAGTTGACAGCTTCCGCCCGGCGCATACTGGAAGGAAACATATCGACGCAATACGAGGTTGCCATAACGCAAATAGATCAAGCCATTGCGTTAAATCCAAATAACACGGATGCGGCGCGGATAAAAGACAGGCTGCTTAACAGGATGAGCGTTCCCGGCGGCATCGTACTTACAAGCGAGGACGAAGAAGACTATCAAAGGGCATTGCGCGAATTTTCCGCAGGCAACAATCTTGTAGCCTACGCCGTTGTAGAAAGACTCCTGCAAAATCCAAGAAACCGCAACATAACAAAGCTTATAGAATTACAAAGAAGGATACAGTCAGTTTTATTATGAAAAGAAAGCTATTGTTATTACTGCAATTATCTCTTTTCTTTTTTGCGGGCGCATCCTTTCTTTCGGGAATTGATTTTTATTGGGAAGAAGCGGAGCTTTTTACTTCACGGGCAGGAAGTTTTCCTGTAAGCGCGTATTCTGCCAATTTATCGGCTATCGCGTGGCAGGAAGTTACACCTAACAACGATCCGCTTATTGCGGCGGGCGGCTTCATCAGTATTTATATCGCGGTTAAAGAAGCAAACGGTAACTGGGAACACATGGGAATGGCCGCAGGCCCATACGCCTTTTCAGGAACAGAACCGTCAATCATCAGCCTTGCAATTGACAATCGCAACAGGATAATTATCGCAGCCGCCGCCGGAGGCGCTCAGGCGGAAATACTTATTTCAGATAACAAGGGAAGAAGTTTCTCCAGCCGGATGCTCAATCTGGGAGCGGAAACTTCGGTTGCCCCGCGTATCTTTGTACGCGCTGACGGCGGATACCTCCTTTTTGTTACCAGAAGTTCAGGACAATCCCTTTCGATATATTATTCGCGCTCAAACGACGGCGTTACATGGTCGTCTTTTGAATTTTTTACGCCGGAGAACAGTCTTTCGCCTAACTTCCTTCCAACTCACGCAAGCATAAGAAACAGGGACATAGTTTTCTTTCAATCGCGCGTTACGGGCTCAGAGGCTTTGGCGGCGACATTCCAGCTATTTTTCAAAACCAGCGAAGACGGCGGCAGAACATGGGCGGAGGCGAGGCGGTTTACCTCGTTTAATGATCCTGTAACACAGCCGCAGGCCGCTCCAAATAACTTTGACAACCAGCGCCCGCACCTTTCCAGATACGGAAACAATTTATTCCTGGTTTGGGAACGGCGCTACTCCAGCCAGTCGCCGCAAATTTACAGTGCGGTAATCAGCGCAAACGGCAGTATAAACGGTTCGGTTGAACGCGTAAACAGCGAAGAAGCGTACTGTCAAAATCCAATCGGTTTTATTTACGAAGATTCTCCGACAGTGGTCTGGTATGACAACCGCAAGGGAAACAACAACGTGGTTCTCGCGCAGCGCGGGGACATTGGCTGGCAAAATCACCAGCTTTCCAACGTTTCTTCGGAAGCGTCGTTCGCAAGGCCGGTGGTGGCAACGGACGGCGCGTACATTTTTTGGCAGAGTACTGTACGCAATGCGGAGCGCATTTATCTGCTTTCGCCGGATCGTACTGCCGCAAGCCCGAGGATAACCGCAGTTAACTTCGCTCCTTCCATGCCAAGCCGCGCGGAAAAGGCCCGCTTCGCGTGGAACATTCCATCGGACACTTCCGGTATTTTCGGATTTTCATGGATTTGGAGTCAGGATGAAAACGCCGTACCGCCGGAACAGGTAATGATTTACAATACCGGAAGCACGCAAAACCTGAATCTGGAACTTGACGCGAACGCGGACGGCGCGTGGTATTTCATTATTTCGTCGCAGGATTTCGCGGGCAACTGGTCAAGGCCGGCGCGGGTTATGTATTACAGAAAAACAGCGCCGCCTCAGAGACTAACCATCATTGAGCCTGAAGTTGACGAGCAGGGTTTTCTTGTTTCCAATACTTTTAACATACGATGGGAGCCGTCGTCCGATCCGTATGTGTCAGGCTATACATGGAACCTTCAATATCTGGGAACGGATGAAAACGCTACTGTTAACGCGCCTCCTTCCAGCATTATGGGGACAGCCAACTCCGTCAATTTTGTAAACCAGGACAACGGTTTATGGGCGTTTTCCGCAGCAGCGGTTGATCAGGCGGGCAACATCGGCCTGCCTTCCAATATAATATTCAGAACCAATAAATTTATTCCCTACACAAACGTCAGCTACATTGACGCGCAGCAGGACGAGCAGGGAATACTTTCAATCAGGATAATCGGGCGCGGCTTTGCAACTAACGGACAGATAACCGCAATTGTTCTGGAACAGGAAGGACGGCAGGATTTAACCGGGGAATTTCATATTTTCTCGGACAGGGAAATCGGCGATATAAAATTTGAAAATCTACAGGAAGGCCAGTACCGCTTAAGGCTGGAACACTCTACCAGAGGATCGTATACAGTCGATACGGCCATTACCGCAGGCAGAAGCGGAACCGTCAAATTCGGCGACTATACGCGCGAATGGAAACCGTCGTGGACTATCCGGCCTCATGGGAAGATAACATTTAATCCGGTCATGGCGCTTTCGGTAATACTGATAATTTTCTGCGCACTCGGATCACTTGCCGCAATCCGGGGTATAGGCGGAGTTATTGCGGAAAGCGCGGCGATAAAACAGGAAGCGCTCGCGATCATTACAGGAGATTTTATGCCAATGGAAAAGAAACAAAAAATTGTGCGAATACAGAGGAGAGGATTGGGACTGCGTTTCAAGCTCGCGTCCTTCACTATCGGGCTTGTTCTTTTGGTAGTCATAATGATTTCCACGCCTATTTATATCCGTATATCCGAATCACAAAGCAAGACGCTTCTACAGGGATTATATGACCGCTCAAAGGTACTGCTTGAAGGACTCGCGTCCAGCACAAGGGCAAATATGCCCAGGGGAAACGACGGAATGCTTGAATTGGGATTCCTCCCCGCTCAATCGGCGGCTCTGCCAGAGGCGCATTATGTGACGATTACTGGCTACGGTCCGGGTTCTATATACAACGACCATGTTATGGCGACAAACGATCCTGACATTCTTTCTAAAATTGACACAACTGAATACCGTCCCGGCGTGTCGAGAATTACGGACGCGCTCACTCCGCTTTATGAGAAAATGAGCGAAGAGCTTAACAACGAAGCGCGTAATAGAGCGGCTGATCTTGCCGGAAGCATTCGGGAACTTACGCAGGAAGGAATGTCTCTTGCGCTCCGCACCGATGCCGCTGGCAGACAGCGCCTCAACGATATTCAGGTGACTCTCAGCTCTCTTCAGGTAAGGCTTACGCAGATACTTGCGGAAATTTCAGGAGACGAAATAGGTTCGCAGCCGTATTTTTCCACAGAGGGCGATTTAAGAAATAAGGACAGAGTATACATTTTCTTTAAACCGGTAATGTTCCGCCAGGGAAACGAAGACAACTACTTCCGAGGCTTAATCCGGCTTGAGGTTTCTCTGGATACAATTATAGAGGCGATTTACCGCGAACAGATCGGCCTTTTGTATACAATTGGAATTTTTGCGTTTGTCGCGCTGGCAATCGGCGTTGTAGGCGCGTTTACGCTCTCCACCGTGATTATCAAGCCGATTAAAAAACTGGTAAGCCATATTGAAATAATCCGCGACACGGAAGACAAAACAAAACTCGCCGGAGTGGACATCGACATCGCCACAAAAGACGAAATCGCCATTCTGGGCAATACCATCAATGACATGACGCACGGGCTTGTAAAGGCCGCCCTTGCCGCTTCCGATCTTTCCATCGGCAAGGAAATTCAGAAAAAATTTATCCCTCTTGATCTCGACAGCCAGGGCAATAAACAGAGCAGCGGCTTTAAGAAAACGCCCAACCTCAACTTCTTCGGCTATTACGAGGGAGCTAAGGGCGTATCGGGAGACTATTTTGATTACAGGGATTTGGACGGACGTTACTATGCCATCATAAAATGCGACGTGGCCGGAAAGGGAATTCCTGCGGCGCTCATCATGATTCAGGTGGCGACCATGTTCCTGAACTATTTTAAACAGTGGAAACCGAACGCGAAGGGAATGCATATTGAGGAAGTTGTTTATCAGATAAATGACTTTATTGAGACGCTCGCTTTCAAGGGCCGGTTCGCCGCCTTCACCCTCTGCCTGTTTGACTCTGAAACAGGGGTCGTCCGCTTCTGCAATGCCGGCGACAACATCGTTCATCTTTACGATGCGTCCGAAGGCAGGGTTAAAACGATCACTTTCCCGCAAAGCCCAGCCACCGGCGTACTTCCCAACATAATGATTGAATCCACAGGCGGTTACAAAGTTCAAACGCTGACAATCGACAAGGGCGATATACTCCTGCTCTACACCGACGGTATTGAAGAAGCGAAGCGAAAATTCCGCAGCGCCGATTTTAAGGAATTAATCTGCGCGGAGGGCCCTGTCGATACTCCGCATGAAAACCACCTGTGCGGACAGGCCGACGAGGAAATGACCCCTGAGCGAGTGGAAGCCATCATCAACGCGGTAATGGCTCGCGAAGTTTACACCCTGCACAAGTACCACAATCCTGAGGATTCAGGCGGTCTCCAGTTTGATTTTACAACCTGCGAAGGAAAAGTGGATGAAATTATAATGGCGATGGTTTCGGTAGAAAAAATGTTCCGCTGTTATAAACATCCTGAAGCCGGGGAAGACTCCCGCGTCCTTGTAGACAAGAAAGTGGATGAATTCCTGAAGAGCCATTTTGTACAGTACAGGCGCTATTGCTCGCACACAAGGGAATACCCTGAAAATCCGGCGTATATGTATTATACTCATGTAAAGGAAGACGAGCAGTACGACGACTTGACAATTTTGGGAATAAAACGAAAATAAGGAGAAGATTATGACATTTAGCGAAAGAATGAAAAACCTGCTGGATCAGGGCTGGACCATGTCAAAGGAATTCGCCGTAAAAGCAGGCGCAAAGGCGCAGGATTTGGGCGAACGCGGCCTGTTAATGTGGGACATCAAACAGCTCGAAAACCAGGCCCAAAAGCTTCTGACCCGTCTGGGCAGCGAGGTTTACATCGCGTTTACGGATCTCGATCAAGCGTCAATTGATCGCGATACGGCGGAATTTAAAGCCATACTGGAAGAGCTTACAAACATCAAAGATCAGATTGAAAAGAAGGAAAACGAGTTAAAAACCCGTCAATCCTCTTGATTTTTTTCAGTATTTTCCTTATATATATAAAAGCTCCGGCGGGGAACGTCCCGGAAGAAGCATGGGCCGCTAGCTCAGTAGGTAGAGCATCGCCCTTTTAAGGCGGTGGTCGGAGGTTCGAATCCTGCGCGGCTCAAAACAGACCATTGACTTTTAATGATTTTAGGGATAAATTTAATATTATGAACCTCAAAACAGTTATTGCTACAGATACTATTGACCTTCACCTGAAAGGTTCCAGCAAGAAAGAAATTATCAACGAACTGCTTGATATTCTTGTCAGAACAGGAAAAATACAGGACAGGGAAGCCGCGTTAAGCGCAGTCTTGGAAAGGGAAGAAAAAATGTCTACCGGCATGAAGCACGGCATTGCAATTCCCCACGGCAAGTGCGCCTCCATCCAGGATTTGGTCGCTTGTATAGGGGTCTCCGAAAAGCCGGTGGATTTTGATTCTCTGGATCATGAGCCGTGCAGGATTTTCATCATGACCCTTTCTCCGGTGGAAAAGACCGGCCCCCATTTGCAGTTTTTGGCGGAAATCAGCCTTCTTTTCAAAAGCGCTGAAAAACGCATAGAAATCACGAACGCCAAAACGCCTGAAGAAGTTCTGAAGATACTGTCAGAATAACCCCATTTTTCAATATAAAGCAAAGGGGAAGCGATGCGTATCATCGACAACACAATTATCGACGATGAAGGCAGATCTCTGATTCTGCGCGGAGTAAATCTGGGCGGAGACAGTAAAATCCCCTTTTGCCCTCCCGGCGCTGAAATCGATCCTGCTTTTCTTAACAGACAGAACAAAGTTTCTTTTGTAGGAAGACCCTTCCCCCTTGAAGAAGCGGAGAGCCATTTTAAGCGATTGAAAAACGCGGGCATGACTTTTCTGCGGTTTCTTGTTACATGGGAAGCAATTGAGCACGAGGGGCCGGGCATCTACGATGAGGAATATCTTGCATACCTCAGGAAGATTCTTTTAGCGGCGGAAAACGAAGGGATTTCAGTCTTCATCGATCCGCATCAGGATGTGTGGAGCAGGTGGACGGGCGGCGACGGCGCTCCGGCGTGGACAATGGAAAAGCTGGGAATGAATCTTGACAACTGCGATGCCAGCGGATCAGCCGTTACAAGACAGCGTTACAGCATTAACCACAAAGGGCAGCCTTTCCCGAAAATGATCTGGCCCAGCAACTACAACCGCTATGCCGCCGCGACAATGTTCTCTTTGTTCTTTTCGGGAAAAACATACGCGGCGGATTTGAAGGTCGAAGGCGAAAATGTACAGGACTGGCTGCAAAACCGTTACATTGCGGCATTCAAACACGCACAGCGCAGGCTGAAGAATTTGGCCGCCATAAAGGGCTGGGGGACGATGAATGAACCGCACATGGGTTTCATCGCGCATCAAAATATTGAAAACAACGAAGATGTAATGATTCCAATAGGGCCAAGACCAACTCCGTGGCAGTCAATCTGCGCCGCCTCCGGCTTCACGGTTCAAATGCCCGTATACAGTAAAATTTCCATAGGGAAGCGGATTTCACATCACGAAACTTTAAACCCCGAAAGAGTTTCCCTTTTCAAAGACGGTTTTTCATGCCCGTGGAAACAAATAGGCGTATGGGCGGAAGAAGGCGGCGCGCCAAAACTTCTGAAAAAAGATCACTTCAGCCAATACAACGGACGGCGGCCTGATTTTGCCGATGACTTTTTAAAACCCTTCATCGTCAAATATATAAACGCGATGAAAGAAGCGGATGAACACAGCTTTTTCTTTATTGAAGGTTTGCCGAATTGCAGAAAAGTTGAATCGCACCCGTCATGGAGCGGCGAAGATCATTCCAATGCCATAAACGCTTTCCACTGGTACGACGGGTTATCCCTGTATACAAAAACTTTCCGTTCATGGATTAACGCCGATGCCAACGGGCCGAAAGTTATTCTTGGCGAAAAAAAGATAAATGCGTTTTATGCCGAATGTCTTGCGCAGGGAATCAATATAACAAAAGAAAAAATGAAAAATATGCCGTCGCTTCTGGGAGAGTTCGGGCTTGCCTTTGATACAAACAACCGGATAGGTTTTAGAACCGGCAACTATTCATTGCACGAAAAAGCTCTTTCAATGTTTTATGACGCGGTGGATGCCAACCTGCTCAATTCAACAATATGGAACTATTCGGCAAGCAATACAAATAAATACGGCGACAGTTGGAACGACGAAGACCTTTCAATTTTTTCCGAAGGCAAGGAAAGAGCCGCCGCAGGGTGGAAACGCCCCTACCCTATGGCCACCGCAGGCAGGCCGCTTTCAATTAACTGGAACAAACGTTCAGGATTTGTTTTCCGTTTCAACGCGGACGGAAACATAAAAGCGCCAAGCGTAATCTTTATGCCGAAAGAAATTTTTGGGACTACTCCAAAAATCGAAACTTCAGCGGCAGGAAAAAGCCTGCGGCATGAGTACAACAGCGGGGAACAGCGCCTGTTTGTTTACAACGACGGTTACTGCGGAGAAGCGGTCATTAAAGCGCGGTTAAACTGAGGCGCGGCGTCGGTTTTTTCAGTCATGCGGGATTCTTCTTCCCTAATAAGCCGCGAATGAAAACGGCTTTCGATTTTTCTTCTGTTTTCCAAAATCCGGCTGATGTAATTAAGAGTAACTTCAGGCGCGCCTGTAGACTTTACCCTTCCCGTTCCGGCATTGTACATCGCAAGCGCGGAAATTTCGCTGCCGCCTGAATCCAGGCATTGCCGCAGGTGGCCTATCCCGCTGCGCGCGTTGGAATCTACACTATAAAACATCAAAAGGTCCAGATTTGGAAAAGAACGGTTATTAAGCTGAAAGAGGCCCCTGTCTACGCTTCCGTCCCTGTTCTGCCGATTTACAGCGTTGGGGTTAAATCTGCTCTCTTCCCAGCACAACGCAAAGGCCAGCGCGGGCGGCACGTCAAATTCGTCCGAATTGCCAAGAACAGCTTCCGCTATTTCCCTGTTTGAACAAAGCCCCGTAAAAAAATCAATTACCCATTCCCGGTATTCTTCATTGCGGAAATATTCCAAAACCGGATCGGGAACATCTTCAGACGCGGAAAAAAGAAGCATGATGTCGTCTTCTTCGGCTTCGCTTTCAACGGCAGCCGGCGTTATGGGCATTCTAAAATAGCCTAAAGGAGCGGCAATTACCGCGCAAAGAAACAGCGAGCAGAAAACCCCCGTAAACAGGGGCGCTGCGAATTCCATTCTTATATCGCGAAAATCTATTTCCAGAAAAACTACCTCGCGACTGTACGAACCCTGATTATCCCGTCTACTTTGCGAATTTGCCCCAGCACCGGTTCGGGAATTTGCTGCTCGGTATCAATAATGTTATAGGCGTATTCATCGCGGTGGTGGTTGATAAGGTCGGTGATGTTTATATTCGCGCCTGCGAGAATAGTCGTAATCTGCCCAACCATGTTGGGAATATTCTTGTTCGCAACAAGAAGCCTGTTCGGAGCGCGCATATCAAGTTTACAACGCGGGAAATTTACGGAATTGCGAATTGTTCCCGATTCCAGAAAATCTATAATCTGCTTGACGGCCATTACCGCGCAATTGTCCTCGGCTTCCGGCGTTGACGCTCCCAGATGCGGAATACCGATAACTTTTTTGCAGGCCAAAAGTTCAGTCGTTGGGAAATCCGTAACATAGGCGCTTAATTTACCCGAATCCAGCGCTTCAATAATATCCTTATCCTTTACAAGCGCGTTACGCGAAAAATTAATCACGCGAGCGTCTTTTTTTATAAGGCGGAATTTTTCCGCGTCCAAAAGCCCTTTGGTTGTGTCGCTTAAGGGGATGTGCAGGGTGATGTAATCGGATTTTGAAAGCAGGCTTTCAAGCGTGTCGGCGCGGGCAACTTCACGCGCAAGATTCCACGCCGCGTCTACGGAAATATAAGGGTCGTAGCCGATAACGTCCATGCCCAGAGAAATCGCGTCATTGGCGACCATTACGCCAATCGCGCCGAGGCCGATTACGCCGAGAGTTTTCCCCTTGATTTCCGGCCCTGTAAATTTGGACTTTTCTTTTTCAACAAGTTCGGCAATATCGGCTCTGTCCGCGGCGGACTGAGTCCAGTTTATACCGCCGACAATATCCCTCGAAGAAAGAAGAAGCGCGGCAAGAGTGAGTTCTTTTACGGCGTTGGCATTCGCGCCGGGAGTATTGAAAGCCACTATCCCGCTCTCGCTGCACCGCTGAACGGGAATGTTGTTGTAACCCGCGCCCGCCCTTGCAATCGCCAAAACAGAAGGAGGTATCTCCATGCTGTTCATATCCGCACTGCGCACCAAAATAGCGTCAGGGTTTGGAATATCGCTTGCGATCTCATACTTGTCCCTCTGGAAAAGGTCCAGCCCCAATGGGGAAATTTTATTCAATGTTTGAATACGAAACATATCTCTTACCTCAAATTTTAAATTTATCCATAAACTGAATCAGCGCTTTGACTCCGTCTATGGGCATTGCGTTGTAAATGCTCGCCCTCATGCCGCCGACCAGACGGTGGCCTGCGAGGTTGATAAGACCCGCCGCCGCCGCTTCCTTTACAAAGCGCGTCTCAATTTCGCCCTTCTTCGCCTCGTCCTGTTCCCTTGTAACAAAGGGGATATTCATCAAACTGCGGGCTGATTTTTCAACCGGAGAGAAAAACACCTTTGAAGCGTCAAGATAATCGTAGAACAGGCCTGCTTTTTCGCGGTTCAATTTCGCGACAGCCTCAACTCCGCCCAAATTTTTCACCCACTCCAGAACAAGGCCGATTATGTAAATGCCCCAGCACGGCGGGGTATTATACATTGAACCCTCGCCTGAATGAGTGTCGTATTTAAGCATGACGGGCGTCCAAGCCGGGGCATGGCCGATTAAATCCTCGCGGATAATGACAACGGTTGTTCCGGCGGGGCCGAGGTTTTTCTGCGCCCCGGCGTAGATAATGCCGAATTTGCTTACGTCCAGCGGCTCTGACAAAATACAGCTTGAAATATCCGAAATGAGGGGGACAGAGCCGGTATTTGGGAGCTTGTCCCATTTCGTGCCGACGATTGTGTTATTCAGGGTAATGTGATAATAGGCATGATCCGCCGGAGCCGGAGCGTCCGGTATGTATGTGTAGGCCTTGTCTTTTGAAGAGGCCAGAATTTCAACGGGGATGTACTTGGAGGCTTCTTTTATCGCCTTGTCAGACCAGACGCCTGTGTCAATATAGGCGGCTTTTTTGCCCTTGCCGGGCGCGTCTCCCGCGGCCAGATTGAGGGGAATCATGGAAAACTGCAATGAAGCGCCCCCCTGTAAAAAAAGCACCTTGTAATTGGCGGGAATTCCCATTAATTCCCGAAGCAGGGCTTCCGTCTTTTCGATAATGGGCTTAAAGTCCTTTGAACGGTGGCTCATTTCCATAACCGACTGGCCGGTTCCGTTCGCATCCGTCATTTCAGCCGCCGCCTTTTCGAGAACGGGCAGGGGAAGAACCGAAGGGCCGGGTGAAAAATTGTAAACTCGCATTTTCTATATACTCCAAATAAGTGATTTACCTGTACTATACGCAAAAATCAGGATTTTGTCGATATGTTTTCTTAGATATGGAGGCGGTTTTTGGGTTTTTGAGGGAGGACGAACAGGCCGGATAATGCTGGACTTTTTAATGTTTTTATTTTATGTTTTATAATTAGAGGAAAACAAAAGATGGGTGAAGTATCAGCCGAAATCATTTTGAAAAACGGAGCCGATCTTATTCGTTTAAACGACGGACGTATCTCAGACAATGATGTCCGTTCCGTTACCGTTACCGCAGTTGTGGATACCGGCGCTACAACGCTTGTTATAAGCGAAAACCTGCGCAAAAAATTAGGACTCGCTGTTGTCGGCGTGCGCACCGTAACCCTTGCAGGAGGTTCAAAGGCTTCCTGCGAGGTTGCAGAGCCGGTTCAAATATGCTGGAAAAACAGAACATCGCTAATTCGCCCGTGGGTTATGCCGTATGAAGACGAGGTTCTACTCGGCGTTATTCCCCTGGAAGAAATGGACCTCATCGTTGATCCTGTCAATCAGTCATTAGCAGGCGCTCACGGCGACGAGATGATGGGGCGGATTAAATAAGAACCGCCAGTTTACCCTATTTTAAACGACATCGCCATGATGACCGCCGCCCAGCTCGAATTTCAAACCGTTGACATATACAACAGAAGGATGAGGATAAATAATTATGTGGGATCAATAGGGAGGACACTGCCGGGGCGCGGAATTCTGCACCCCGGCGAATGTTTT
>JGI24698J34947_10000060_pt1 | contig 33932 bp, 23 predicted proteins | sample TergutMp193P3_FD_34947 | JGI IMG/M metagenome (IMG submission 34947) | reverse complement strand
TACCTGCGCATGAACGGCTACAATGTGCTTCACCCGATGGGCTTTGACGCCTTCGGGCTTCCGGCGGAAAATTACGCGATCAAAACCGGCACTCACCCGTCGATTACCACGGCGGCAAATGTTGAGACTTTCCGCACACAGATAAAAACACTGGGCTTTTCCTACGATTGGGACCGCGAGGTTGATACTTCAACCGAAGGCTACTACCGCTGGACGCAGTGGATTTTCCTGAAACTTTTTGAAAAGGGACTCGCCTACGAAGCTGAAAGCCCGATTAACTGGTGTCCGTCCTGCAAGACTGGTCTTGCCAACGAAGAGGTGAAGGACGGCTTGTGCGAGCGCTGCGGCGAAAAAGTTACGCGCAAACGAATCCGTCAGTGGATACTGAAGATAACCGCCTACGCAGAAAGACTGCTCGCGGATCTTGACACTCTTGATTGGCCGGAGCCTATAAAACTCATGCAGCGCAACTGGATTGGCAGAAGCGAAGGGGCAAACGTTACTTTCAGGATTGACGGACACCCTGACGAACTTGAAATATACACAACGAGGCCGGATACTCTTTTTGGCGCGACATACATGGTTCTCTCCCCGGAGCATCCGCTTGTTGAAAAACTCACCACGCCGGAACAAAAACAGGCGGTAACCGCGTATGTCGAATCGGCGGCGAGAAAGAGCGACCTGGAACGCACCGACCTTGCCAAAGAAAAGACAGGCGTTTTTTGCGGCGCGTACGCAATCAACCCTGTAAATGATCAAAAGATTCCTATATGGATAGCCGACTATGTTCTCATTTCCTACGGAACAGGCGCGATTATGGCGGTTCCGGCTCACGATGAGCGCGACTGGGATTTTGCGAAAATGTTTGGGCTGCCAATAATTTTGGTTGTGTCCGCAGAAAAACCGCAGGCCGGGAAGGATCATTCAGGAGAACCCGCGGAATGTACCGTAGCGGACGGCTACTCTGTAAACTCAGGCTCTTTCAACGGGCTTCCAACCGCCGAGGCGAAAAAGCGCATAACGGACTGGCTTGAAGAAAAGGGTATTGGCAAACGCGCGGTAAACTACAAATTGAGGGACTGGATTTTCTCCCGCCAGCGGTACTGGGGCGAACCCATTCCTGTTGTACATTGCACACAATGCGGCATTGTACCGTTACCTGAAAACGCGCTTCCGCTGAAACTGCCAAACGTAAAATCTTATGTGCCGACAGGTACGGGCGAATCTCCGCTTGCCGGAATCGACGAGTGGGTGAGTACTGTTTGCCCCAAATGCGGCGGAAAGGCAAAGCGCGAAACAAACACCATGCCTCAATGGGCGGGTTCATGCTGGTATTACATCCGCTACCTCGATCCGAAGAATGATAAGGCTTTTGCATCGAAAGAAAAAATCGAATACTGGCTGCCTGTCGATTTGTATGTCGGCGGTGCGGAACACGCGGTGCTTCATCTCTTGTACAGCCGATTCTGGCACAAGGTGTTATACGATCTGGGTCTTGTGAACACTGTCGAGCCTTTTCAGCGGCTGATCAATCAGGGGATGATTCTCGGAGAGGACGGACAGAAGATGAGCAAGAGCCGGGGCAATGTTATCAACCCCGATGATGTAATTAAAGAGTACGGGGCCGATTCACTTCGCCTCTACGAAATGTTCCTCGGTCCTCTGGAAGTGAGTAAGCCGTGGATTCCTTCCGGGATTATCGGCGTATCGCGTTTTCTTGAGCGGTTGTGGGCTATCAGCGAAAAACCTCTTTGCGACGCCGCGCCGGGGAGCGAAAGCGCGGGCGGCGCTGAACTGCAAAAGCTCCTGCACCGTACCATAAAAAAAGTGACGGACGATACTTCGACCCTCAACTTCAACACCGCTATCAGCGCGATGATGATCTACTCAAGCGAACTTGCGAAATTGGCGGAAATTCCCCGTGCTATATGGGAGCCGCTGGTAATAATGGCCGGCGCGTATGCTCCTCATTTGGGCGAAGAGCTTTGGGAGAAGCTGGGTCACAAGGGATCTGTATCCGCCTGTTTGTGGCCATCTTACGATGAGCGGCTGACGGTTTTCGATGAAGTGACAGTCGTGGTTCAGGTGAACGGCAAAATCCGCGACAAGTTTACCGCCTCGGCGGGAACCGCGAAGGACGAACTTGAGAAAACCGCGCTTGCCCTGCCAGGCGTTAAAAAGTGGCTGGAGGGGCAGACGGTAGTTAAGGTGATCGTAATTCCTGACAAGCTGGTCAATGTTGTGGTGAAAAATTGACCGCGCCTGGTTTACGGAATAAACTGAATTTATGTCGAACGCATTATTAAAGAACGCCCCATTCTTCAAACCCTGGACTTACGCCGAATACAAGGATGAGTAGGAAGGCACTGGAACAAATACTTTCTCCATGATACACTTTCTCCGTGAGCGCGGAACTTACAACAGCCAAACTTGACGTTTTCTTTAAAAGTTTTCTCGAAATAGAAGGTTTTGCCCTTACCGACAATTCGCTGAACGGAATCCAGGTTGATAACGACGGTTCTGTTATTCGTAAAATCGTGTTTGCGGTGGACGCCGCCATGGAAACTTTTGAGCAGGCTGCCGCCCTGAACGCGGGGACGCTCTTTGTCCACCACGGGCTGTTTTGGGGCGCTCCGTTAAGGCTTGCCGGGAATCTCAGGCAGAGGATAAAGTTCCTGCTAGATCGTAATATCTGCCTGTACGCGGTGCATTTGCCCCTGGATCAGCATCCGAAACTTGGGCACAATTCATGTTTGGCGCAGCTTCTGGGAATGGAAAATATCGAGCCTTTTGGCCTGTACCACGGACGGAAAATCGGTTACAAGGGTGTTTTTGCCAAACCTGTTACCATTGATGAAGCGGTAAAAAAGATCAGTTTTATGGGAAGGCCGCCCCTGGGGATTTTTCCGTTTGGCAAAAAAGACTGTACAAGCGCGGCGGTAGTGTCAGGCGGCGCGGCGGAAAACGCGCGGGAAGCTATTGAAGAGGGCGTGGATCTGTTTATAACAGGCGAAAGCTCCCATCAGGTTTACCATGACTGCCTGGAAGGAAAACTCAACATGGTTGCCGCGGGTCATTACAGCAGCGAAGTCTGGGGGCTTCAGGCTGTTATGCGTCATTGTATCAGCGAACTTGGCATAGACGCTGAATTTATAGATGTCCCTACCGGATTGTGAAAAACTAAGTGGAGTGTGGTGATGAAATTGCTGAAGTTAAAAGAAAAAATTATACCCTTATCGTTGACGGCGTTTATTGTTATAGTCGATCAAATTGTAAAAGCGGTTATTGTAAAAATAAAGCCACAGACAGGATTAATAAAGGATGTTTTTAATAACGATTTCCTGTGGATCTATCATGTGCGTAACAAGGCAATCGCGTTCAGTTTGGGGGAGAATTTTCCCGAGCCTGTCAAGAAAGTGGCTTTTGTAATTGTTCCCATTCTTGTTTTGGGTTTTTTGTTCTGGTACTACCTTAAGTCGGATGAATTTTCAGGGATTCAAAGGTGGGCGGCAGCCGGTATTATAGGCGGCGGTATCGGAAACATAATTGACCGCATTTTCAGGTCCGACGGAGTGGTGGATTTTATCAGCGTGAGAATTTACGGGCTTTTTGGCTGGGACCGCTGGCCGACTTTCAACATCGCAGATTCATCAGTCGTGGTGTGTTGTATTTTACTGTTTATCACAATATTGATTAATCCCAAAAAAAAGGAAGAGGCTCAAACATGAATAAAAAAGTCAATACCCTGTTGTTTATCCTTTGCGCGACATTGTTTAATATTTTTGTCGCTATATTGAGTTTTTTGATACTTTTTGTTTTGTACATAAGATTCATAATGGATTTAATACCGGAAGCGGACCGCCCATGGAGCTTTACCTTCATCTTTATAATTTCAATGGTAATCTCGTTTGTGGTTTACCGCGTGATATTCAAATATCTTCTTAAAAAAGTTGATGTGGAAAAGTATTTCGATCCTCTTTTTGTCAAAAAAAGATTAAAGAAAAATTAACAGCTTGCGTCTCTGAACAAATTTACAAAGTCCCGCGGGCTTATGTCAACAGCTCCAAGATCGGTTTTGTAATCCATCGGCATACCGAGATCAAAAAACGAAAACCCGTGTTCACTCAGATACCTGGCGGTGAGGATCAGCTGTACTGTCCCCGCGTTGTCCTCGTCGTAGAAACCTGAATAACTTGTGTAGACTCCTCCGCAGACAATGCCGAATTCCCCGGCGGCAAGTTTTCCGTCTCTGTAAACCGCAAAACAGGCGGGACGCGCGCCGCCTTCCGCCGCCGCCTTTGGCGATGGCGAGGATTGCCGTATTTTTTTGATACATTCCACCAGCGGTGGAGTAAGCCACTCCTCTCCGTGTTTTTCCACACAGCGGTCAATGATACGGTCAAAGTCCGTATCCACACGAAGTTCGTACCTGTCCAATAAACGGCGGAGCGATTTTTTTATGTGCAGATTTTCAAAAAAAAGGACTGAACGGACAAGGTGCAGTTTTGGGAGCAGAATATAGTACGGTTCGTCATCTTCCGCCAGGTTCGCCGACATTACCAAAAAACCGGCTTCCATCATTTTGGCTATAAATTCGGGGCTAAAATCCCTGGCTATGCAGAATTCCTCGTTATAGTCAATCTCCAGCATGGCGTCAACAATCGCCCGGCAGTCGTCCCCTGGGGAAATATAAAGGTAGCCGGAAGATGTGAAATTCAGATACATGCGCATATTCCCATTCTTTTGTTATAGTGTCTTGATCATTTTTTCTCAATATTCTAGACTATAACTCTAATTATGTTTTCAAGAACCTTATATATAGGAGAAGATTGAATGAAACCTACTTATCATCCAAGCAAAGTGAAGCGGAATCGAAAATTCGGGTTCCGTGCCCGTATGAAAACACGGAACGGGCGGCTGGTTCTCAAGCGCCGCAGGGCAAAAGGCCGGCTCAAGTTGACTGTTTCTGACGAGAAAAAGCCTTATTAATGGAAACAATGTCCCCGTTGGGGAAAAAGACCTGACCGTTGTTTGCAGTGGTCAGACGGGCTCTTTTCGCTTTAAGCGGGAAGAACATTTAAAGGGAAGGAACGAGATCAAAGAGGTTTTTGGCAAGGGCAGGCGGTTTGGCTGCCGGGGCGCGAAACTTTTTATATTGAAGAATGATTTGCCCCACAACCGGATTTGCTTTACTTTTTCCAGAGGGTTTGGAAACGCGGTGGCTAGAAACCGGGCGAGGCGTCTTGGCAGGGAAGCGTACAGGCTGATGAAGCCCCGTCTTTGTGCCGGTCATGATTTGATCCTGCTGGTTTTTCCAGATACTGAAAAGCCGCATTTAGCCATGACCTTTTGCGATAAAGCCAAACAGCTTGAGTTCCTTTTTACAAAAGCCGGTTTGTTAAGATGAAGAATATAACGCTTATGTTTATTCGCTTTTATCAATACGCGATATCACCGCATTTCCCGCCGGCTTGCAGGTACTATCCTACTTGTTCATCTTATGCTTACGAAGCGGTTAGCAAATACGGAGTTTTACGCGGCTGTTTTTTGGCTGTAAAACGGATTGTCCGCTGCCACCCATTTCATTCAGGCGGCTACGATCCTGTGCCATGACTGTCATGTCTCATGACAGTCCGGTGACTCGGTGTTTTGCTGTTTTTTATTAGGACGCTGTTCTGAAATTGAAGTTTCAGGACGGCAAAGGAAGTAAATATGGAAAAGAATACAATTTTGGCTGTAGTGCTCTCTACTCTTGTTCTGATTGTTTTTTATATAATACAGGGAGTATTCTTCACGCCTGTACAGCAGGTTCCGCCGACAGCCGGGCAATACGAGCCGCCTGTGACGGCAGTCGCTTCGGATAACGAGCCGGTCAGGGAACAGCCCGCGCCGTCCACGGGAGTTACGGCTCCCGAAGAGCCGTCTTTCCGTGAAGAAACGCCGGACTCAGGCCCGCAGGTTGTGGAGTATGTTACTATTGAAACTGAACTGATGATCGTTGTCCTTACCAGCGCAGGCGGCGACATGGTTTCATGGAAACTAAAAGAACATTTTGACAATGAAGATTATGTGGATATGATTCTCTCCGGCAATAGTGAGGCGCGCGCTTTTTCCATAGCCTTTGGCGGGCTTGACGCGCGGCCTGTTTCTTCCCTCTTTTATGTGAACCGCATATCTAATTATTCCGTGGAATTTTACCGTGATTTTTCAATTCCTCAGGCGGCTTCGCCTGATTCAAACGGGGTGTTCCGTTTAACCAAACGTTACGATTTCAAGCCTAATGATCATATGTTTGAACTGACTGTTACTCTTGACGGCGGCTATTCGGTGCAGGGTTTTAATTTTGCGGATAACGCCTATACTCTCAGCTTCGGCCCCCAGATTGGCCCGCGTTTTGAAAAACTCGACAACCGTTACGATTACCGCCAGTATATCACATTTGTAAACGGCAAACGAAAAAACGCGAAAGTCAATGAACTGATTGATACCCGTCCCGCGTGGGCGGCTATTTCCGGCAAGTACTTTGCCTTTATCGCCATTCCTCTTCTTGCCCAGTACAACATGACTTTTTCTGAAACTCCCGAACCGGGGATTGTCTCAACTTCCAGACTCAACATTATCCGCCCCCCGGTAAATTCGCCCAGAGTTTCGGATACTTACCGCTTTTATCTGGGGCCGAAAAGTCAGGAAGCGCTTGTGATATACAATACCGGCAAAAATGATTTTGGGCTGAAAGACACGAATATTGTTGAAATATCAAGTACGGGGGGAATCCTGGCTCCGTTGGAAAAGGCGCTGAAATGGCTTCTCCTTGTTTTCTACAGAATCGTTCACAATTACGGAGTGGCAATAATCCTGCTTACGTTACTGGTAAAGATCCTTTTCTTCCCGCTTACAAAAAAAGGTTCGGAAGCCACTTTGCGGATGCAGGCGCTTGCGCCAAAGATCAAGGAAATACAGGATAAGTACAAAAACAACCCGCAGAAGATGCAGCTTGAAATGGGGAATTTCTACAAGCAGGAGGGTTACAATCCCCTTTCGGGATGCCTGCCCATGCTTCTTCAGATACCGATATTTTTCGCCATGTACAATCTTTTTAACAACCATTTTGATCTGCGCGGGGCGATGTTTATTCCCGGCTGGATACCGGATCTGTCCGTTCCAGAATCGATCTGGAACTTCCCCGGAAATTTCAGGCTGCCGCTTTTGGGCTGGACCGCGCTGCGGCTTCTGCCATTTATTTACGTGGGCTCTCAATTAATCTACGGCAAGGTGACTCAGATGCCGGGACAGCAATCCAACACCCAGATGAAAATGATGTTATACATCATGCCGATTGTGTTTTTCTTCGTACTTTACGACGTACCATCCGGGCTTTTGATATACTGGATTTTTTCCAACCTTCTGACCATGGTACAACAGATTGTGATAAACAAATTCATTATGGCCAAGCGCGCGCAGGAACCGCAGCCTGTAATTGCGCCCGTACCAAAGAAAAAGAAACAAAAATAAGGAGATATTATGGAATACGAATTTGAAGGCCGCACCGAAAAAGAAGCTATCGACAGGGCGGCGGAAGAACTGGGTCTTGAAAAAGACGATTTTGATGTCGAGATTCTGGAAACTCAAAAACAAGGTTTGTTCAAGAAAGGTTTTGTGCGGATAAAGGTTCATACGGGCAATTCCCCCTCAGCGAATGTCCCTGATAAGGGCGGTTTTGAAAAAGAGCGCTTTGAAAAAGCGAGTTTTGAAAGAGACCACTTTGAAAAAGAACGCATTGGAGGCAGGAAGGCGGTTTTTGGAGAGCCCGAACCGCAGAACGCTTTTGAGGAGAATATGACAGGATTTGCCGCCGGTCTTATTGAGCACATGGGGTATCCAGGCAAGGTTTCGATTTTGTTCAGGGAAAAACACAAGCTGGGAATAAAGATCGAATCCGATCATTCGTCAATACTGATAGGAAAGAAGGGCAAAAATCTGGACGCGCTGCAGTTATTGTTGAATATATACGCAGGCAGGCTTGGCAGGGAGGATGTGCGCGTGATTCTTGATACCGAAAATTACCGTATACGCCGTGAAGAGTCCCTTGTTCGTCTTGCCTATAATGTCGCGGAAAAGGTGCGTGAGAGCAAAGGATCAATTCTGCTTGAACCGATGAATCCATTTGACAGGTGGCTTATTCACACCACATTAAATGATATTAACGATGTTGAAACCAAGAGCGAGGGAGATGGTTTATATAAACAGGTACGCGTTTATTTTCGCGGATACAAGTAGATGAAACGTAAATTCGCATTTTTATTTTTGTTTGCCTGCGCGGTTATACCGCGTATTTTTCCCGTGCCGCTTGAGGAACTGCTGGGCGCTGATTATGTTTCTCAAATTGCCTCAGGCGGCGTTTCCGTTACCGAAACCCAGCTTAGAAATCCCGTATTAAGGCTTTGGCCCAGACACGCGGAACTCAGGCGTTTTGTTACCGAAGCCATGACGACCCTTGATCCCAGCCTGGCTGTCGAGACGCTTTATCTCTACAAAAAGCCGGCGCGTTCCTCCGTATCTTCGGGCGGCTGGAGCGATACCCAGAGAGCGAATCTTTTCAATCAAATTTTGTCCCTGAGTACATTGGCCGGCATTGAATACTACTCCGCAAGCCGTGGGACTATGCGTACTTTCTACGAATCTTCCAGGGTGATAGACGGGCCGTCAACCAGGAATCCGCTCCCCGATCCCGTTTTTTCGCAGCCTCCCGCGGCGTTCACCCTTTACGCCAGGCAAAAAGACCTTACCTTTGGCGATAATGTTTACCGCTACGATTTCCTTACAACCAGGGACGCCTTTTTCTTCACCCAGGAAAACATTACCGCTCTGACTGTCGGGATAATTCCCGCTGTAGGCAGGAACAGGCTGCGATCTGTCATGGCTATTATAGATTGCGGCGATTCGCTTCTAATTTATGCCGTTTCCATGGCAAAAGCCGTCTCAATCCCGGGTATGGGAGACAGAATAGGCAGTTCCTTCACTAACCGCGCGGACGCGATAATCAAATGGTTCACCGGTAAAGCCGACAGCGTATTTTAGAGTTTTTTATCTTTATTATTTTTGGTAAATAATGTAATATTGTAGTAGTGAGTGAATTTGCCGAAATTTACAGTAAATTTATTTTCAAGGATGGTAAAAAATGAGGTTATTAACCAGATCTGATTTTGACGGCTTGGCTTGTGGGGCGCTTTTGGGATATTTAGGGCTTATTGAAGAATGGAAATTTGTACATCCAAAGGATATCCAGGATGGATTGGTGGAGGCTACAGATAATGACATTCTTGCCAATATTCCATATATAAAGGGCTGCAAACTCTGGTTTGACCATCACTCAAGCGAGTCTGAGCGTCTAGGAAATAATGTCTATTTTGAAGGAGTATCCAGACCGGCTCCAAGCTGCGCGCGGGTGGTTTATGAATACTACGGCGGGGATTCCAAACTGGGACGTTTCGCGGAAATGATCCATTATGTTGATAAAGTGGATTCTGGCAATCTTTCAAGGGATGAGATTCTTGATCCAAAGGGCTGGATACTTTTGGGGTTTATAATGGACCCCCGTACAGGTCTCGGACGTTTCAGGGATTTTACCATTAGCAACTACGATCTGATGAAGTCGCTCGCCAAGATGTGCTGTGAAAAAACAATTGATGAAATATTGGATACACCCGATGTCAAAGAAAGGGTGGATTTGTATTTTCAACAGACAGAACTTTTTAACGAAATGATAAAGACCCACGCAAGGCCGGAAGGCAAGGCGTTAATTGTAGATCTTAGGGATGTAGAAACAATTTACGCGGGGAACAGATTTTACATTTACACGATTTTCCCGGATCAGAATATTTCCATCTGGATTGTTGAAGGACGGAATAAAACGAATGTCGCCATCACTGTCGGGTACAGTATCATAAACCGTACCGCTACCGTTGATGTCGGATCGCTGTTGCTCTACTATGGCGGCGGCGGTCACCGGCAGGTTGGAACCTGTCAGGTCTCCCATGATGAAGCGGATAGGGTCATCGCGGAAATCGTTGGGAAGATCAAATAGAGTCTATTCAACCGTAAAAATAATGTTTCCCAGTGTTCTTGCAAGAGTGTCGTATTCGGCGCGCCTTACCGCGGATAACGGAGATAAATACCTTATGCTGTCCTTCTCTCCCATGCGATCGGTAAGTTCGCATGATACGGTATAGCCGCCGTTGCGTGTTCCCTCAATTCTTACGGTTAGCACAAATCTGGCGTTAGGCGCGTCCCTGAAACCGGCTGCCGAAAGAGATCTTTCAAGTTTTCTGCTTGATGACAGCGCGTCCCTGCTGAAAATCAGGTTAAGCCGTACCGGCAGTTTTATGCCTGCCTGACGCAGAGCGCCGCGGTTAATGATAAAAAGTTCTTCCGCGCTCCTTTCTGGATTCTGAAGGCGTAAGTTGAAGAGTCCGCTGTTTTTTGGTTTCGCGAATTCGCTGTAACATTCGGCGATCAATTCCCTTTCCCAGATCCCGTCGAATCCGTACAGGGCTTTTTCCACAAGGCTTTCATCTCCCATCAGGATGCCCTCTTCAATATCATAAGAGGGAATTGCGGCGGGAATAAGTCCGGTTTCAAACGCCCGGGCCCTGTTCAGATAGGAAAGGGCACGGCGCGGGTAATCTTCAAAAGCGTTGTAATACTGAATAAACGAATCAGGATGGGACCCGCCCTCGTTTGATATTTTACCCGCATAGGCGTTTGCGGAGGCAAGGCTGTATTTACGGTAGAGCCTGATGTTTACCTCATACTTTAATTTAAAAGAAATTGTTTTAAACAGTGAACGTATCTTTTCCAGCGGTTCTGACCACGGCAAAAGGCGTTCTGTTTCGGCAAGACCGGAATAAGTATTGGCAAGAATTTGGTGAATGTCTCTTTTAAAACGGTCGGGGTCTATGCCAAAGTTCAGCATCCATGAATTGTCGCTCCCCTTAAGGCAGTCTTCCGCGTAAAGACGCGCTTCTTCCAAACGCCCCGACATCTGGTAAACTTGAGCCAGATACAATTTAGAGAGCGGGGAAGTGTCGCTTTGGTAGGCTGCTTCGTATTCCCTCTGCGCCCTTTCCAGTTCCATCCGCCTTTTGAAAAGTTCCCCACGGGCAAGGCGGCCTGATGAGCGGTTTTGCATATCAAGCGAAGAATTGGTAGCGTCCATGGAAAGATCAAAACGGTAAAACCGCGCTTCCAGAATTGAAAGGTTGTACCAGGCAATCGCGGTAAACACACGGTCTCCAAGATTTTCTCCCATGGTTATCGCCATGTTATACCAATACTTGCTGTCATCATAACGGTACATGTCAGAGTATACGGTTCCCAGCGTCATGGAAAAATCCGGATCGTCGCCGAAACGATCGAGCGCGGACACAAGGAGTTTTTCCCCGTCCTCAAGCCGGTGTACCTTGAAGTACATCCATCCCAGACTGCCGATTGCTTCCTTATCATCGGGATCGAGTTGGAGGGCGCGTTCATAATAATCCACCGAAAGAGAATCGCGGTTAAGGTAACCGGCGGTTCTCGCCAGCCTGATTAGTATTGCCGGATTATCTGGAGTGATTGCCTCCGTTTTGCGGTACTCGTCCCACGCAAGGCCGAAGAGGGAGCGGCTATAGTAGAGGTTTCCCAGCGACCATGGAAACCTCGCGTCTTCGGGGAAGCGCGTATTTCCTTCCCTGTACAGATCTATCGCGCGTTCCCAATTTTCCGAGAAGTCGGCGTCGGAGGCCTCTTCGTAAAGTTCATTCGCGCTTGACGAAACAAATTCATCACTTTCTTGCGCCCTTGTTTGCGAGCCTGCGATAAACGCGATAAGGAAGATGAGTAACAGCGTCCTGTTTCTTTCTTTCTTTTGACCAAGCATAAGCGCCAGCGGCGGCAGAATCCACGATACAACACGCCTTAGAAGAGAAACTTTACCGTTATACGACACGCGGAACTTTTTATAGTTTGCCCATTGAATGGAAAGGTTGGATTTTGTATATTCAGGGGCGAAACGGGCGGCGGCTGAGGACTGGTACATGGAATAGACGCCGCTGTACTGATCATCCAGTTGTAGAGCCCATTCAGATTCGGCAAGTGAATTGTTTCGGCGAAGACCAGCAAGGAGCAGGCGGCGGCGGGCGTGTTTCATCAGCCGGATGGATTTTTTTCGTGGATTTCGTGTAACAAAAACAGAAATAAAATATCCGCAGCGGATGAAAAGAAAGAGTATCGTCAACATGACGGCAAATATTAAAAGCCAATTATTCCGCAGAAGAATGATGGCGTTATGTGTCAACGCGTTAAGACCTGACGGGGATGTTTCCCTGTCATTGTTTTCTATTACCTTCATTTTGAAGCGGTTTTCCAGAATTTCACGCATCAGTTTTTCAAAGAGCAAGGGGTCCGCTGCCGCGAACTGGAATTCCTCGTCTTCTGCTGCAATTTCCGTAGTGGGATCAAACTCGATCCAGCCAAACCTGGGGAAGAGAACCTCTACCCACGCGTGCGCCATGTCCGAGCGTACCGGGTAATAGTCAAAAGTGTTAGTATAGGGGTCTACAAAAAAACCGGCGGCTACACGGGCGGGAATTCCCAGGGAGCGCAGGAGCAGGGCAAAAGAAAACGCGTAATAGGAACAGTAGCCTTTTTTTGACTCGAAAAGAAACCAGCCGAGCTGATCCCCATCGGGCGCGATGCCGGGTTTCAGGCTGTAGCGGTATTCGCCGTTTTTAAGGAAATTATTAATCGCGAATATTTTATCAACATAATCATCAATGCCGCTTGTAATTTTTTCGGCAAGAGAGCGCAGCCGCTCATCATTTCCGTATTCGGTGTAAATTTTATATTCGCCTTCGCTTAAACCAAGCCGTTCATAATCAGGATGTTCTCCCGCTTCGGTTGACCAGATAAGATCCCAATAATTCGCGTCACTTACAAGGCTTTCCACAGAGTACGCTGAATTGAAAGAAGAGGCATCCCAGTTTTCATACGGGCTGATTGTTACAGGTTCTTTCATGCCGATAAACGCGGACGCGCTGAAATTAACCAGAAAATACTCCTGAGTGGAAAGACGCGCGGCTTCAAATTCAGGAGGCGTAAAGTGAACCTGCCGTCCGGGAAGACGCTGCGGATGGGTTTTCTCATCAAGTTCTTCAATCTGGTAGAAACCCTGTCTGCGGCTGTAACCTGAAAGCACCGAACGGCGCAGCAGGATATTGTCGTCATTGTCTTTTTTTACGATCAGGACCAGATCGTTTTTCATGGATATTTCGGGATCGAGCCTTAAATATTTGGAAAAATCAAAGCTGAAAAGTTTTGGCTCCAGTAAGCCGCCGCCCATTTCAACGGCTTGTTCCTGAAACGGTTTCAGAAACAGAAAACCGCCCGTAACTATTATTGCGAGTAACGCCGTTATTGAGAAACATATTTCCTTAAGCCGTAACTTTGTTTCAGGCGGCGTTGAAAAAAGAAGTGAAAGGGCCTGAAAAAAAACAACCGCGGCGAACAGAACGATCATTACAATGGGCCAGCGGTAAAGTTCAATCCTTGCCGTATGCGCGGCGCTGTAGATAAAGAGCAACAGCGCGGCGTCGGCGATAACCGCGGCTCTTAAAAATTTCCGCCCTTCACTGGTTGGGCGCAGTGAAAACCATGTCGAGATCGCGCTCCAGTAATACGGAAAGAGGGAGACAAAATTATTCCTGTCCAGATTTAACAGAAGCGAATCCAAAAGGATCGCGGAAGCTCCGGTACTCTCGGGAATAAAAACCCTCGGTATCGCGATAAAAGCCCTGCAAACCCAGGGGATAAGGGCGATTGAAATGACCGCAGTGGCAGGATTTACCGGCTTCCCGTTTGGACGGAGGATCGAAAGATAGGCGGCGGCGGCAAATCCCGCGAGCAGGGCAGCGGTAAAAACCGAAGTGTCGGCAAGGTCAGCCGCTATGAGCCTGATCTGGAAAAGGATGACGAATAACGCGATGGAACGATATACAATGGCTGATATTGATGTAGTAGAAGAAGAAACCATAGCCTTTTCCATTAGCGAACTCCGATTGCCCGCGCCATAACGCCGGACCGCCTGTTGTAAAGAGTAACGCATGTTTCGGCGGCGGCGGAGCGTTCAATGTACGCGTCGTTTTTATCCGCGCCGTAAATAAAGATCAACTCTACTGCACGGTTCGCGTTATTCGACAAAAACTTTTCCAGCGCGGAAGTTTGCGCGTTTATCCTTGGTAACGCCAGAATGAGAATGGCGCGGTCTTCGGGTACTGACGGAAGAGCCGTCTTCGGTAAATCAGTCTTGGGCAAATCAGCATAGAGGACTGGAACCTTCAACTTTTGGAATCGACGCTGGTACATCTGCTGTTTGTGATCAGTTGCTTTTATTTCGCAGGCCGCCGGATACGCCAATAAATATCCCAATTCAGAGGCGGTCAACGATTGACGAATTGTTTCTGTCTGTCCCGTAAATCCAATTTGTATGTCCCTTTCTTTTTCGCTGTTGTTAATGATCGCCAGCGCGTTTTCACATAACAGATCCACCGCTTCGGCGGGGCTGCCCGTTGATTTTCCGGTGTAAAGAGCGTCAAATTGAGTGTCTATCAGAATTGTAATGTTAGAATGGGGCGGCGGCTCACGTTCACCCTGCCGGATGAAAAGTTCGCTGCCGTGGCTGTACAGCTTCCAGTTAATACGGCGCGGGTCGTCGCCGGGCACATAGGGACGGTGATCGATAAGGTCGTCCGTTCTTTCAATGACGGGAGCGTCCCTCCTGTCCCAGTCGCCGCCCTTCGCCCGCACTGGAACAGCCTCCGGCGCGGCGTGGGGGCTTACAAGCAGGCGGGCTCCGTCCTCAATTGGTATACGGAACGCGAAACGGAAGAAACCTAGAATATCGAAAACAGCGAATTCATCACAATCGGAAAAATAAGCTCCCCTTTTTTTTGCCTGAAACATTTCCTGTTTTACAACGCCGGTTTTTTGTTCAGGTTTAAAATCGTATGTTATGCGCCGTCCGTCCCTTGTGCTTAACAACAGGCGGCAGCGTACAAGTATGAGCGGAAGCTGAAAAATTTTTCTGTTAAATGAAATATCGTTGTTATGCGAATAAATAACCTGCGTCCATTCCCCGGCGACAATTTTTTCAGGGCTCAGGCGGATTGATACTCCGCTGGCGCGCCGCCTGTGAATCAGGGCGAGCAGCAAGGTCATCACAAGACAATAGCTCCATATAGAAAGAAATACCGCGCCTGTCAGCGTAAGAACCATCTCCCGCCTGATCGATCCCGCCGCGAAAGAAAGGGCGATTATGAGCAGGATAAAGACGCCCATTGTCCGCGGCAAAAACGCCGCCTTTATTTTAGCTGGTTTTGATTCCATCGATTCTTGCAAGGCATATTTCGCGAATAATTTTTTCACCCTGGGCTCTCGGGTCGCGAAGTTTTACACGATGCGCAAGGACCGCGGGAGTGAGGATCGCGAGGTCTTCATCAATAACATAATCCCTCCCCTTGACAAACGCGTATGCCCTGGCGGCTCCCAAAAGGTGCAAACCGGCGCGGGGGCTTGCCCCAAGACTGAAACCTTTGTGAATACGGGTGTCCCTGACAATGTCGGCAATCGCCTCTTTAAGGGCTTCGTGGCAAAAAACATCCGCCGCTTGTTTTTTCGCGGACATGAAGTCACTCATGCGGATAACAGGCTCAAGTTTTGAAAGCCCCTCTTCGGCGGGATTTTCATCAAGGATGGAAAGTTCCGCACCTCGGTCGGGGTAACCCATTGACAGCTTCATCATAAAACGATCAAGCTGCGCGGCAGGCAGCGGAAAAGTTCCCTCACTTTCAATCGGGTTTTGCGTGGCGATAACAAAAAAAGGCTCGGGCGGTTTGTGGGTCTCCTGCCCTATAGTAACCTGTCTTTCCGCCATCACTTCAAGCAGCGCGGACTGAACCTTCGGCGTTGTGCGGTTAATTTCGTCAGCTAACACAATGTTCGCAAGCACAGGACCGGGAATAAAACGAAAGACCTGCGATTTGGGATCAAACACGTCAACGCCGGTAATATCGTAGGGCAGAAGGTCGGGGGTAAACTGAATCCTCTTGAAATCCAGTCCCTTCCTGCCGCCGTCGATTAATTTCGCCAGAGTTTTCGCTACGGTGGTTTTTCCAAGACCCGGATAATCGTCAATCAACACATGCCCTCCTGCGAAAATTGCAGAGAGCAGCATTTCAAGAAATTCTTTTTTCCCCTTGATGATCCGTCCCGCGCCTTCAAGCAGGGCAGAAGCGGCGTTGTTCACATTCATATTGGGTAATCATATCATGGGAAGGGGGGATATGCCCAGCATCCGCATTGCTCATGAAAAACAACGTCTTCCCAGCACTGTGATTCGAAAAGGGCGTGGGCGTTGTGAAAAAGGGCTGTCTTTTCGTGCGTCTCAGGCGCTGCGTGTTCCTTTGTTTCCAGGATTTCATATATTCGTACGGGTTCGTCAATTCCTACAACTCTTATCCTGTCGAGTTTTCTGGAAAGGAAGCGGTTCCCGGTTCATTTGATTGTTTACGACTACTGAAATAAGCAGTACCATAAGGGCGGAGACGAAAAATAACCCCAATACCAGCCGTAACCCTATTGCCCTTTTGATATCCAAATTCCCCTCCTTCCTGAAGAACAACATGCCCCGTCTTAGGGCGGGGCTGTTGGTTTGCCGCCTAAGTACTTATCCGCGATATTCAACATCGCCTCTACCTCAATTGGCTTGGCGATATGCCCGTTCATTCCCGCTTTAAGGCAGTGTTCCACGTCTTCGGCAAAAGCGTTAGCAGTCATGGCTATTATTGGTATTCCGTTTGGATGTTTCAACGCTCCATTTTTTTTCATTTTCTGTTCAAAGGCGCGTATCGCGATTGTCGCGTCGTAACCATCCATCACTGGCATCTGCACGTCCATGAAGATCATGTCGTAACGGTTTGGATCGGCGCTGTACGTATCAAGCGCGATTTTTCCGTTTTCGGCGCAGTCAATGGTAACGTTTGTGTCTTCAAGCAAAGCGATGACAATTTCGCGGTTGATGGGAACGTCTTCCGCCAGCAGCAGGGTGTGTCCGTTAAAGTGAAAGTCAGACGGGGCCTTGTTTGCCTGGGATGCTTCAAGCATATCGCGGTTGCCTTTTTCAAGCAGTACGCGCACCGTAAAGCGGCTTCCCTTTCCGGGGGCGCTTTTTACGTTTATCCCGCCTCCCATTAGCTCGGCGAGACTCTTGCTGATTGCCAGCCCCAGCCCTGTCCCGCCGAAACGTTTTGCCGTGCCTGAGTCCGCCTGAACAAAGGCATTGAAGAGCCGATCCAGTTGTTCATCTGTTATGCCGATGCCGGTGTCCTCTACAGACGCTTCAATCTCTTCCTTGCCGTCTACGCTTCCTGTGCGTTTAAGCGTAAGAAAAATATCGCCGCCCTGCGATGTAAATTTTACCGCGTTTGAAAGCAGGTTCAGCAGAATTTGAGAAAGGCGCATGTCGTCGCCAATAACAACTTCCGGCAAATCAGATGCCAGGTCCACTGAAAAGTTCTGCTTTTTTTCCTGGGTCTTTATGCTGATGATGTTTTTGACATTGTCCGCCATCGCGTGAAGATCGAACGGCTCGTGGGCAAGCTCGAACTTTCTCGCCTCGATCTTGCTCATATCGAGAATGTCGTTGATAAGGCCCAATAACTGCCGGGAGGCAAGCCCTATTTTGTCAAGGCAGTCGTAGATACGGGTAAGGTCGCCGGAAGAACGGGCAATCGCGGTCATTCCGGTAACAGCGTTGATCGGCGTGCGAATCTCGTGGCTCATGTTCGCCAGGAATTCGCTCTTTGTGCGCGACGCGGCAAGCGCCGCCCTGGAAGCGACCTCAAGTTCCTGCGTACGCTTGCCGACAAGCTCCTCAAGACGCTTTTCTTCAAGCAGGTTGCGGTTAAGGATGGCAACGACAAGAAACAGTACGCAGAAAAGCAGGATAGAAACGCCGATTAACCAGGGCTGCCTGGCCTGCGCCATTTTACGGCGGTAATCAAAAACCATGCGTTCCCAGCGGTTGCATATCTCATCGGTGTTTACCAGTTTCTGCGCCTTGGAAATTATCGAACGTAAAATCTCTTCATTAATATTAAAACCAAAATACGAATCCGACGGATGATTGAAAATAATGTTTGCTTTGTAGCCAGGAAGTTCAAGGTAATTTAATATTGACAGCAACTGATTCCGCGTCGCCATTACAAGATCAACTTCGCCGCGCGCAAGAGCGTCAAAGGCGGCAGTGTTGCTGGAATAGTTTTTTGTGTTTGTATGCCGAGGAAACCATTCGTGGAATACATCGGTATAGGCGGAACCTTCTATAAGTCCAACGCGGGAATACAGGACCTCGTTGACATTGATGTTTTCGTACTCAACCGCCGAAAGCAGCGCGTAGAAATCATGCTGATATGGAGTGTCGGACCAGAGGAAGCGTTCTACACGTTCAGAAACCCAGAACAGTTCTGTAATCATTGAGACGCGTCCGTCTTCCAACATTTGCATAAGTTCCGGCCACATGGTATCCGTACCGTTTGCGATTTCAAATGAAAGTCCTGTGTATTTTTCAATTTCGCCCAATATATCGATGGCTATGCCCTGCCATTTCTGGTCGTGGCTGTTGAAAAAAGACACGGGGTAATTGTCATATTCGGCGGCGATTTTTACCGGACTCCTATGCAGGCGGATATATTCCCTTTCTTCCGGCGTTAACTGCATGACAAGCCGCTGCCGCAGATAGTCATGATAGCCCTGGTTGTACAACCTTGTCAGGTAGTGATACACCTCCCCTGAATCGAGGGCTTTCTGCACAACGGAAATAATCGGGATAAGATCCGGGTTTTGCGTAGTCAGGGATACCTGGCTGTATATAAGCGGGAAGAAATCCTCCGATATTACATCGCCGAAATGCGCGAAGGCGGCTTCCATTGGGCCGTCGGCGAAAAAGGCGTCCGCGGTACCGTTTTTTAAAGCGGCGTATGCGCTGTCATAATCGCCGACAAACAACGTATTAAATCCCGTCGGCAGATAGGGAAAGAGCAGATCGTAGGTTGTACCGCCGTCCAAAAAAGAGTAGACAAGAGGGCGGCTTTTTTCCAGTACGGACAACGGTTCGCTGCCCTCAATACGCATGACCTTCTTGGGGCGTTCGGCAATCGCGTCCGTCATATAGTAGATTTTCCGCCGCTCGTCTGTGGGGGTAAGCTCTCCGGTAAAATCCACCTCTTTTGAAGCCAGCCCTGCGATAAGGTTGTCCCATTCGACAATTTTCGGTTTGAAGGGGATTTCAAAAAGCCCTGAAAGCCAGCCGCAGAAAAGCGCGGTGTAACCGCCAAAATTCTCATTTTCGTCCAAAAAGGCTTCGGTGGAGTAATTCATGGCGTATATAAAGCTGTCCCGCCGCTCTTTAAGCCTTTCTATAGCCTCTATTTCGTCCGCCGTTACCCCCGGTATTTCACGAAAAGACGAAAAACCCGGAAATTGTATGTCCGGTTTTGCGGTTTGTCTCGCGCAGCCCAGTATCAGAAAAAACTGGAAAATAACAATTATAGCCTGCAGGCTGTATTTTCTTACCATAAAAATAGCCATAAATTGAGTATATGTTATCACAATTCCCTTGCCAACAGTTAAATCTATTGTATAATATTATGATATGCTGGAAAAGGAAACTATTATACCGCTTTCAACTGCGCTGCTGCTGCCGGATGGAGGGGGGTTAAATAGGGCTAATATTGATATTTTTCTACAGTACGATATTCCGGTTTTATGTGTAAATGTAACTACTCAAAAAAGACGGCTTATACCCTTCAAGATACTGTATGGCATTAATAACAACTTTTGGCAAAAGGAAGGAAGCTGGAAGTATTATTTTACAGAGGAGGAGCTTGAGAAGCTAAAGGAAAGAGCCGCTACCAAACACGGCGCCTGGGAAAATGAAAACCATGAAATCGTATATGATACTTCCGGTATTGAGGAATTGGAAGTCAATATAGGATATGGAAGTGAGTATAAAACCTATGTTGATATGCCTATTAATAAAAAAGTTGAGTGCCTGGATAATAGCAAGCAACGGTTGAACAAACTTATCGTTCATAAAAGCAAGGACGCGGCGGTTATTACCGAAGCCCTTGTAGACACAACCAGGGAAGCCGCCCTGATTAACCAAACGGCTTTGGAAAACGCTTTACGTCTGGCGGACGATGAAGCTAAAAAAATCACACAGACTATTGTTGATTCTACCAACGCGATGGTAAAATCATCCACCCAGCTTATGGCGGCGGATATTTTTAATGACGAGTTAATGACTACCCTGGTGGAAAAATCCAACGGTACTATAGTTCAGCACATGACCAGAGTATACCTGAACGGGATAGCCTTTTTATCGTATTACAATAACCTTGTTTCAACATCGAGCGCGATCCAGAAACTGCGTGTCTCTTTTGCTCATGAATACCGGGAGTTTTATCATTCCTTGCTTCCGCATCTTAATATTAATGACGTTATTCTTGAGCGCGTTTTCCTGGGAGGCATGAGGGCCATCCCTCCCCATCTTTATTTTAAGTGGGCGGTGGGTTTCCTGATTCACGATATCGGAAAGGCGTCCGCCGTAGAGTACCACGAGGGAGAATCCGCGTACGATCGCAACATTGTAATAGAGCATGTAAAGATGGGCTATAAGTCCATTACTAACAAAACAAACTATCCGATAGAGGCGAGCCTTATCACCGGCTATCATCACGAGTACTACGGAAATTCCGACGGTTACGGTTATTTCCGCGCGTATTTACAGAAGCACAAGAAGGCAAACCCGGACGCGAAGCAGGACTATTGCATCGCCTATAATGTAGAACCGATGCTGGATTATCAGGCGCTTGCGTACTTCCCCGCGAAAGTTCTGGAAATAATTGATATATACGACAGCGTTACCGATCCCAACCGTGTTTATCATAAAGCCATGACCCCTGAAGAGGCCCTTGCCATGATGCGGGAAGATTTTATTGTAAAGCACAAAAAGATCGACGCGATACTTTTTGATATTTTCTCCGCCTTCATACGCGACAAGGAAAAGCAGAAGGGTTAATTACTATTTGCTCTCTTCAACAAAAGTCTTTTTCAGTAACTCCAGATCGAGCTGTGGGTAGACAGGAAATCTGTCCATAAGGCCTTTCGCACGTTTGAGGGCCTCGCTCTTTACAGAGGCGTCGATGTTGTACTTTGCCTTGCTGCTTTTGGACGGGTCTTTTTTGTCAGGAGCCTGGGTTGTCCCCTTGAGCGTATCGGCTATTAACGAGCCAAGTTCGTTCATTTCGGCTTCTCCCATTCCGAGGCTTGTTACGGCGGCGGTTCCAAGCCTTATCCCGGATGTGTACCACGGGCCGTTGACGTCGCGGGGGAGGCTGTTGCGGTTCAGCGTTATGTTACATTCGTGAAGGGCGCTTTCCGCCTGCCTGCCGGTAATACCTGCGCTGTTTTGCACATTGACCAGTAATAGGTGGTTGTCGGTTCCGCCTGTCAGAACTTCAAGCCCGTTTTTCATGCATGAGGCGGCGAGGGACTTGCAGTTGTCAACTATGTTCTGCGCGTACTGCCTGAACTCAGGCGTGGACGCTTCGCGGAAGGCGACCGCCTTGGCGGCTATAACGTGGGGAAGGGGACCGCCCATTGTAAGCGGGCAGCCCTTGTCCAGTGATTCGGCGAACTCGTTGGTGGAAAGCACAATTCCGGCGCGCGGGCCGCGCAGTGTTTTGTGAGTGGTGCTGGTTAAGACATGCGCCCACGGTACAGGATCGTACTCGCCTGTAAAAACCTTGCCCGCGACAAGACCGGCAAAGTGCGCCATATCTACCATAAAGACACTGCCCGCCTTGTCGGCGATTTCCCTCATCCGCTTGAAGTTGATTTTTCGCGGATACGCGGAATAGCCAGTCAACAGAATGAGGGGGCGCACTTCAAGCGCCTGCTTTTCAATTTCGTCATAATCCAGCAGCCCGTTTTCGGCGGAGACTGAGTAACTGTGAATGTCAAACATACGGCTGGAAATATTGTTACGGTAGCCGTGGGTCAGGTGTCCGCCCGAATAGTAGTCCAGTCCCAAAAGGCGCTGACTGCCGAGAGAGGTTTTAAGTTCGTTCCATTGGGCGTCGGTTAAATTGTAGAGATTTGTTTCGCCCCATTTTTCCAGCATGGGATTTTCTATCCGCGTGCAGAGAATTGCCCAGTAGGCAAGCAGGTTTGCGTCCGCGCCGCAGTGGGGCTGCACATTGGCGTACTGCGCGCCGAAGAGCTTACAGGCTTCCTGCGCGGCAAGAGTTTCGATAGCGTCTACATTTTCAACACCCGCGTAAAAACGGTGATACGGCATACCTTCGGCGTATTTGTCTGTGAGTAAATTCCCCATCGCGAGCTGTACCGCCATTGAGCAGTAATTTTCACTCGCGATCAGCTTTACTCTCTTGCGCTGATTTTCCAGCTCTTTCACGATTGAGGACGCGATTTCCGGTGTAACTTTGGAAATTTCCGTAAGGCTGCAAAGATAGGCTAACAAGGTTGTATCAATTTTATCTTGCGGACAGGCGGCAAGATACGCCGCGACAGGGTTTGTTTTCATGGTTTAGCATACACCGGATAGGGGCAGTGCTTCAAGGTGCGGAACAGGGAAGAATCAACTCAACGTTTTCTTGCTGCCCTGAGTTTTACCGCAAGGCGGCGGAGTTCTTCCGTAGGCTCGGACATTTTGGAAAATGTCGCCGGAAAGTGCAAAATTGAAGCCCAGCAGATGCGCTCGTAATCCTCACGCTTAAGCCGCTCTTTTTTTATATGCTCAAGGAAATCTATGTAACGGTTATGCAGCGCGGCTTCAAGACAGATCTGAATATACTCTTCGTCAGTCAACAGTTTATCCTCTATGGATTCAATGATTTGCTCAATGTTGGGGCTTTTCGCGGCTTCCATACAGATATTAAAGTACGAACCGTGGTCCAGAAGTTTTGGATCGATAGTTTCCAAAGCCATACAGTTTTTATTGACAGCCGCCTTGCAAAGCCCTGAATAATTGCGGCTTTCATGTAACTTTTGCTTGTTCGCGTATTTTAGCGCGAATGGATTTTCGTTCACAGCTTCAAGGCAAATCCTGACATAGGCGGCGGCGTCAACATTGGCGGCGTCCGTAAGAGAGCGCAGTTTTTTTACCTTTTGCCGGTGTCCCTGCCCGTCGGACATGAATTCGATTTTTTGCCCGTTTTTCCCGAGCGCTTTGAGTTTCTCACCTATCGCGGCGATTTCATCCGGCCTGAAGTAGTTTTCCTCAATGTTGAGAACATTAAGGCGCGGCAGGGTAAAAATCGCCTGCGGCAGTTTTTCCAGCATGTTGTCGTAAACGTGGATTTTTTCCAGATTTTGCAGATTCCCGATTTCCTCACCTAACGCGGAGATTCCAGTGCTGCCTATTTCAAGGGTGTTAAGTTTCGTAAGCCCGTAAATTGACGGCGGAAGATTCAGTATAAAGTTCCCCGCGAAGGAGAATACGGTCAGCTCTTTGAAAATATTAAACATATCGGGAAGGTTTGCTATTCTTAAATCACTGCCCCAGATGTAAAGTTTTTCCAGATTTTTAATGGTATTTATTGATTCAAAAATGTTTCCCTCAACAGACAAATGCCGAAGTTCCAGTTCCTTAAGACCGTAAAGCATGGAAAGGTTTTTATGCCCGTTTCCAACCATAAGGCCCGAAAGCTTAAATGATTCCAGGGCTTTGCAGGAGGCGAGTATCTGCGCCGTCTTGTTAAGGTCAAAGGCTTTGCAGTTTCTGTAAATGTGATCGCCTATGTTGATTCTTTTTAAAGCGCCGTGGTTCGTAAAAGACTGAGGCAGGGTAGGAGCGTCCCCCTTTTCATATTTTATGTACAAGGTTAAATCCTCAAGTTTTTTTAAGGCCCCCAGATCATCGGGCAGGGGGATTGCCGAATAAAGGTCAAAGGCAAGGGTTTTAAGTTCCTGCATGGCGGTTATCCCATCGGGGAAATTCCAGCCTTCGTTAATCCGTATATGCAGTTTTTCCAGTTTTTCCGCTTTGGCAAAACCCGTGGGGGGACTGGAAAGCTCCCTGCAGCAACAGGAAAGAGCGCGCAGATTCGGCAGTTCAAATAAAAAATCAGGAATTACCCCGATGTCGGTGTGCGAAATATTGAGTTCTTCAAGCAGTTTGCACTCTTTAAATATGGAAGGAATTTCCGTCAAAGTATGCTGATTGTTCAGGTTGATTTTTTTTACCGTATCTTTAACTTCCGTAATACGCCTGACAATATCATGCATATCCTTACAGCGCACGCCTTCCTGGGCTATACCCAAGTCCGGGTCTTCATCCGTCAAATGGAGGTCAAGCTCATTAATATTGGTTTCTGCCATGTGTATTTATTTAAACATTTCGTTTGGAAATCGTCAATCTGTCTAAACAAGCGCGGTTTTCGACAGATCAAGAGGGCCTCTTTGTGTACGTCAAAGCGGTTAAATTTACGGGCACGCCAAAAGATCAAATGTTATCAACGTTTAGAAGTGTCCTCGTACAGTTCCAGATTTGCGTCAAGAAAATCCGTAAAGACCAGATATTTTCCATCTGGGGAAATCGCAAGGCCCGTGGGCTGGTTGCGTCCCCATATTCTTTCTTCCAGGGAAAGGTCCTCGGCCTTTAGTATATACACCGCGCCAAAGTCCGGTCCCGGCCTTGTGTAGTCTTCGCTGTTGTTACGTCCCCGGGAGGAGGCGATGACCCGTCTTCCGTCAGGGGAGAGGACTATTGTGTTGATGTTGGGGCCTATTCGCCGGGAAACGAGCAACGCCCCTGTGGAAGCGTTCAGAATGTTCACCGTGCCTCGGTACATATCAGAAACGTAGAGCCTGCCGTTCCTGTAAATTACATGACGGGCAGCCCCCTCTCCTTCATAAAGCCGGTAACGGGAACTCACGCTGTTTATCGTCATATCAATTACGGCGATTACAGGCTCGTCAAAAATCGCCGTGTAGAGAAACCTGCCGTCAGGCGAAAACGCCATACCCCTCGGCGTGCCGCCAACGGGGATACGGCGGAGCAGTTCCTTCGTTTCCGAATCAAACACGCTTATATCCCAGCTTACCCAGTTGGATACAACCGTAAGGCTTCCATCGGGATTTTGTGCTATTACTTTGGGAAATACCCCGCCCGTTCCCAGTGACTTTTTATATTCCAGCGTATCAAGGTCGAAAATGTGTACCTTGTTTTCTTCCATATTAGAGACCCAGAGTTCCCGCCGTCTTTCATCGGTCATGGCTTCCACAAAACCTGCCGCTGTACTTCCGGGCACGGAAAGTCTCTTTTCAAAAACCAATGATTGATCAAAACGGAACACGTCAACGCCCCGCTGACCCAGCAGGGGAACAAACAACCGCCTGCCGTCCGGCGAGAAGTAGGCGCTTTTAGGCTGAATCCCCGTGGTGTACTCCCCAAGAAGTTTCATAATCCCGTTTTCTTTTTCCAGCTTGATTTCCAAAAGACCGTTTCCTTCAGCCAGTTCCCCGATTGGGTATTCCAGACTTATGTAAGTTTCCGCGCTGAAACTGACAGTCCCGATGCCGGTTATGAGATAGCTCCGTATTTCCCCCTCTTTGGAAACCGGCTCCTGAACTTCCCCGTTCAGGGAGACGGTTAAATCCGCCGGCGCGGATTTCAGTCTGAATCCGATAATATGAGGCATAATTACTGTAACGGGCTCAATAATATCGTTTGTGTACTCTTCGTTTAGCGGCAGAACACTAACGCCGGAACCTTGCTCCCCCGGACTGGATATTTTCTCCACTCCGCACGAAAGAGAAACGAGTGTAATAAAAGTGATGATAAAAGTACGTATTTTCATTTTTAAGAGTTACAACATGATTATGCAGCAGGAGTTAATATTCTGTCAACGATATGATGAAACAGCCCTCTTTTATTTTTATCCTGATTTATGCTAACATTATTTCTCAAGGAGCGAATTATGGCAAAGATACCGGTCGGCATTTTGGGCGCAACGGGCATGGTTGGGCAGAATTATATTACCCTTCTCAATGATCACCCCTGGTTTAAGGTGTGTTATGTGGCGGCCTCTCCCCGGAGCGCGGGCAAAAAATATGAAGATGCGGTCGCGGGAAGATGGCATCTTGCTAAAACTTACGCTCCCCATGTGGGCGGGATAACGGTAGAGGACGCAAACGACGTAAGCCGCGCTGTCGCGGCTTACAAGAAGAAAAAATGCGCCTTTGTATTTTCCGCGCTGGAAATGGGCAAGGAAGAAACCCGCGCCCTGGAGGAAGCGTACGCCGCGGCTGGTATTCCGGTAATTTCCAACACTTCGGCTCATCGCTGGACGTCTGATGTACCGGTTCTTATAGCTGAAATAAATCCCCATCATGCGGATATTATTCCCGTACAGCAGAAAGCCCGGGGCTGGAAAAAGGGTTTTATAGCGGTAAAGCCAAACTGTTCGATTCAAAGTTATATGATTCCTCTGCACGCTCTGGTACAGGCGGGTTATCTGGTGAAGAGGCTCATCGTTACAACAATGCAGGCGGTTTCCGGCGCGGGTTATCCGGGCGTGGCGTCGCTGGACGTAATTGACAACATTGTTCCATATATCGGCGGAGAGGAAGAAAAGTCAGAAAAAGAGCCGCTGAAGATCTTCGGAACCATTATTAACGGCGTTATTCAAAACGCGGTTATGCCGAAAATTTCCGCGCATTGTAACCGTGTGCCGCTTACAGACGGACATACTGCCTGCATTTCTCTTGGTTTCGGAATGAAGAAGCCCGACTCTCTGGAAGAAATCAAGGCGATTTGGACATCGTACAGAGGACTGCCGCAGGAAGCCGATCTTCCGATGGCGCCGAAGCAGCCGATCATTTACCGTGAAGAGGACAACCGTCCCCAGCCGCGCAAGGACCGTGATATCGACAAGTCGATGGCAGTTGTGATAGGGCGGCTTCGTCCCTGCAATGTGTTTGATATCCGTTTTACCGCGCTTTCGCATAACACGGTGCGCGGCGCTGCTGGCGGCGGAATACTTAACGCGGAACTTTTAAAGTACAAAGGATATTTGAGCTAGAATGAACCAGAAATATTTTCCGTTGGATAAGGCCGCCCTGGAAGAAATCGCGCGGCAGTACCCGACGCCGTTTTACATTTACGATGAAAAAGCGATAATCAATAATGTCCGCAGGATCAAAGCGGCGTTTTCGGTTTTTCCTTCTTACAAAAATTATTTCGCGGTTAAGGCGCTTCCCAATCCGTATGTTCTGAAAATCCTCGCGGCGGAAGACTTCGGCGCGGACTGTTCAAGCTACCCGGAACTGTTGTTAGCTGATATTTCAGGCATAAGGGGCGAGGACATTATGCTCACTTCCAACGAAACTCCGGCTAACGAATACGAAGCCGCAAAAAAACTGGGTGCAATCATCAATCTGGACGATTACACGCACATTGAGTTTCTGGAAAAAACCGCCGGCTTGCCTGAAATAATTTGCATGCGTTACAATCCCGGGCATCTCAAGGAAGGTAACGCCATCATCGGCAAGCCTGAAGAGGCAAAGTACGGCTTTACGCGCGAGCGGATTATTCATGGTTACAAAATACTCAAGGAAAAAGGCGTTAAACGTTTTGCCCTGCACACAATGGTTGCGTCTAACGAACTTTCCGTTCCCTATCACATTGAGACCGCGCGTATGCTTTTTGAACTTGCGGTGGAGATAAAGGAAAAAACAGGAGTGCGTCTTGAATTTGTAAGTCTCGGCGGCGGTGTGGGGATTCCCTATAAGCCGGATCAGGAAGCGGTGGACTATCAGGTTCTTGTTGCCGGTATTCAAAAAGCGTATAACGAAATTATAAAACCGGCAGGTCTTGATCCGCTGGCTATCCGCACGGAATGGGGCAGGGTAGTAACCGGTCCATACGGCTGGCTTGTCTCTCGCGCCGTTCACAAAAAAGAAATTTACCGCAATTACATAGCCCTTGACGCGTGCATGGCCGACCTTATGCGCCCCGCCCTTTACGGCGCGTATCATCACATAACGGTTGCGGGAAAGGAAGGAGATCCCCTTTCTGAAACTTATGATGTGGTGGGCAGCCTGTGTGAAAACAGCGACAAGTTCGCCATTCAGAGAAAGCTGCCAAAAATTGAAGTCGCCGCCGAAGGCGGGGCTGGAGACCTCGTCGTTATTCACGACGCGGGCGCGCACGGCAGGGCGATGGGTTTTAACTACAACGCGAAACTGCGCTGCGGAGAACTGCTCCTCAGACAAGACGGTTCAATCGTGCAGATCAGGCGTGCGGAGACGGTAGATGATTATTTTGCTACACTGGATCTTTCAGGCGTGAAAAACTTTAACTAAGGATGAAAATATTATGATTAGCCGCAATCCCTACATTGCCAATCTAAAAGCGGGATATCTTTTTCCTGAAATCGCAAAAAGGCGGTGCGAATACGCCGCGGCACACCCGGACGCGAAAATTATCAGTCTGGGAATCGGCAACACGACAGAGCCAATCCTGCCGCATATTAACTCAGGGTTAGTTGAAGGGGCGAGGCGGCTTGGGACGGTGGAAGGATACTCCGGCTATCAGGATGAAGGGATGGCGGCGTTACGTGAAAAAATTTCGGCGGTGTTTTACCACGGTAAATTTTCGATGGATGAGATTTTTATTTCCGATGGGGCAAAGTGCGACATCGGCAGATTGCAGACGCTCTTTGGCGCGGGGACAAAAATAGCGGTGCAGGACCCCTCATACCCGGTGTATGTTGACGGTTCGGTTCTTGTGGGAGCCGCCGGCGGCTGGGAAGGAAGCGGCTACTCAAGTATAGCCTATCTTCCATGCACGGCGGAAAATAACTTCTTCCCCAACCTTGACCTTATCCCGCAAAACAGCCTTGTTTATTTTTGTTCACCTAACAACCCGACAGGCGCGGTTGCAAATCGCGGACAGCTTGCCGCGCTTGTGGAAGCTGCGATCGGCAGGGGCTGTATCATCGTCTTTGACGCGGCGTACAGCGAATTTATCCGCGACGCTGAGTTACCCAAAACTATCTATGAGATAGATAAGGCGCAAACCTGCGCCATAGAAGTAAACTCTTTTTCCAAGCCCGCCGGATTTACAGGGGTGCGCCTCGGCTGGTCTGTCGTTCCAAAGACGCTTAAGTATTCAGGCGGCGAAAGCGTCAACGCTGACTGGAGCCGCATCGCCGGCACGATCTTCAACGGCGCGTCCAACATCGCGCAGGCGGGAGGGCTTGCCGCGTTAGACGACGAGGGACTGAAAGAAATCCGCGCCCTTACCGATTATTATCTGGGTAACGCGAAACTTATCAGGGACGCGCTGCAAAAGATGGGAATAAAATGCGTGGGCGGAGACAACTCCCCGTACATTTGGGCGCATTTTCCCGGGCGGGACAGTTGGGAAGTTTTTTCGCAAATCCTTGAAAAGTGCCAAGTTGTGACCACGCCTGGTGCGGGCTTCGGGCCTGCGGGACAGGGCTTTATCCGCTTTTCGGCATTTGGGCACAGAGCGGATGTACAAGAGGCGTGCGTGCGGCTTGGGGCGTTGTTCTCTTAAAATACCGATACTTTAGTGAAGAATTCCCTCACTCCTGATATCTTTCAGATATGACACTCACGCCAGTGTCGCGTGAGTCTCCTGCAACTGCTTGATAATAGGCAGCTTCTGCGGGCACTTCTCTTCGCATGTCCCGCACGCGACGCATTTTGACGCGTCCGCGCTTTTTCTCCAACCCCACCCGTTGATCACTTCCTTGTACGCGGCCTTTGCGTGTTCTGTTAGCTGATAGACGCGGTGACGGTTCATTATTTCAAAAAGGTAGGGAATGTCGATTCCCTGCGGACAGGGCTTGCAGTAATCGCATCCTGTGCAGTACAGTTTTGCGAGATTTTTGTTTTCGTCCATCATTGCCTTGACGTTCTTTAATTCTTCTTCAGTCAGGTGGCCGGTGCGTGACGCGACAGCGACGTTTTCCTTTACCTGATCCAGATTGCTCATGCCGGAAAGGGCCATGTCAATGCTTTCATTGGCAAGCACAAAACGCAGGGCCATTTCCGCCGTACTGCAAGTACGAGTGCTCGCGGGTTTGTTTTTCAACAGTCCCTGAATCTTTTCGCTGGGAGCGCCAAGCCGCCCGCCGCCGACAGGACCCATAACTACTACGCCCATCCCCTTTGACTTTGCGTAAGCCAGGTTTTCTTCGTTGGAACGATCCAACAGGTTGTACTGCGCCAGTACTGTTTCAAAGAGCCCTGAATCAACGATAGGCTTGAAATTTTCAGGCGCGTCGTGATACGAAAAGGAAATGTGTTTGATGAGCCCCTGATCTTTTGCCTTGCGCGCCGCTTCCAGAGGGCCGAACTTCAAACCCTGCCACGACTGAAAACCTTTAAGGGATATACCCCAAAAATGATAAAAGTCGATGTAATCTGTGTCCAGCTTTTTTAGGGATTTTTCCAGCCGCCCCATCCAATGATCGCCGTCGTTGTCTTCGATTGGATTCTTTGTTGACAGATACACTTTGTCACGGTAACCCTTCAACGCCTTGCCGACAGCGACTTCGCTTAACTTTTCACAGTACAGCGGCGCGGAATCAACGTAGTTCACGCCCATATCAAACGCCTGTTGCATGAGGGGGACGGCAAGCTCTTCGTCCACAATTTTTTTACCGTCCGCTTCCTTCATGGGCAGCCGCATCGCGCCGAAACCCAGAGCTGAGACTTTTACTCCCGTGTTACCGAATGTCTTGTAAATCATATTAAACCCCTTAATTGTTCGAGAACCCGGTTGGTTCCCGAACAATTATAGCATTTTTCAAAAATGCAAATTTTTATAGAAGTTTTTCAGAAACTGAAGTTTCTGAAAAACCCATTCAAACCGTTACATCTCCAGAATGATCTCGTTTTCTTTTTGCAGTATGGACGCGGGGATGTAGTTGCCCTCCACCGCTTTTCCGTTCACTGTCAATTTCTTGCAGCCGCTTTCGCGCCCGTCAGGGTTATTAACTTTTATGTTAAGTTTGCCGCCGCGGAAAACCTTCTCAATGGAAATTGATTTCCATGACGCGGGAATTGCGGGTGACAGGCGCAGTCCGTCAATGTCCGGTCTGAATCCCAAAATACCCTCGACACATCCTACCATGACTGTGCTTGCAGTCCCTGTCAGCCAATGCACATGACTGCGTCCCTCAAACGGGCTGTCCGTGCTTTCAGTAAACTGCGAGTACACATAAGGTTCCTGCAAACGTATTTCCGCGATGCCGTTCTGCGCAGCGGGACAGCTTTCCAGATAGTACTCAAATGCGCGCCCGCCCCTTCCCAGAAGAGCCTCGGCGAGAATTACCCAGCCCTGTGTTTGCAGAAAGATACCGCCGTTCTCCTTGGTTGACGGGTTAAACAACAGCGCGAGAGCGCCGTCGAACGCGTGCTTGCGGTAAGAGGGAGCCATTAGGCGCACACCGTACTTTGTGTTTAGTTCTTTATGTACTAAATCGAGTATCGCCTTGCCGCGATCCTCTGCGGCAAAACCGCTGATTACAGCCCAGCTTTGCGGGTTAAGCCACATGCTCGCCTCGGGATCGCCCGGCTTGCCGACAACTTCGTCGTTCTCAGTGATGCCGCGCACAAACCGGTCTGTGTCCCAGCATCGCTCTTCAATTATTTTTCCGAAACGGGTTTTCAGTTCTTCCATTTGCGCTTCCGTCGCCGCGTCTTTTTTGTGTTTTGCGAAACGGATCATCGTCTCAAACGCATAGTACAACTGCATCGCCACAAACACCGATATGCCGTTAGCGCCTAACCGCAGGCAGTCGTTCCAGTCCGCGTGAAGTCCGGCGGGCAGTCCGTGTATCCCCAAATGGTTCAGCGAAAAGTCGATTGCTTTTTTCAGGTGATCGAACAAGGTGTCCTGCCCCGCGTCCGCGTAGGGGATAACTTCGTCAAGTAACGCGACATTGCCGGTTTCAGCCACATACTTCCATACGGTGGGGAACAGCCACAACGCGTCGTCAGCGCGGTAGGACGGATGCCCGGTTCCGGTGCGGTACGACATATCCTCAGGCTTGTCCTCATGACCGGGGTTGTGGTTGTACTTCACAAGCGGAAGCGCGCCTCCGTGGCTCACCTGCCCGGAAATCATGAGTTTGATCTTCTCCAGCGCCATATCAGGGTCAAGGTGGATGATACCCTGAATATCCTGCACCGTGTCGCGGTAGCCGTAACCGTTGCGCTGACCGCAGTAGATAAGGGACGCGGCGCGCGACCAGTTGAACGTGATGAAGCACTGATACGCGTTCCACGTGTTGACCATGTTGTTGAAGTTTTCATCAGGGGTATCGACTTTAAGGTTGGCAAGTTTCCCGTGCCAGTAAGTTTTCAGTTCGCCGATTTCACGGTCGGGAAGAGAGGCGTCCTCATAGCGTGTAACAAGTTCCCTTGCCTGCGGTTCACGCTTCTGTCCAAGGAGGAACACAAACTCGACGCTTGAGCCGGGAGCGATGTTGAAAGTTGTGTGCAACGCGCCGCACGGGTTCAGGTTGTAGTTGAGAGTCCCGTCAAGTTTGCCCTTCTCTACGGAAACCGGGTTCCCGTAGTCGTGATAGTTGCCCAGAAACGCGGCGCGATCTCCGCAGTAACTTGCGACCTTGGCCCCCGCAAGAGCGAAGAAGCGCGTCTCAACCCTGCTTTCGTTGACGGCGTTCAAACAGTTTTCGTTAATGGTTTGCAGTATGAATTTATCCTTGAAATAAGTGCGTGTAATAAATTGGGTGTATTGAAGGTTCACCTGATCCTGCTCATAGAAACTCTCGCAGGTAAATTCCACAAAACCAAAGGCTGAGATCTTCCGCGCCGATGAACCCTTGTTGCTGACCTTGACGCGCCAGACTTCGTAATCGGCTTCGTGCGGCACATAGTAGCACGCCTCGGATCGTATATCCTTGTACTCCGCTTCCAGAATCGTGTAGCCCGTACCGTGACGGCACACCGATTTGTACTGATCAAGCGGCTTACCCACAGGCTGCCAGGAAGCCGACCAGTAATCGCCGGATTCGTCGTCGCGCAGGTAGATGTACCGCCCGGGACGGTCCTGCTCGTTGAAACGGTAGCGGATCAACCGCCCCGCCGCCCCGCTCTTTACAAAGCTGTACCCCCCGGCGTTATTTGAAATAATCGCGCCGTAAGCCGGCGACCCCAGATAATTCGCCCAGGGCGCGGGCGTATCGGGCTTTTCTATAACATATTCCCGTGCCTTAGAATCAAAATGACCGTATTGCATGATATAACCTCCTGTTAATTGTCTATTGTGCCGCTCCAGCGGCAATGTAAAGGTTTGTTAGGTTATTCTATCATAGGGTGGGGAAAATTTCAAGGAACAGTATATGGGCGGCTGCGTTGTTGTTATTAAAAACGTGCCTTCCAGCATTTGTGACCAGTGCGGCGAAACTTCCTACAACGATAAAGTGGCGCGGCAGCTTGAACAAATTGTTCAAAACATTACCATGTCGGTAAGCGCTGAAATCGCCGTGGTTAGTTATTCTGAAAAAGCCGCCTGACGCTCCTGCGTTCCCTCTTTTATATTTGTTTTTTGTCTTTCCTGCCTTGTCCGTAGTCACCGCCGAACCGTCCGTGGTCGACGCCGAGCCGTCCGTAGTCGACGCCGAGCCGTCCGTAGTCGACGCCGAGCCGTCCGTAGTCGACGCCGAGCCGTCCGTAGTCGACGCCGAACCGTCCGTAGTCGACGCCGAACGCTCCGTAGTCGACGCCGAACCGTCCGTAGTCGACGCCGAGCC
>JGI24698J34947_10000059_pt1 | contig 34010 bp, 25 predicted proteins | sample TergutMp193P3_FD_34947 | JGI IMG/M metagenome (IMG submission 34947) | reverse complement strand
AAAGCTATAAGGATTATTATGAAACGAACGGTCTTTTTTACAGTTTTATGCTTTTTAGCGGCGGTTTCGGGCTTTACGCAGGCTGATTTACAGCCGGCGGCTATTGTTAATCTTATAAGGACCGAACCGATAACGGTCAGGCAGCTTCGCAGCGAGGTTGAACGCCTTCAGGCAACCAACAACGGGCGGATTTTGACGCAGGCGGAACGGCTTCAGGTGCTGGATCTGATGATAAATGAACGGCTGGCTCTGCAGGCCGCCGAACGGGACAGGATCATTGTTACCGAAAATGAGGTAAACCAGCAAATGCAGCAATTCCGTAACAGTATGGCGCAGCAGATTGGAAGACAGCCGTCGGACGCGGAATTTGCCCAGGCGGTAAGACAATCGCATAACCTTGATGTTCCGGCGTTCAGAGAAGAAACACGCAAGCAGATGATTGTTCAAAAATTCCTTATGTCAAGAAAGGGAGATATGATTAATTCTATCAGAGCCCCTACAGATGAGGAAATAACAAACGAATATAATCTTTTAAGGAGCAATCTTGTCCGTCCCGAAACTATCCGTTTTTCGATGATTCAGGTTCCTTACGGATCGGATGCGGCCGCCAGAGCAAGGGCCAGAGAACTCGCGACCAGGCTGTTTCAGGAAATCGGCTCCAATCCTTCCAAGTTTGACGAGGTAGCGGCACGCAGCGTAGCGCCCAATTCGGGATACCAGGCCGGAGACGCCGGTTTTCTCCCAAGGAATCAGGAAGCAAGTTCCGTTGTCGGCCCTGAGTTTTTAAATACCGCGTTCCGTCTCAGGCAGGGCGAAGTATCAGGTTTGATTGAAGGCGTACAGGGTTTTCAAATTATCAAAATAACTGAAAATTACGCGTTAAGAAATCTGGAACTGGACGATATTTTCCAGCTTGGAACCAGGGTAACGGTCAGGGATTATATAAGACAGGCTTTGCTGGCTCAAAGACAGCAGGCTATTCTGGCTCAGGCAAGTCAGGAACTTGTAAGCGAATTAAGGGCGGGCAGATCTTTTACAGTTTATGAAAACAACCTGAACTGGTAGGCAAATGGCATCCAGGCGCAAGGGCCGCATACTGGCGTTTCAGGCTCTTTACTTTTGGGAATCTTCCAATCATGCGCCTGTTGAAGAACTTACCGGTTTCACATGGCTTGAGGAAGAAAAACGCGCCTCTCTCGACGAAGACATTGCGGTTTTTTCGAGAGCATTGATCGCGGGCGCAATAGAAAATATCGGCGATATTGACGGTATGATCAGGGAGCATCTTGAAAATTGGGATATAACAAGGCTCAACCGAGTCGATCTCGCTATTTTAAGAATTTCGGCCTATACGCTTATGTATCAGGATGATATAGCTCCTTCGATTGTTATTGACGAAGCTATAGGCATCTGCAAAGAATTCGGCACTGATGATTCTTACAAGTTTGTAAACGGAGTCCTCGACAGTATCCGTATAACTCTGCAAAAGCGCGGGAAATTATCATGCTCCGAGGGATAATAAACATAAACAATAAAAATCCGTTGTTGCGCATAACGCTGTTCGCCGGCGTTATACTTTTTGTTTTAGCCGGCGCGGTCTTTACAGTATTCATGATAGTCGGAAGAAGCTCCACAAGGACGGCGAGGCAGGAAGAAAGTTTTTCGCGTCTTTTACGGGACTACGACGCCGCTTTTGGGGAATTGGCCGGAACCGAAAGGGAATTTGTTTATCTTAACCGCGATCTTGACAGAATTGAAAAAAGGGCCCTCGGCGTGGAATCATGGCTTTCCGTCCTTAAACGCCGCCGCGCTTTAGCCGCGATACATCAGCCTTCCGGTGAAAATTTTGTCAATTCGATAAACCGCGCGCTTAAGGTATATCCGATGTCTCAGCCAATAGCCGCTGTCGCCGCCGCGGCTCTTGTAAAAAATTCGGCAGTCAACAGGGAAGCGGAACAAAAACTTAGAAACTGGCTTTCCGTACTTCAGGACAGCGAATTTAACAGTCTGCGTCTTTCACTTCACGTTATACTCGGCGATTTCAGAAATCCGGCGAGAGCTTTACTGCTTACGGACGGTATCGTTTCCGACGGAAGTCAATCCATCAACGTAGATATGGCTGTTTTAAAAACTCTGCGCGCCGATTACCGGGGAGCGGCGGCGGACATACAGATCATGCTGAACTCTCATGTCCCGCTTTCAGATTCTACACTGCGTTTTGCGGCGGAATATTTATATGATTTCGGCGACCTCCAAAGAAGCGCGGAAATTTTCAGTATGATAGATGATGAAAAGGCGCTTGTCCGGCAGGCGGACGCCCTTTACCTGGCGGGTTTTACCGAAATGTCGCGCTCTATCTGGACCATGCTGGCGGATTCCTCGAATGAAAACAGCCTTTACAATCTTGCCGTTACTACCGATGACACGGAAGAGGCCGTCTCTTATCTTGAAAAACTTGTTACTCTCGATTCTGTTTCCGGCAGCGGCTGCTTCCAGTTCGGCCTTATCCGCTACAGCCGCCTTCTTGATTACGAAAGAGCGCTTTCCATTCTACAAAATACCGAAGGGATAGCTCCTTCCCGCTACCCTTTTGTCGATCTTGAAATATGCAAACGTAACTCGCAGTCGCAGGAAAGCGGAAGGCAGGCCGCCGAAGCCTGGCTCCTTTTGGACCGTCATCCTGAAAATGAAGACCTTTACAATTGGGCCTCCCGCCTGTTTTTCTTTCAGCGCCTGTACCCGGAGGCAAAAATCCTCCTGCGGCGCGTGGAGCAATTTCAATTTGAAGGCCAATGGGTTCCTTTTTACAAGGCCGTTTTATTGATGAGCGAAGGGGATATTGAGGGAGCGGAGGAAATTCTGCGTTCGATTCCTGCGGAAAACGCCGGATGGCCTGTTTACGCCAATCTGGGGCGCATCCTTGAGGTTGAAAGGTCCCATTTCCGCGCCATTGAGCAATACGAAGCGGCCGCAGCCAGTACGGAAAATCCCAAAACGGCTTCCCGTATCCAACTGCGCATAGCAAGGTGTTCTTCTATTCTGGGTCATTCAAACGAAACCCGAAGAGCTCTTGAATACGCGCTTGAATTAGACCCGGAAAACCTTACCGCCGCCCTGGAACTTGAAAGAATGATGCTTCCATAATATACTTGACTGAAAAAAGTGATTTTTGTATATTAAGAACAATAAAAACTTTTTCATACGGAGGATTTAAGATGAAAGTAAAGCCCTTGGCAGACCGGGTAATGGTAAAACTTGAAAAAAATGAGGCGAAAACCGCCGGGGGAATTATAATTCCCGATACTGCTCAGGAAAAAACTCAAACGGGAGTGGTCGTAGGGGTTGGAGATGACAAGGAAGTTATCAAGGTATCCGTTGGCCAAAAAGTCATGTACGATAAATACGCCGGAACCCAGATAAAAATCGACGGGGAAGAGCACCTGATCCTTAAAATGTCCGACATTATCGCTGTCGTAGAGTAAGTTTAGACTTATTTTTGAAAAATTTTAACCACGGAGTTACACGGAGTTATGGTATGATTACGCCCTGTGTGACTCCGCGTGCTCCCTGGTTTGTTTTTATGAACATAAAAAAGAAAATCTTGCCGTTCCTGATAATTCTCACTGCCTTTTTACCGCTTTTGTCATGTTCAAGGCTTGGATGGGGAGTTCTTTTATGGACAATCGAGGATCCGCTTGTTTTATCGGGGACTGTGCTTCCTGTCTATATCCGTTCAAATATTGAGCATTTGTATGTAGTCGGCGTTCCCGACCCGAACAGAAGAATAGGCGAGCCCGTCAAAATAGAGGTTCCCCTTTCCATGTTTGAATTTTCAGGCAGCAAGCGAAAAGCCGAAAAAAGAGCGGAAGAATTTTCTCAATTTGCGGCCGTCTATGCGGAAAATCTTCAGGACGGACTTCCAATCCGCGACTATCCAGACAATAATTCAAGGCGCGTTTACAGGCTGCGTCTTGGAGAGATAATAAAGGTTTTAAATATAACAACGGACGGCAGTCCCCCCATCAGCACCACAGGAGATCCCCTGCCCGGAGACTGGTATCTGGTACTGACAGAGGACGGCATTACCGGTTACTGCTTTTCGTACAGACTAAAAATATTTGATCATTACGAAGGGTCCATCAAGGCGGCCGCCGGCGAGCGCAGAGAAACGGTTTCCGATCCGGATCTTGATATTGTTCTGTCAAAAAAATGGTCGCCTGAGTTTTATTTTCAGATGGTAAGCTCAAGGCAGATTAATACTGAGGAGTTTGAAAAAAATTACCGCTTTGATCCCGGACAGGACACCGGCATCGCGAGAATTATTATGCCTGATATGGAAAGGGAATTTGTGTACGACGGTATCTATCCTGACGGAGAACGCGCGTGGCGTTTTGAAGGCGTCAATCTCAGCATGAACCTGCGCAGTAACAACACCCTTGCCGTACAATTTCTGGACAGCACAGGCGCAAGGCGCACTCTTTTATTTGTTTCGCTTTCTTCAGATGTCAATGATCTTATCATGCAGGAAAACACACGGCGGCAGGGACAGTATATGACTATTTACAATCAGGGGCCTGTTTTTACCAGCACAAACTACGGAACTATAACTTTTACAGCCGCCGGAAACTTTACATGGACAGGTTTCGATTCTCTTGTTCCCCAGTACATTTCTTCTGAGACAAAGGGTCAGGGGCGCGTATATATGGATCTCTTTCTTTCGCCGTCTTTTGAAGAACGTTACAACGGCGCTTTTACATTGCGTTTTACGGATATAAGGCAGAACAATACCATTTGTTTTATATACAATCTGGATAATCAGGGCCTGCGTCTTGAGGTTGTGCCTGACTATGGCATTGAAGACTCAGCCGTTACGCGAAGATCAGCGTCTCCTATGGTACTCTACTTTTACAGGGATGCAGAGTTTTAATACATGGCCTTTGTTCAATTCTCCCGTATTTCGCTAGCCTTCGGACAGAGGGATCTTTTAAAAGACGTATCCTTGCGCCTTGCCACGGGTTCCCGCTCCTGCCTTACTGGAGCGAACGGCTGCGGAAAATCAACATTGATGAAAATAATTTCAGGAATAATAAACGCAGACTCAGGAGAGCGCGCCGTGCAGAAGGATACGCGCATTTCATACCTTCCGCAGTCGGGAATTGTACATTCGGGAAGAACGTTACGCGACGAAGCGGAAACGGCGTTCACCTTTGTTCACGCTCTTTTGGAGCGTCTTGAAAAAACAGGCGAGGCTTTGCAGAAAGTAAAAGAAGATCAGGCTTCCGCCAAAACTCTTATTGAAGAACACCATGCGTTGCAGGAACAAATTGAAGAGACAGGCTACTACAGGCGTGTTGCGGCCGTCTCTACGGTTCTTCGCGGTCTTGGTTTTTCCGCGCCGGATGTTAGCCGCAATACGGAAGAGTTTTCCGGCGGCTGGCAGATGAGGATCGCGCTCGCGAAGGTTCTTCTGGAAAAACCGGATATTCTGCTTCTCGACGAACCGACAAATTATCTTGACATAGAGGCAAGAGCCTGGCTTGAAGACTGGCTCAATGATTTTAAGGGCGGCTATCTTCTTGTTTCACACGACAGATATTTTCTTGACGTATGCGTCAACGAGGTTTACGAGCTGTTCGGCGGAAATCTGAAACGTTACGCCGGAAATTACAGCGCGTACGAAAAAACGCGCCAGATTGAACTTGCCTCTCTTGTAAAACGCTATGAAGAGCAGCAGGAAGAAATTGCCAAAACAGAAGCGCTGATCCGCCGCTTCCGTTATAAAGCGACAAAGGCCGCTTTCGCGCAGGAACTGATCAAACGCCTTGAAAAAATGGAGCGCATTGAAATTCCAGAATCGCTGAAAAAGATAAACATAAGTTTTCCGCCTCCGCCGCATTCGCCGAATATCGCCCTTACACTGGAAGGCGTCGGGAAAAGTTACGGACAGCGCCGCGTGCTTTCCGGTTTGGATCTTTGCGTAGATGCGGGAGAGAGACTTGTTGTCGCCGGTCCGAACGGAGCGGGCAAGACTACCCTGCTGCGTATTATCGCGGGGGTTGACAATAATTTTGAAGGGAAAGTGAAGTATGGATCAGGAATCTGCGCCGGGTATTTTTCACAGGACGCGGCGGAGGCAATGGAGAGTTCTCAATCCATTATTGAATTTATGGAACAGCAGGCGCCGACCGCCCTGATACCGAAGTTACGCGACATGCTCGGCGCTTTTTTATTCAGGGGCGATGATGTTTACAAGAGCGTTTCTGTGCTTTCAGGCGGAGAAAAAAGCCGCCTTGCCCTTTTACAGATGTTTCTGAAACCCATGAATCTCCTCATCCTTGACGAACCGACAAACCACCTCGATCTTTATTCCAAGGATATTCTTCTTGACGCTCTTAACAAATTTTCGGGAACAATAATTTTCGTCTCACACGATCGTTCGTTCATGGAGGCGCTTTCCACCAAAACCCTTGAATTGACGCCGGGAACAGGCGCTTTTCCCGCTTCGGCGCGGCTTTTCTACGGCAATTACGCCTATTACCTCGAAAGATCATCCGGCGAGAGACAGGAGAGGCGGGCGGAAATTGCGGGGGAAACAGGGACTCCAAAAAGTTCTCTTGAAAAGCGGACAATGGATAAACAAAGGCAGGCTCTTGTCCGCCGGCTGCAAAAACAGGAAGAGGATATATTAGAATCCCTTAAATCTCTTGAAAGCGAAAAAATCATGCTTGAAGCGGAACTTGCGCGGCCAGATGTTTATTCAAACGGGGAAAAAGCAAAGGCTGTAAAGCTAAAAATCGACGAAAACGCCGCCGCGTCCGATAAAAAAACCCGTGAATGGGAGGCAGTCGCGGTTGAATTAGAAGGCGCAAGGATCGTATAACAGACTATCCCAAGTATGGACTCCCGCTCTTCAATGCAAGTAACATCACGCTCCCAAAAGTTTTACCGGCCTTCTTATATAATTTTCCATGTGACTTATGGGCAGAGTTATAAACGGCGTCTGCCAGCCGCCGATGCGGACATTTATACAGGCGTATGGAGCGAGCATTCTGGACGCTTCTTTTCTGTTTTTCAATTTACCGGCCTCAAGCGCTTTTTCGTATATTTCCGTGTAAATATCTCCCTGACCGATTGTAATTGTAATCATTGCGGCTCTGTCATCAACGGCTTTTTTAAGTATTTTGAAAATAACTTCCGCGCTGAAACCGTAACCTTCATCAAGGCAAATGTCGGTGATAACGCCGCCTGAAAATCTTTCAAGTTCCAAAGATCTGAAGGAACTCAACATTCCCGCTATTCCGTTGTAAAGCGTACCCGGTATGGGCGAAAAATTAGGCGCAAGAGCCTCGCCTCGTTGTCTGTCGGCGCACGCGGCTATTCTCCTTCCCTGCCAGTCGTACTGTTCAAAAGTACCCAGTCCTGTTGTAAACTTGATTTTTTGATAATTAAAATTTTCTTTTGAATAATTGCCGAAACCCGCAAGGGCGCGAACGGCGGCAATATTACTGCAATCTCCTGTTTCCGCGTCATTGAATATTTTATCCGCGAATTTTACCGAGTTTAAAACCGCGTCATAGCAAATATCCAGTACGTTACGTGTAATTTCAGTTACTTCGGCGCTTTCTTCTCCAAATTTTGGAGTGTTCGTGTTAAAATCAGTTTGTATGGATAAAAAAGTATTTTGAACTGATTTATTGGAATGATCCGTATTTTTAAAATTATTACGGAACGCGTCCGCCGTTTCTTTCAACGAGTATTTTCCCTTCCCCGTTTCCGGGAACACCCATTTTCTGATTCCAAGTATGTTATTTATTACATTCGGCACTCCCACATAAATAATTCCGGCAAGGTTGTATAGAGCGCCGCCGCATGATTTGTCGCGCCCGTTTTCCATACAGCCGTCAAGAAACGCGGAAAGAAGAGGAGAGACACAAGCGCATTCATCTTTATAATAATAATGAATTAAAGAAAGCGCGCATTGGTCAATGAAAAACCTGAGTTGAGTTTTATACGTTTCCATAAATTCATCAAAAGACGCAGGCATTGGCGCGTAAGGAGCGATTTTTGCCCCCCGGAAAAGTTCATTATCGGGCGAAAGAGACGCGCCCTGATTCATCGCCGTTTCCAGCGGTATCATCGCGTTGAACATGGAAAACATCCAGTCGGATTTTCCGTGAAGGACAGGTTCCCAGCAGCCGTCCACGCAAAAATCACGCGCGATTTTAAGCATTTCATTTTTTTTATTTTCGTCGCTCTCGTTATATACAAGAGAGCGGTATACGGCTTCTATCATAACATCGTCGTTTATAACGGAGGGGTTGTTTTTTGTTCTTTCTATTGAGCGCGTAACTTTTCTATACAGCGTTTCAGGAGAGTTTTTATGAAGGCGGACATAAATGCCGGGCGTAGCCAAATTAACATTTTCAGCAGCCTGTAGAATCAAATAGGTAGCTTCATTTGCCGCGTCCTGTCCGTCCTGAAGTTTCCCGCCTATGACTATGTTCTGTAAAAAGTTATTTACCCCGGCTTTCTGATCCTCAAAGAAAGGGTGAGTTCCAAAAGAAGATATAAAATCAACATGATCCTGTTCGTAAAGATAACCGGAACTCAAGTTAAGCCTTCCCGCAAGCTTAATCAGAAAACATTCCATTATTTCAAGCGCCCTCTCTTTATCGGACTCTTTTTCAACATATTTTTTCAATACCTGATCAAGACGTCCAAGAGAAACAAAGTTCATGGATGCGTGCAATGCTATGTGCAGGAAAGTAATGCTCTGCATGGCTTCATGAAAAGTTTCGGCGGGATATTCGGGAACCTTCATCGCTATATCGGCCATCTGCAGAAGCTCTTCTTTCCTTTCAAGCGAAAGCGATTTATTTTTGGACTCTTCCTTCGCTATTAATGAAAACCTGCGCGCATATTCAATTACAGCAACGCAGGCTATTTTAACCGCAGTATAAAAATCTTTTCTGTTATCTGTCAATTCTTTGATTTTTTCATCGCACTTCTCTATTACGCTCTTTAACCCGCAATTTACAAGTTTTTCGTAGTTCATTGAATTGTGGGAAAAAATTGACATCGTTCTCCGGTCGGTTATCGAACTTGAGCGCAATTCGTCGTCAGTCAGATATTGAGGAAAAACTTTTCCCAGTCCGTTGGAACCCATCGGCAGTATGCCAAGCAGAAGATCGCCTTCGCAAATTTCCGCAGTGCGGGTTTCCCTTGAGTTATCGTTGTCTGTCATCGCCTTGAGCATTATGTCTGTGGCAATTGAGCGGCGGATCAATACCGAACTGTTTTCCAGCCCGGCGTCAAGTCCGTAATCGCAGGGCGCAATGGAAAAAAGATCCGGGAACATATCTTTTGTAAACCATTCGCCGGATCTATCCTCCTGGGCTTTTTCGATTAATTGATCGAAGAGTTTTTTTGTACGGACGCTCATTCTTTCCGGAAAATTAATTTTGTACTCCCCTTTCTGTAAATTTATACCCTTTTTTCCTGAAAAAGTCACGGATTTCCGTTTCACAAATAAAAATTTCATCATCAGTCGGCTGTGGAAAAGCGCATTTTATCCCGGAAAAAGCGTAATACAGATCGTAGAAACGGTTCCAGGGATTAAGCTGTATTTCAACCGCTTCTATGACATTAAGAATTAAAATTAACTGCGAAAGCGTATCGCCTCTGTTCATGACATTGGGAATCATTGGAATAACAGGTATAATATTTTTTGATAATTTTTTTATAAGCCGCGCGTTTTCCAGAATCTTTTCAATATGGAAAATGGAATTATTATCCGTAAGAACCCGCATTCCAAACAGCCACGCGTCAATAAAGGGAAAAGCCCGCTCGTAAAGGCCGCTGTCAAGAAGACCGGATGTTTCCACGCAGATATGGATTTTATTTTCCTTACATAATTTTAAAAATTGAAATGTTTCATCCTGAAGCAGCGCTTCTCCGCCGCTCAGTGTAATGCCGTCGCACAGCGACAGTGAAGGTAAAACCTGTTCCATGAGCGATTGGGGCGTCATTGTTTTTGTAGGGAGTCTTAAAACGCCGCCTTCATTGTAAGCTGAACTGTTAGGACACGCATAGACGCATTTTCCGCATTGAAGGCAGTTTTCTCTTTGAACAATGTGCTTTCCGTTTTTAAAACTGTGAACATTCCGCGTACAGACTGCACTGCATCTCCCGCACATTGAGCAGTCCTTTTCACGAAACAGAAGCGGCGAACAAGCGGGTCTTGAATGGGGCGAGTGGCACCACGCGCAATTGACAGAGCAGCCCTGGAAGAAAACAACAACGCGGATACCGGGCCCGTCTACGGCAGACATTTGCGAAATCGCGAAGATTGATAGAAGAGGCGAAGAGGTTTGATTTTGTGAAAAAGTCATCATCGTACTTTGATACTGCCAGAATCAGGAGAAACTTTCAGGATAATCTTCTTACCAATGATTTTTTCTCCAGTTGTAATTTTAACGCGAAAAAAAGTATTAAACAAGAATAGCTTTTTAGTATATTTTATAATGTTGACATTGTTTCTAACATTGTGAGTGTAAATAAAAATTGATTAAGCCAAATTTTTTCTGACACAATAGTTACCGTTACCGCGTACCGTTAAGCGGCCATAGAGCTATTAATTAATTCCGATTTTTACTTTATAATTCCGATATGAACATATTAATCATCGGCGGAGCCGGCTATATCGGCAGTCATGTAACGCGGGAATTTCTGGATCAGGGGTACAACTGCACTGTGTACGATAACCTGTCAAGCGGGCTGAGGGAAAATCTTTTTGCGCAGGCGCGGTTCATTCACGGGGATATTCACGACAGGCAGGGTCTGCTTGCCGCGATGAGGGACGGCTCCTATGACGCGCTCGTTCATCTGGCGGCGTCCAAGGCCGCCGGCGAATCAATGCTCAATCCTGAAAAATATTCGCGTAACAATATCACCGGGACGCTAAATATCATTAACGCCGCCTGCGAGGCGGGTATTAAAAATATCGTCTTTTCATCAAGCGCCGCCGTTTACGGGGAGCCTGCCTACCTTCCAATCGACGAAAAGCACCCTACAATTCCCGAAAATTTCTACGGTTTTACAAAACTGGAAATCGAACGCTTTTTACTCTGGTACGAAAAACTCAAAAATATACGTTATGCAAGCCTTCGCTACTTTAATGCCGCAGGTTACGATGTTAAAGGCCGCGTCAGGGGACTGGAACAAAACCCCGCGAATCTTATTCCTGTGATAATGGAAACCGCCTGCGGCATGAGGGGGGAAATGCAGGTTTTCGGCGATGATTACGATACTCCTGACGGAACCTGTATACGCGACTATATCCATACGGATGACTTGGCGGCAGCGCACGCGATGGCTCTTGATTACATCGTTAAAAACAGCAGGAGTCTTACAGTTAATCTGGGAAGCGAAAAGGGCTGTTCCGTAAAAGAGGTGCTTGAAACGGCGCGGAAAATAACCGGCCGGCCGATACCGGCGAAAATATCAGGGCGCCGCGCCGGAGACCCGGCCAGGCTTACGGCTTCGGCGGCGCTTGCCCGTGAATTACTTGGGTGGAAAGCCCGTTATTCAGACCTTGATACCCTGATAAAAACAAGCTGGGACGTGTACAGTAATTATATAAATGCCGCCCCTAAATGATGAAACAATAATTTCGGCTCTGCGGGAAGGGGGCTCAGTTGCCGGTATCCTTCCCGCATACGAACCGCGTCAGGCTCAGCTTGATCTTATGGGCCTTGTAATCCGCGCTTTTAACGAGGATTCCCTTGTCATGGCGGAGGCCGGAACAGGCGTAGGTAAATCGTTTGCCTACCTTCTCCCTGCCATGCACTTCGCGCTCGATACAAAGGAAAAGGTGGTAATCTCCACCGCTACCATAACGCTTCAACAGCAGCTTTTTGAAAAAGACATTCCGCTTGTAGCTTCCGCAATCGGCTCTCCCGTCAAAGCCGTCATCATGAAGGGCAGGGGCAACTATCTTTGCCTTCGCCGCCTTGACGAGTATATCCGCGAACCGCTGCTTGATTCGGCGGATGATGATATAAGGCTGATAAGCGAATGGGCGCAGACGACAAAAACAGGCGCAAGAGCGGAACTTACTTTCATGCCGCAGGAAGCTGTTTGGGGGAGCGTCTGTTCTGAATCGGATCTGTGTCTTGGTTCCCACTGTCCCTGGCGCGAACGTTGTTTCGTCCTTGCCCTGCGCAGGGAAGCGAATAACGCATCTATTATCGTTGTAAATCATCACCTTCTTTTCGCGGATTTGGCAGCCCGTTTCCAGGGAGCTGGTTACGAAAACGCCGTCGTACTGCCTCCTTTCAGCCGGCTTGTTATTGACGAAGCCCACACAATAGAAAACGCGGCTACTTCATTTTTTTCATCAGAATTCAGCAGAACGGGAATTTTCCGCCAGTTAAGCAGACTCTACCACAAGCGCAGGAAAAGCCGGCGCGGTCTTTTAGTCAGGCTCTGCTCAATGCTGCCTTCAAGCGAGGACCCTCTTAACAACATGGCAGACGCTCTTCAAAGGATACGCTCCTGCTCGGAAGAACTCGACGACTGCGCGTTACAGCTTTGCGGACAGGGCACCGATGACGATTTCCGTCAATACAAGGGTTCCCCTGCGGCGGGAATATTCAGGCTTTCTTCTTCGGCGGATGAATCGTTTTTGAATAAAGCGCTCTTCCCTCTTTTCAAGGCCTTGCGCCGCGAAATACTCTCCTTTGCCAATATTACAAGAGAAAATCTTGAAAGCCTTGACGATGAAAAAACAGGCGATTCTGCCGTCTGGGAAATAAAGACAATTATCAGGCGGCTTGAAAATACGGCGGAAATCTGCGATGCGTTCTGTAAGTATAAAAAACACGAAAACGAAGTTTTATGGATCGAAAGGCGCAGCCTTTCCAAAAACCCCTGGGCGGTCTTTACAAGAACTCCGCTTGAACTGGCGCAAAAGCTAAAGGACAGCGTCTTTTCTCCTAATAAAACCGTCGTCTGCGTATCGGCAACGCTCGCGATAAACGGCGATTTTTCCTATTGGGCAGGCCGCTGCGGAATTGGCGGCATCGAAAACCGCCCTGTCTTTTCAGGCTGTTTCCCCTCCCCCTTTCCATATTCAAGCGCGGTGCTTCTCGCCTCCCCCGCTGACGCGCCCCTTCCCGACGAAGAGGGCTACCAGGAATTTGTCAACGACGCCGCAGGCCGCCTCGCCGCTGTCGCCGGAGGTTCGGCGCTTGTTCTTTTCACATCCTACCAGTCTCTTACAATCGCGCATAACGCGGCCAGGGAAGCGCTTGCGGGTCTTGGAATACGCGCTCTGAAACAGGGCGACGACGATCGCACCCGCCTCTTACAGGATTTTCTGTCGGATACAAATTCCTGTCTTTTCGCCACAGACTCTTTCTGGGAAGGGGTAGACGCGCCCGGCGACACCCTGCGTCTTGTAATCATCTGCCGCCTGCCCTTCCGCACTCCGGGCGACCCTGTGCTGGAAGCCCGCCGTGAAAAAATTCAGGAAAGCGGCGGAAATCCGTTTATGGAACTGTCGCTCCCGCAGGCCGTAATGAAGTTCAAACAGGGCTTCGGAAGGCTGATGCGAAGGAGCGCCGATCACGGCGTAGTCGTAGTCCTTGACGGACGTCTTGTTAAAAAGAACTACGGACAGCTTTTTTTAAGTTCCCTGCCGGAAACAAGGACAAATTTCCGCGAACTTGACAGTATCCTCAGGGATATGGAAAATTTTTTGTTTTAATGATAATATATAAATTTAAGGGAGGTTTTATGTCACAAATGGCGGAAATTTCAGGGGAGGCGGCGGAAAGCGAAGAAGTTAAAACTGCCGAAAAATACCTGATTTTTTCCATTTTGGGAAAATTGTTCAGCTTTCCCTCACGGTTCATTGGAGAGATTGCCTTATTTGATACCGTATACCCATTGCCTCTGATGCCTGCCTATGTGCCGGGCGTCGTCAACCGCTATTCAGTGCCATACGCGTTATTTGACATCGGGCTTTTGTTTTACTCAACCCCGTGTTCGCGCAGCAAGGTTCTTGTTATTAAGGATGAGATTGACCGTATCGCCTTTCTGATTGACGATGTATCCGGTATTGCCGATGTGCCGCAGGACGGCCTTTTAAATATGGAGCGCGGCCCGGATTCAGGGGATATAACGGACGCTGTTTCGGCTTCGTTTAACTGGAACGGCAGCGACGTTCTCGTTCTTGACATCAACAGGATTTTAGCCAAAGCCGGCGGAGATGAGATATAATATGCGCGTCTTTCTCTGTCCATACGGCGGTTTTTCACTTGCAATTCCTATGGATACTGTTCTGTCGGTTACCCTTTACGGGAAGAATCCCGAAAAAATTATCGAGTATAATCAGGAAAATCAAAACACATATATTTCGCTTCCCCTTCTTTTTAACTGCGAAAACCGGGATGTAAGGCACGGAATTATCCTTAAGGACGGCAATGACGAACAACCTGAAAATAAATTTGTTCTTTTAACATACGCAATTGAAAGCGAAACCGAGCTTGCGGCGGATAAAATATATCCTCTGCCCTGCTCTTTTACCTTCATGAAATTTTCTCAATTTTTTATGGGCATTGTATTTAACAGCCGGCATCACCAAAAAACATCAGGCGATATTCCCGCACAAGACCTTGTTCTTCTGCTTAATCCATTACATTTGATTCAAAATATAAAAAAGGAAATAAAATATGATTAAAACATTAATTGTTGACGACAGCCAGCTTGTACGATCAATTATCAGGGATTTTCTTGAAAGCGACGGTTCCTTTGAGATTATAGGCGAAGCCGAAAATGGCAAAGACAGCGTAAAGGCCGCACGGGAACTAACCCCTGATCTTGTTACAATGGATATTGAGATGCCCGGCATGAACGGTCTTGACGCTATTGTCGAAATAAGGAAATTTTCATCATGCGGCATTGTGGTAATCAGCACCCATGACACGGCAAAGATGGCCTACGACGCGACGGTAAAGGGAGCCCACGAATTTTTCTCCAAGGACATTTTTACTTCCGTTATAAGCGAAGAAAAACGAAAAGAAATTTTTGATACATTAAAGCAGGTAACAAAAATCAAAAACAAAGGCTGCGCCTTGAATATTTCTTCCGATTCTTCCTTCGTTACGCGAAGTTTTAGCTGCGTAGTTATCGCATCTTCAACGGGCGGGCCTATGGCTCTCTGCCAGCTTTGTTCGGGGCTTCCTGAAAATTTCAGCGCTCCAATAATGCTGGTGCAGCATAATACATCAGGTTTTGACAAAGGTTTTGTGCAGTGGCTGGACGGATATGCCCATCTTAACGTACAGCTTGCCGCAGAAGGAACTGTTCCCTCAAGCGGATATATTTATGTAGCTCCTACGGACAGGCATCTTGTGATTAATGATAAAGGCATCGCATTTGACGACAGCGAACCCGTAAACAATCAAAAACCGGCGGCGGATCTGCTGTTTAAAAGCGCGGCGGAAGTTTACCGAGACTCAGTTATCTCGGTTGTTCTTACAGGCATGGGCTCGGACGGAGCGGAGGGAACGCGGATTGTAAAGCAATACGGCGGCATAACAATCGCGCAGGATGAAAATTCGTCGATGATTTACGGTATGCCGCAGGCCGCTGTTGATACCGGCAGCGTAGACATGGTTCTTCCGTTAAACGAAATCGCTCCAAAGCTGGTGTCTCTGACAAGCTGGGAATAAAAGGCAATGAACGGTAATACTCAGGCGGCGGACAACAACGATATTCCGCCGGAAGTGCCTGTCGAAGTACTATCAAGTCCCGCGCTGTTGTTTTTATACTACCGTATTGAAAGATCGCTTGGAATAAAAGCGGGAAGCGAAGCCCTTATTAATCTTAATGAATATATTGAAAAATCATGCGGCGCTTCCTTCGTTGAAAATCCCGCTGTCTTTGAACGCTTTCTTTCTTCACGCGAGCGGATTTACGATGTTTCCAAATTCATTACCGTTAATGAGACTTATTTTTTCAGGGAAGAAGTACATTTTGAAATTCTCTCCGATCTTCTCCCCGAATTGGCCAAATTAAACCGTTCCTTAAAGATATGTTCGGCGGCGGTATCAACCGGCTGCGAAGCCTACAGTATCGCAATGCTTCTTGATTTTCACATAAAAAAGGGATTGGAAATTGATTATTCACTGGACGCTTTTGACATAAGCGCCAGCGCGATAGAAACCGCGAAAAAAGCCCGCTATTCGGCAAACGCTTTTCGCATGGACGGCTCCACATGGAAATATATTCTGGATTTATACCTTGTTCCCGACAACGGCGAATACGTAGTTTCGAATAACATACGCGCGAAAGTTAATTTCTTTACACATAACATTATGCGCGGCCTTGACAAGCAGTATGACATTATCTTTTTCAGAAACTCTCTTATTTATTTTTCAGCCATAAGCAGGCTTTCAGTCCTGAATAACATAGCCCAGGCTCTTTCCAATAACGGGTATCTTTTTCTGGGAGCTTCCGAAACATCGTCTGTAAATCACCCTCTTCTTTTAAACCGTTTTTCCTGCGATGCGTTTTATTTTCAAAAAACACACTTTTCCAAAACACAGGAGCAGCTTGATATAAAATCAAGGGAAAGCGCGCATAATAATTCACGTAACAAACGCGGAGAAATCAGGCTTAAGCCCCTGCCTGTAAAACGGGAGGAAATGCCCATAAGCTGCGTTGAAGTAGCTGAAATCCTTAAAACAGATGAAGGAAAAACAAACGCGCAAAATATTATTGCCTGTCTTTCGGACGGAGCTTCCTCTTCCTTTTCTGGAAGCGGCCTTGCCGCCTGCGCCCTGTACTTTCTTGGCTCTCAGGACATTGACTCGGCAGGCAGCGTTATTTCCTTTCTTGAAAAATACAACACAGATGAGTTTACCCAGTTTTTAAGGGGAGAACTGCATTTTATAAAGGGCTCTTTTGAAGAAGCGGAAAAGTATTATCAGGAAGCGGCGGTAAAAAACAAGCAATTCTGGCCGGCTTTTTACAGAACGGCGATTCTTGCCGCAGAAGGAAACAGGACAAGGTATGAATACAAGGTAAAAAAAGCAATCGAAAGCATAGAACTTTCCAGACAGGGACATGATAAAGAACACAACTATGAATGTTTTTTGGGCGGTTTTTCATCCAGTTATTTTATCAGAATCCTTGAGAAAAAAATTGATGTAGAAAGAGGTGTTACATGAATATCAAAGACATAAAAATTTCGACAAAACTAACGATAAGCGCCGCGGCTTTTTTGCTTCCACTTGGCATTATGCTTTTTACGATTATTTCAATTTCACTTGCCTCCATAAAAAAAGACACAAGGGAATTAGAGGGAATTGAAGTTCTGCGTCCTGCGGTAGCGCTCATGCAGATAATTCCACAATACATCAGATTTTCCGTTGACGGTTCTTCCGGGGACATTGATTTTACAAAACAATACACGGTGGACTTGCTTGCAGAGCTCAATGAAAAATACACGTCTCACTTCGATAATGAAGCATATTATATTTATCCACGATCCCTTATGGAAAACTGGGAACATTTATTGAATACCAGAATACGCGATACTGTTTTATGGGCATACAGCCAAATGATGCAGGATCTTCATAAATTGATTGTTTATACGGGAGACATTTCAGGGCTTGTTACAGACAGCGAAATTGAATGCGCATATCTTGTCGCGGCTTCCGTCAACGAACTGCCTCAGGCGCAGGAAAGAATGGTAGCGATAGGCAACATTTTAAGAACGGCCGAAGACGGCGCGTTTACCCAAAGAAGGAGACAGGAGCTTCAGCTGAATCTTGAACTTCTTGTTAATTCAGATAACGCGAGAATACAGAACAGATTTAGCTCTGCCGAATCTTTGAGAATGAGAAACGCCGAAACTCTTATATCCTTTGAGCTTCTTTTAAAGGCCTGTTACGAGAGAATAGCTTTTTTTTCACAGACCGTCGAAAGTATGTTAAGCGGGCCTGAAATGGATTTAAACTCATTATCCGACCTTTACGAAGCTTCCAGCCAGGCAAACAACGCCGCTTTCAGGCTGCAGGCCGCTTCTCTTGACAGGCTTGAAATTCTTATTAAGGGAAGGATAAACAAATACAAACAGCACTTTATTTTATCTCTTGCCGGGGCTCTTGCGTCGACGGCTTTGGCTTTCGTTATTATAATCGCCACCGTTCTTGCTATACGCAAATCGACTATTACAATAGGCAAAGTTTTCAAGCGCCTTGATGATAACGATCTTTCCGTACAGCTTGATTCTTCTTCAGGAGACGAGCTGGGAGAGCTGATGACGGCTCTTGGCGGTTTTCTCGACAAATTGAACACGGCTTTCTCGTCATTCAACGGAAACGCCTCAATGGTAACAAACGCCGTTTTTGAACTTTCATCATCCGCGCAGGAAATGACAGCTACTGCCAACGAACAGTCCGCGAGCGTTTCTGAAATTGTCAGCACTATGGAAAACAACAAAAATCTGTCGGCGCAGGCTGCGGAAAAAACAGTTGAAGTCGCCCATCTCGCGGATGAGACTCAGGAATTAAGCCGCCGCGGATCAAGCCTGCGTGATGCAAACGAAAACATGATGTTTGATATACTCAATCAGAACACAAAGATTATCGAAATAATAAAAAACCTCGCGGAAATGCTTTCCCGCATTGACGAATCGATTCAGCTTATCGATTCACTGGCCGATCAAACCAAACTCATCGCCTTTAACGCCGCGCTGGAAGCGTCTTCTTCAGGGGAAGCCGGAGCCCGTTTTTCCGTAGTCGCCGGAGAGATACGTCGATTTGCAGATAACGTTGTGGAATCCTCCGCAGAAATCAAGGAAAAAATTTCAGAGCTGCAGGAAGCTTCACAGTCTCTTATCACGGAAGCCAACAACGGCTCAAGAGCCATTAAATCAGGATACGAAAGAATGGTTGAACAGAAAGGAATATTTAAAAACATTGTCGAAGTTTCGCAGAATGTCGCGATCAGGTCGCAGCAAATATCAAATCTCAGCAGACAGCAGGAACTTGCTTCCACTCAGGTTTTTTCAGCGTTAAAGGAAATATCGTTAGGTGTAAACCATTTTGTCTCAGCCACTTTTCTTACATCCGCAACTGTGGAAAAACTTAACAGTATGTCGATAGAATTGAAGGAAACTCTCGCGAAATATCATACTATAAACAGGAGTAAATCATGACACAGGCCGAAATCCTGGTAAAAATCAAGAAAGATGAATTTGAAGGAGAAAAATTAATAAGCAAATTCCGCCTTGCGATCGCTGTTATATATTCTGCAAGCGTAATTTTTTGTTCTGTCCTGAGAAACTCTCAAGGGTACGGTTATTTTCCCGGACGCGCCTACATATCAAGCAATATCAACACTCTTTACTCAATTTTTATTTTTCTTTTCCTGAGAAGAACCAATTCAGTTCACCGCGCTTTTAAATATATCTGCACGTCGCTTGATATGCTTTTTATCAGCGCAAGCATCTGGATCGGCTGTACATATCTGGAAATATGCCCTCCGATTATTTATCTTTCAATATGGGCGCTTTTTTTCAGCGTATTAATATGGATAGGAGCGTTCAGATACAGTTTCGCCTGCGCAAATTTTTCCGGTATTTTCGCGGGAGCATGCTATCTCATAGTCGTATATATTAACAGAAAAACGATAGACCTTCCCTACTTTTTTATTCTTGACGGCCAAACAATTGACGTATCCTTTCCCCTTTTAAACGAATCTTTCCGCGTTCTTGGCATGGTTGTAACGGGAGTTATTACCGCAATGGCCTGCAAGCGCCATTTAAAACTTTTCAGCGGAATGCTTGAATCGCAGTCATCATCCGCCGAAGCTGCTTCCATGACTGTCGAGCGCACGCGCGATATGGCAAAAACGATCGGCAAATCGACAGATGAAATTTTCCAGTCGTCAAAGGCTATTTTTTCAACTGCCAACAATCAGGCCGCCAGCATTCAGGAAATCGAAAGTACTATCAGCGAAAATACAAATATAGCCGTAGAGATCGCGGAAAAAACATCAAGCGTCGCGTCTATCGCTTCCAAAATGGAAAACGACGTCATTCATGGTTTTTCGGTTCTTGAGCGCAACGTTGATCAGCTTGAAAATATTAAAACAAAAAACGACGGCGTAATTTCGGGAATTATCGCGCTTGGAAATAAAATCACAAAGATACACGAAATTGTAAAATCAATTAACACCATAACTGATCAGACAAAGGTTATAGCATTTAACGCGGCTCTTGAAGCGGCAAGCGCGGGGGAACGCGGAAAACGTTTCGCCGTAGTAGCGAGCGAAGTAAACAGGCTTGCGGACGATGTCGCTTCCCTTACAAAGCAGATACGGCAGCAGGTTGAGGAAATACAGGGCTCTTCATCTGCGCTGATTATTTCCAGCGAAGAGAGCGCGGACAAAATCAACGAAGGAAATAATTTAATAAAGGAACTTGAGGATATTTTCCGTGAAATACGTTCCGGCGCGGAAATTACGGCAAATCAGGCGCAGACAATTACGGTTTCTACGCAAAAACAGCAAAAATCTACGGAACAGATCAATACGGCGATCGGCGATATTTCAAAGGGGCTTTCAAACTTTATACAGTCAACAAGAATCGCATCTTCCTGCGCGCAGGAGCTTACGGAATTAATAGAAAAACTGGACGACCTTTTAACAGAAAAAAAACCGGGAGAACAAACATAAAAATTTATGGCGATAGACAAAGATAAATATATAAAAAAATATATTGACGAGGGGCTGGAAAACATCACCCTTGTTGAAACTCTTGTTTTTGACATAAAAGACGGCGTTTCAGTAGAGGATGATCTCTCTTCCCTTCTGCGCTCCCTTCATACGCTCAAAGGCTCTTCGCGTATGCTTGAGTTCAAGCGCATAGAGGAATTAAGTCATTCTCTGGAAAGCGTTTTTGTCGCGTTCAGAGAACAGCGTATAGGGCTTTCGGAAAACGCCGTAAAACTCGTCATTTCCACGCTTGATTTATTAAAGTCAGGATTGGATGCGATTGCCCATACTAAGGAAGACTCAGTTGATATCCACGAGTATGTAAAAAATCTTTCGCTGCTTGCGGCAAACGAAGATTATTCCCTCCCTAAAACAGAATCCCAAAATGAAAGCAGATCCTTCGTCGACCTTGAAAATATTCCGCCTCATGAACAGGAGCAGGAGGAAATCCTGTCAGCCGGCGCAAAGAAAGAAACAAAGAAAGACTCAAAAACTGAAAGCATAAGAATATCCATTGACAAGATCAACGGAATAATAAAGAGCATAGCTTCTTTACAGTCGCTTGAAATTCAGGCCAAAGTAATTTCGCAGAACAGCGTTCTTCTTAACGGTATGATAAAGGAATGTTCGCAAATCCTCAAAGAATACAGAAAACAGGATCCCGTTCTTGCCGCCAATATAAGAAAACTTGAACGCTCAGGGGAGAGGCTTAATTCCTCCCTGAGAAATTACGCGATAGACGCCGGCAATCACATAAGGGGCGCATACGACAGCGTCATTTCCCTTCGCACCCTTCCGCTGTCTACGATTTTTGACAGTTACCCGCGTTATGTGTATCAACTGTCGCAGGAGCTTGGCAAAAAAGTTCACATCAGTATTAAGGGAAAAGAAAACGAAATAGACAAAAATATAATCGAAACGCTTTCACAGGTGTTTCTTCACATGGTGCGCAACTCGCTGGATCATGGAATAGAAACGCCGCAGGAAAGAATTGCCGCAGGGAAAAAAGAGACAGGAAACATTTCGATTACCTGCTCCCGTGAAAGCGGCAGCATGAAAATTGTCATAGCAGACGACGGACACGGCATTGATCATGAAAGAATAAAGCGCAAAGCCGTAAGCGAAGGCTTTATAACGGAAGCCGCCGCCGCATCCCTTACCAGAGAAGAGTTTACCAATTTTATATTTCACAGCGGTTTTTCCACATCGCGCAATGTAAGCAATGTTTCAGGAAGAGGCGTAGGCATGGATGTAGTGCGCGAAAGCATCGAAGCCCTGAAAGGAAGCATAATCGTAGAAAGCGTCTGGACAAAGGGAACAACTTTTACCATAATGGTTCCCCTCTCGATAGCTGCCCTCATGGGTTTCCCTGTTGAATGCGGCGGCATGAAATTCATAATCCCCGCCAATTTCGTAGACAACATACTTCTAGTAAACAGGGAAGACATTATCACCGTAGTTGACCGCCCGGAAATAAAATACAACGATCGAATAATAAAACTTTTTTATTTAAGCCAGATTTTGCAGATAAAAACCGATACTCAAATACCCGATACAATTTTTGTCGTAATAATAAGGGCATACGACGATATTGCGGCCATTGCTGTAGACGACATCGACAGCATGAGATCTGTTATTTTAAAAACAATGCCTGCCTTTATGGAAAATATGCCTGTTTTTTCGGGGATCGTCCTTAATGAAAATTATGAAATGGTAAGCGTTTTGCATATTCCAACCATTATGAAAATGGCAAAGCGAATTAAAACCATAGATATAAAAATGCGCAATATTGAGTTTGAAAGCCTGAGAAAATCGGTTCTTGTCGTCGATGATTCTCTTCCAACCCGTGAAATTGAAAGTGAAATTCTTCAGTCGGAAGGTTACATGGTAGACACCGCGGCGGACGGCGCCCAGGCTTTTAAAGCCGCCAAGGGCAGGCATTACGATCTTATCTGTACGGATTTAAATATGCCTGTAATGGACGGTTTTATGCTTATCGAAAACTTGAGGAAGAATGAAGAACTTTCAAATATACCTGTTATTGTCATTTCATCAATCGCCAACGATAAGGAGCAGGAGCGCGCTCTCTCGCTCGGCGCGTCAAAGTACATTGTAAAAAATTCTTTTAACAATCATAACCTGCTTGAGGCGGTAAACGATTTAATCGGAAACAAGCGCAGGGCGCAGCTGGAGGAAATAAATGAGTGAGCAAAAACGCATTCTTGTCATGGAAGACTCCGATATATTCGCCGATATGCTTTTGGGATTATTTGATTCCGGCCAATACACGCTGGAGCGGGCGGTTAACGGTTTTGAGGGAATCAAGAAAGTATACAGCTTCATGCCGCATCTTGTCATCACAGACGTAGAAATGCCCCTTTTTAAGGGTTATCAGGTAACGCGCCTGTTAAAGTCGCGCAAAAACACAAAAACAATCCCAATAATCATGTTCACATCTCTTGATGAAACAAAGGATAAATTTTGGGGAAACCAGGCCGGCGCCGATATTTATATTGAAAAATCCCCCGATAATTTCCAGTTATTAATATCAACGGTGGAAGAAATACTTTGCTCGGATTCCAATATTGATTTTTCCGCAATAGAAAAGGAAAGCAGGAAAATAAACGACGATTCCATTATCGAAATTGTAAACAATCTTCTTGACAATAAACTCTTTCAGACAACCGTTATCGGACTCCTTACCGAATTGTCAAGCAAGGTATACTCAATAGAAATGGTAGCGTCCGGCATTTTTGATCTTCTTCACACAATTTGCGAAGCGGAAATAATAACGATGATGATTCGCGGAGCCAACAGGTCTTTATATACTTACACAGCAAACTTTGGAAAATTTACAAAGGAAATTACAGATAATTTTTCAGGCGTTTGCACGCGTGACTTCAATAATCTTTTCCCCGATTTTAGTTTTTTAACTGAAAATACAAAAAATTTTCATCCATCGGGATTAAATTCCAAAAAAATACTTTCTTACATCGCCATTCCGCTTAAAGTCGCAGGCGATAATTTCGCTTCCGTACATATCGCCAATTCCATAAACGAATATTTCACTCCTTCCGTCATGGAAAATATCAGCGTGTTTGCGGGAGCCGCGGCCCCCGTTATCGCGAACGCGCTTTCCATGCATGAACTGGCACTTCTTCAAAAAAACACGCGCACGGCTTTTGCCCGTTATGTGCCTGCGGATGTAATGGACGAAATAATAAATGAAACAAACAAAAAAGCCCGTATCAGCGAAAACAGAAATATATCCGTCCTTTTCAGCGACATCAGGGACTTTACAAACATCTCGGAAAATTCACAGGCGCAGAGCGTTGTTGATTTTCTGAACGCCTATTTCGCGAGAATGGGAAATGTAATAATAACTGAAAACGGCCATATAGATAAATTTATAGGCGACGCGATTATGGCTGCTTTCGGGGCTTTCCAAAATCTGGACAATTCGCAGGCTAACGCGATACGCGCCGCCGTAAAAATGCTTTCCGCGATGGACGATATAAACAAATCGCAGATAATAAAGCCGGAAAATAAAATTGAAATTGGAATTGGAATAAACTCAGGCGCGTGTATTCTGGGAAATATTGGTTTTCAGAATAAAATGGATTATACGATAATCGGCGATACCGTCAACCTTGCCTCGCGCATAGAAAGCCTTACCAAACTTTACCGCCACCCGCTTATCGTTTCTGAATTTGTTTACGAAGCGGTAAAGGATAATTTTCTTTTCCGTAAAATAGACAATGTCCGCGTCAAGGGAAAGGAAAAAACTGCCGGTATATACGCGGTATATTCGGGCTTTCGGGGGCAGGACGGCGGCAGGCTGCGTTCAGGAGAATTGGCGGATATACCAATTGTTTCCTCTCTTTTAATTAACCGCGAAACTCTTGTTAATTACAACAAGGGTCTTCAGGTTTTTTATATGCGCCAATGGAAGCTGGCGGAAGAATACTTTTCAAAGGCGCTTGAAACGGAGAAGGACGATTTTTTTTCCTCTCTTTATCTTGAGCGTTCCCACTCTTTCGCGAAGACGCCGCCGGGTGAAGACTGGGACGGCGTTATTACTTTTTCCGAAAAATAAAACACAGGAAGGAGACATATATGACAAGTAACGAAATAAAAGAAAAAATCAAACGTGATGAATGCAGCGGAGAAAAACTGATAAATAAATTCCGTTTTGCCATCGCGCTTATTTTCGTGATAAGCGTACTATTGGTTTCCATAGTCAGAAACACGGACGGCTACGGTTATTTCCCGTGGCGGGCGCATTTCTTCCCTGCCGTTTTTCTGGCGTATTCTGTTATAATATTTTTCTATCAGCGCAAAAGAGAAACGCTTTCTTCCATGTTTAAATATATATGCGTTACCATTGATATGACAGTCATCAGCGCCGCTATCTGGATCGGCTGCACATATCCCGAGGCCTCCCCTCCCGTTCCGTTCCTTTCAATACAGGCTCTCTTTTACATTATACTTATCATGGCCGGCTCTTTCAGGTACAGTGTCCGCTGTACGACTTATGCAGGCATTTTAGCCGGAATTAGTTACCTTATTGTCGTCTATGCAAATAGAAATGTAATTGATTTACCGTATTTTTTCATGCTTGCGGGCAGGCGGATACCGGTAAGATTTCCTATATACAATGAATATTTTCGGGTCCTTTCAATGATTGTAGCGGGAGCTATTTCAGGCATAGCATGTAAAAGACATCTTGCGCTTTTTAACAATATGATAGAATCCCAAACCGACGCGGCCGTTGCCGCTTCCATGACCGTAAATAAAACACGCGATATGGCGAAGACTATTCAAAAATCAACCGATGAAATATTCCTATCGTCGAAGGATATTTTCTCCACCGCCAACAATCAGGCGGCAAGCATTCAGGAAATTGAAAGTACGATAAACGAAAACACGCAGATAGCCAGTGACATTTCAGATAAAACATCCAGCGTGGCTACAATCGCGTCAAAGATGGAAAACGATGTCATTCACGGATTTTCCGTCCTTGAACACAATGTTGATCAGCTCGAAGACATAAAGAAAAAAAACGACGGCGTAATTTCCGGCATCATAACGCTTGGAAATAAAATTTCCAAAATACGCGACATTGTTAAAAGCATCAATACAATTACCGATCAGACAAAGGTAATAGCGTTTAACGCGGCTCTTGAAGCGGCAAGCGCCGGGGACAAGGGCAAGCGTTTCTCGGTCGTGGCAAGCGAAGTTAACCGCCTTGCGGACGATATCGCCTCCCTTACAAGACAGATACATGAACAGGTGGAAGAGATACAAAATTCTTCCTCATCCCTGATAATTTCAAGCGAGGAAAGCGCTGATAAAATCAACGAAGGCAACAGTCTGATAAAGGAACTTGAGGATATTTTCCGCGAAATCCGCAGCGGAGCGGAAATAACGGCAAATCAGGCCCAGACTATTTCAGTCTTCACGCAGAAACAGCAAAAATCAACGGAACATATAAATATAGCAATCGCGGATATTTCCAGAGGACTTTCCAATTTTATACAGTCAACCAGAGTCGCCACTTCTTCCGCCGGAGAACTTAACACATTGATCCAGCAGCTTGACGAATTATTAGCAAGAAAAAACACGGATGGAGAGTAAAATCCCGAATATGCGTCATGTAATGAAAAGATTATTGCTGCCGGTATTTCTTTTTTTTATCGCGTTTTCGATATTTGCGCGCGAGATTACGGTAAGGGTCATAGATTCCGATCTCGATCTTCCCCTTGAAGGAGCCGTGATTCGCGGCTGGGACGGCAATGAGCATATCTGTGATGAAGACGGAAAGGCCGTGATACAGGTTCCCGACTCAAGGCAATCATCTGTACAGGCCGCCTATCCAGGCTATGAGACCGGAAGGATTATAATTCCGGTTTCAGGCGACTCTTTCACAATCGCGCTGCGCCTTTCCGGAGTTATGCAGGGAAGAGAACTTGTAATTGAAGCGTCAAGGCCGGGCACAAGCGAAACCCAAACAGGCCGCAGTGTCGCGGTCGGCTCGAAAGAAATCGCCCAAACTGCGGAAATCGGCATTATCGAAGATGTTATGAGTACCATAAAACTTCTTCCGGGCGTAAACTATTCAGGACTATTCAACGCGCAGCCGAGTATCCGGGGCGGTTATCCCGGAGACATGGGCGCTTCTTTGGACGGCTTTTACATCAACAACCCCTACCACTGGGGCGGCGGTTTTTCCATTTTCGATCCGCGCATGGTTCAAAGCGCGCAGCTTTCCCACGGCGTTTTTACTGTCCGTTACGGACACACCATATCAGGTTTGCTTGAAGTAACAACAAAAAAACCCTCCGCGACGGAAACTCAATTTGAGCTTGGCATCAACACAAGCGCGGCAAATTTCAACCTTTCTCTTCCTTTCGCAAAGGGAGGCGTTCTTTTTATGGGACGCATTACATATTATGATCCTGTAATCGCATTAGCAAAGGAATTATCCAAAGTAATCCCTGAACTGGAAGTAATAAATTTTATAAGGACAGCGCCCTATATCAGATCCACAGCAATAAGCGGGAATTACCGTTTTACAGATAATCTGGAACTTTCCGCGACAGGTTTCTGGGGCATGGACGGCATGAGCGCGTATTATTTAAGTTCCAGCCGCTCAAATTTTTCAAGCGATACATCGGCGGATTTCGATTATGCGAATTACCAGGGTTTCATCACAAGCTCCCTTATCTGGAATCCCCGAGCCGATATGTTGTTAAAATTTTCTCTTGGAACGGGATATGAAGACGCTGTCATTGACGGGCGGATGACATACGAAATTCACAATATGGGTTTCTCGGATTTTTTCATCGACAAATATTCTCTTATACTTGGAACGTTTATTCCTGCTGATAAAAAATACGATTTTTCTCAGGATAGTTCCATAGATCATTCTAATTTTCTTTACAACGCGCAGGCAAGAGTAGATTTTGACTGGGAACTGCCGCATGATCTTCTTGTCGCCGCAGGAGTTCAGGAAATGTTTTCCCTCAAAAAATCCTCAGGCAGCCAGTATATGTCATACGATGTAAGATTTAGCAGACTTGAAAATAAAGACAAGGATAACATCTCGAATTTGCTTCATTTCACGCCGCCAGCCGAACTTATTGTACAAATGCCGGCGTACTATTCTCCCGATTTGCAGAACAGCCTCTTATCGTCTTCCGCTTATATCCTTGGCGAATACAGCCTGTTTTCCGGCCGCCTTAAAATTGAACTTGGCCTCCGCCTGGATCACTTTGTTATTTTTGGAAAAGATTTCACCGTAGGAAGCGACCCCGTAATAAGCCCGAGGCTAAACATTGATTTTAACATTCTAAAAAACGCGGGGCCTCTTGTTTCGCTTGACCTTTCCGCAGGTACAGGCCTTTTTTCCTCCGTAAACGAAAACATCTTCGACGCGGAAAAAAAATACGGCATTGACTATATGAAACCAAACCGTTCATGGACATCTGTTCTCGGCCTCAGATTCCAGTTCCCCGAATCATTAAGTTTAAATATCGAAGCCTATTACAAGCATATTTTTGACCGTATGTACGTTCCTGTAGGCCTTACTACTGATGAGCCCAGTGTGGATCCAAGGTTCGACGGCGAAGGAAGGATATGGGGCATTGATATAATGCTGCACAAGATTCAGTCCCGCTTTTGGGACGGCTGGCTCTCCTATTCATTTAACTGGACCGAATACCGCGACCCCGGCGGCAAATTAGGCGCTCTTGGCTATGACGGCGGAAACCGGGGCAGCGACTGGTACTTCCCCTCGTTCCACAGGTTCCATAACCTTAACCTTGTCGTTAATATAAGGCCTGTTCAATCCATAAACATCTATATCCGCTTCGGACTTGCTTCCGGCGTACAACAGCCGCGCCGTATAGGAGACAGGCCGCAAAGTTATCCCGTACTGATCTACGACAGGGACAATCCATCCAGCAGTTACTTTATCGAAAAATACATCTGGCCTTCCGTTACAGATGAAACAAACCGCACTACCCTGTCGCTTCCTATGGATGTTAAATTTTCAATTTTCGGATATAATGGAAACGGGAAAACAAGGTATGAAATTTATGTGGCGGTTGAGAATGTACTTTCTCTTCTTTACACCGCCGAGGGAAACACGAGCTTTAATCAGTATACCGGTGAGGTTGACAGGGGAAACAGCAGCGCAAGGTATGAAATACCCATTCCAATTCCTTCTTTTGGATTTAAGATAAGCTATTAAAAGGGGCAGTTATGAAAAGAATTTCAGTATTAAAATTGTTTTTTTTCTTCTCCGCGCTTATCTTGCTTTCAGGCTGTATTTCGCTCATGGAAAGGGCGGGACGGTTTATCGACGGCAGCGCGTCCGCGCAAAAGGTAATTGCCCTTTACCGCTCTTCCGACTCAAGCGTTGAAATTTCCGTAGTAGAAAACAAAAACGGCGAAAGAACCGTAATAGCCGCGGCGGTGAAATATCCAATGATGAAAATCCGCGCCTCCATGCCTGACGAACAGGGGAAATTTTTCCTTCTCTCTCTTGAATATCTTGCGGGAAACCTTCACGGCTGGAATGAATACACGCTTGTTCTTTTGGGAACCGGCGCTCTTGAACTTGGCGAAAACTCAGGCCGCCTATCAATTGAAGAAATTGAGCCTGTAGAAATAACGAACGGCCGTATTCACCGCTACGATACGCGCATAACAGGAGCGGAAGCCCTGACCGCCCTGCGCAACAGGCGGGAGCGCATTTGTGCGTTAGTTGAATGGATGACTGCTTTGGACAGTCCCGCAGTGAACAGCAAAAAGGATTTTGAAAAATACTGGAAACCTGTTCTGTTTCCTGAAACAGTTTTGAATAACAAAAGACCCGAGGGCTGGCTGCGTGAAGGGGATATTTTTATAAGAGCAGAGGACATACGCTGGAACACAGGCTATACACAGCGCGTATTTCCAGAGGAACTGCGGCCTGTAAGGGACTCGGCGACATTGTTAAGGGATTGGGAAGAGGCGCTTTCCTGGATATATTTGGAATATGAATGGGAAAATATAACGGAATTGCTTTCCCGCGAAATAATTTTACAAAAAATAAAGTAAGGTGGTTTTTATGGAAACTTCTTCTTTTTCGGTACTGGAACTTTTTAACCTTGGGGGCGTTTTTATGTGGCCCCTGCTTGTTTTCTCCATCGCGACAGTCGCAATCTCAATTGAACGCGCCGTCTATATTTTTTACCACAACCTGCGAATCGACGACATAACGTCCCAGCTTGACGGCTTTATGGAAAAAGACGATTATCAGGGAGCCTGCGGCTACCTTTCAACATTGACAAAACGGCGCATGGGCGCCCGAATTTTACTCGCGCTGATAAGCCGCTCCAATCCGGGGCGTGATTTTTCTGAACACCGCGCGGAACGAGCCGCCGAAACTGAAGCGATGAACTGCATCAACTCTCTTGAAAACGGCTTTAACTTTCTTACCGCGCTCGGTTCCCTGTCGCCGCTGACGGGTTTTTTGGGCACGGTCTCGGGAATGATTGGCGCTTTCCGCTCAATTGCGGAAGCTACGGAAGTTAACGCGCAGATTGTCGCGAACGGCATTTACGAAGCCCTCATCACAACAGTTTTCGGCCTTGTAATAGCGATCATTGCGATGATCTTCCATTCAATTTTCAGCCATATTGTCGACAAGTTCGCCGCCGGAATAGAAAGCGTCTGTTCGGATTTAATCGCGCAGCTTGCAAATAAAAATCATGTCATACAACAAACAGGCGAAGGGAAAAATGAAAATTAAGCGTCCAAAGAGACATTCTTTTCTTGATTCCAGCGCCGCAAGCGACGTTGCCTTTCTTTTAATAATTTATTTTATAGTTATCGCGGGCTTTAACATCAACAAGGGCTTTCTGATGAACCTTCCGGGAAAAGATTCGCAAAGGCTGATATTAAGGGAAGACCTTCTGCGTTTTGAAATGGACGGGGAAGGAAATATTGTCCGCGAAGGAGAAAAATTAAGCGCCGTAAACGCGAAAAATTTAATACAGAACGCCCAAAGGGACAACCCCAATATTGCCGTTATCATAACCATAGACGGTCAGGCTCACTGGCAGAATGTCGTGTCATTTGTAGAACTTGCGCAGGACTGCAAAATAGATTCATTTTCTTTTTCAATGAAAAAGGAATACCCATGAATCTGAGGCGAAAAAAGAAAACTTTTTACATTCCGCTTAACTCCATGTCGGACGTTGCGTTCCTGCTATTGATCTTCATTATGATAGTAGCTCTGATAAATTACAGGAAGGAAGTAAAAATCGAGTACCCTGAGGCAAAGACGGCGCTCAGGACAAGCGCGCAAAAAAACCTTGAAGTATGGATAGACAGGGAAGGCGAAATATACCTTGACGGCGATCCGTCAGATTACGAAGAACTGGAAAGAAAAATAGCTGAACTCTATGTAAGCGCGCCGGATACAAGGGTGCATATCATCGCTGACCGCAGCACTCCCTATGAAAAAATAAACAGCGCATTGGAAATTTTTCAGATTTTACAGTACCGCGTAGTAAGTTTTGTGGTAAAAAACAATGAATGAAAAGATACTGAGGCTTACAGTTTTTATTGCCGCGGCTGCTTTACACCTGCTTGTAATTTTTTTCCTTGTATTTGATACGCAGAGAAATATACAGACTGAAAGCGAAAACGCAAGAGTAATGAAATTGACCGACATTGATGAGCTTCCGCCTCCGAAGCCTGAGATTCCCCGGGTTGAAGAGATTGCGGAGTCCATGATAGAGACCGACACGCCTCCCGTTCAGGAGGTAGTCGCGGCCGGAACCATTCTTTACGATGCGCAGGAAGATTATCTTCCCATGCACCAAATTTCCACCGCTCCACAGTTTGACCTTGACGCGATTCAGGCCTCTCTTGTCTATCCGCCGATAGCCCATCGCTCCGGCATTGAAGGCAGGGTAATACTTGAATTATTCGTTGATCGCACAGGCGCTGTTCAAAGAATAATTGTATTACGTGAAGAGCCGCAAGACAGAGGTTTCGGCGAAGCGGCTGTCAGGGCATTCACAGGCGTAAAGGGAATCCCGGCTACAGCAAACGGAAAACCGGTCTCCACCCGCTACCGCTACCCCGTAACATTCAGATTAAAATAAATCAAAAATATCAGATAACAACTCCGTAAAACTCCATGTGGGATTATATTCAGTAAATCAACATCGCGTCGCCGTAGCTGAAAAAGCGGTACTCTTCACGCACGGCTTCGGCATAACTTTCGAATATTATCTCCCTGCCCGCAAAAGCGCATACCAGCATCAACAGCGTCGAAAGCGGTGTGTGAAAATTTGTAAAAAGAGCGTCCGCCGCTTTAAATTTGTAGCCTGGGTAGATAAAAATCGACGTACTCTGCCTGCCCCGTTTCAGCTTACCGCCGCAAAACGCGCTTTCAAGCGCACGCAGGCTCGTTGTCCCGACCGCGATTATCTTTCTCTTTTCTGCAATCGCCTCCTCTATAACAGCCGCGTTTTCATCTGTAATAAAAAAACTCTCTTCGTGCATGACATGATCCTCAATATTTTCGGCGCGCACAGGCAGAAAAGTGCCAAGACCTACATGCAAAGTTACAAACGCGCTTTCAATTCCACGCGCCTTGAGAGCGTCCAAAAGTTCATTCGTAAAATGAAGCCCCGCCGTAGGAGATGCTGCGGAGCCTGTATATTTTGCGTAAACAGTCTGGTAACGTTCACTGTCCTGTATATTTTCCTTTCTCTTTATATAAGGAGGAAGCGGAACAGCGCCGTATTTTTCAAACCAGTCTTCCGTCAGTTCTTCATCAAACTCAAGCAGAACGTAGTCTCCCTCAAAGCCTTTAACTACAGCCTTGGCCGTCCGCTTTCCCGCGCCGTCAAAAAAAGTAAAAACGCTTCCCGCTTTTTTACGGCGTGCGCGTTTTACAAGGATCTTCCATAAAAGCCCGCCATTCCTTTCTTCCAAAAAAAGAAATTCAGCTTCATATCCTGTTTCGCTTTTTGCGCATACCCGCGCCTTTCGCACCCTTGTATCGTTAAAAACCAACAACGGCGTTTTCCCGACAGGGCTTAAAAAATCCTTTGCGCAAATAATGTCAGGAAGTTCCTTTACAGTTTTGTGAACGCGTTCTCCCGTTACGCGATTTACCGTCATAAGGCGGCTCTGCCCGCGCTTTTCCGCCGGATACTGCGCTATAAGGCGCAGCGGAAGATCAAAATTAAAATCACCTGTTTTCATTATTCAAAAAGGGAACCTTCAACGGCAGACACGGCGTTAGGCGCAATTCCAAGATGGCCGTACGTAAGGCCTGTTACTACCCTCCCCCGGGGGGTACGCTGCAAAAGACCCGCCTGTATAAGGTACGGCTCATAGTAATCTTCCAGAGTTTCAACAGACTCTCCTATGGAGATAGCGAGGTTTTCCGCTCCCACAGGGCCGCCTTTGTAACGTTCAATAATAATTTTTAAAATTTCCCTATCCTGTTTTTCAAGGCCGAGTTCGTCTATTTCAAGACGAGAAAGGCCCGTGCGCACCACAGGCAGGGTAATTGAAGTCTCTCCCGCATACTGGGCAAAATCCCTCATCCTCTTTAAAAGCTGGTTCGCCACTCTCGGAGTGCCCCTTGAGGATTTCGCGAGAAGAAGGGCCGCGTCGTTATCAATTTTGATGTTTAAGAGTCCGGCGGAACGGCGTACAATTTTTTCCAAATCTTCCTGTTCGTAAAAAGAAAACCGGCAGGTAATTCCAAACCGGCTGATGAGTGGACTTGAAACAATTCCCGCCTTTGTAGTCGCGCCGACAAGGGTAAAAGGATTTACAGCGATCCTTATAGTTCTCGCTCCCGGTCCCTGCCCTACTACCCAGTCAATTCCGTAATCTTCCATCGCAATATACAGAAGCTCTTCTATGGCCGGTTTCAGGCTGTGAATTTCGTCAATAAAAAAAACATCGCCCTTTTTCAGGCTGGTTAAAAAACCGACAAGGTCTTTGGGTCTGTCAAGAGCGGGAGCCGTCGTCTGCATAAAGCCCGTCCCAAGCTCATTTGCGACTACCTGAGCCATCGTCGTTTTTCCAAGCCCCGCAGGTCCAATCAAAAAAAGATGATCGAGGCTTTCCCCGCGCTGTTTTGCCGCCGTTATAAAAACGGAAAGATTTTCTTTCATTCCCTTCTGTCCCAAAAATTC
>JGI24698J34947_10000058_pt1 | contig 34261 bp, 18 predicted proteins | sample TergutMp193P3_FD_34947 | JGI IMG/M metagenome (IMG submission 34947) | reverse complement strand
TCCTTTTCTAACGGATATGATATTATTGCCGGAAATCCGCCTCAGCGCGCTTTTTATTGCGATTTCGGAAAAAGACGGGAATTTTTCACGAATTTCACGCAGAGTGAAAGTTAATATTCCTCTTTTCTGCAAATCTTGGATATAATCCTTGATTTTATACAACATGACAGTCTATGCTCCTTTTTGTTGGCTAAAAGTGCCGAAATTCAGCACTTTCAGCTAACATAATATAGAAAAAGAGGCGATACGCTGCCGTGACTGGGATACATAATTATTTGGGTGCTGGCACCTACATAAAATCACCTTGCGAGATAATATCCATTCATCATAAGCATCGTCTGGTACCGGTATTTGTCAGATATGGCTTGTTGCTATTTGGCGCGATGTCCAGCGGCTCGTCAGCAGAAAAACGGCGTAATATTATTCGGAAATGTTTTAGAGACCCAAATCATTATTTCCAGCCTAAAAATAAGGTTTTATGCTTAAAACTGCCAATTTTCAATCAATTAATCTTCTACCTGACGGTTTAGTCTGCCTGTTTTAAGAGATTTTTTATCAAGATATTTTCACTTTCTCTAGTTAAATTATTCTTGTGCCTTCTGGAATAGTAACTTTTCCAAGTTTTAAATATCTAAAGCCTAGGTCGGTTAGTAGGCTGAAAACGATAAAATCTATAATTTATGCCTTCATTTGAGGAGAAATATCCATGACAATCAATATTGCAATACGCAATTATCTCGCCCAATGCTCTGACATTAAAAAATTAGAGCCACTAACTCTTAAACATACACTATTGACCTGAGGCAATTCTGTGAATTTAGAAAAATCAATAGGAGAAGTTTTAAACTCTTACAAATTTCGCCGAAAAACACCGTTTTTGAAACTGAATTCTCTGTTTTCCAACTTCTCAGCTGTTGACCACAAAAAGATGTCTAAAAATGCCTACTGTAAGCATTAAAACGATATTTTTCCAGACTTTTCTAACCAATTTAATTTAGACTTAGATTCTCTTGCAAGACATAAACCAGCAGAATTTTTGATTATACTTGTTTCCATTTCGTTAATATACTTCTCTTTTTTTGATATATTACAATAAATATAATTTATTTCTGTACATGGCTCACTTTTTAAAGATAAAATATTTTCAAAATCTTGTTCTATAATTTTATATATTAAATCTATTTCTATACCTACAAAATAAATGAATTCGCTTTCGAAAAAGACCTTGCCTATAATTTTTGAGTTTTTTGTTTTTGCATGTGAATTTATAAATTTTTTGGTCAATTGAATTGAATCAAAACTATGATTAAGCAAAGGTATTTTGTCAAAGCATCTATAATCAGATGAAGCTTCTATTGTTTTAATTCTATTAGCCAAAGTTACAGTCAAATAAGATCGTTTTGAAATAAACCAAAAAATTGAATGGTAGAAATACAAACGTTTTAGCAGTTTAATTTTTTCTGGATTTTCTTCAACATCACCAACAGGTGGATCAACTAACCAAGATTGTAAATAATGCGTACTGTCTGCAACAGTAATTATGCCAATACAAGTATTTCTACTACTATATCTATTTTTAAATACTTTGTCGTTTTTCTTTTCTATTATATTGCTCTTCAAGTTGGATACAGAAGGTTCTTTTTTTGAATTGTCATTAACAATACTTCCTTTTGTTTCAAGAACAATAACTCTATCCTTTAAACACGAATCTAATTTAAAATCAAAATCTTTATGTTTTGTAGTTATTGGAATTCTAGTCCAGTCTGCTTGAGTAAAGCCATATATTTTACTTATTACTGAAAGTCCTCCAGCAACACCTAACATTTCAGAAACATCTGCATTATCTATTCTTTCTGGATAAATATTTATAAGTTTGTCGTCTTGCAATTTTAAATATCCATCATAATGTCCCCAATTTTTAATCATTAACCTAAAATCCAAAAATTTTTTCGGTTTTTCTGTAAGTTGCTGCCTAAAATAAGAATAAGTTTTAAAGTCTTCCAAAGAAACATCTATAGTTTTTTTATCAAATTTATCTAAAATATCAAAGTCTTCTGGAAAATTTTTCTTTATATTTTCTTTTTCACTTTCATTGTAAAAATTAACTTTTATCTTTACATTACTCATTTTCAAACTCCCATTTTTTTGTTTCAGCGAATTTTAGTTCAAGCATCGTGCGTGCCCCCCGAAATGGCAGGAATTACGAAAAACAAAAAAGGGCAACTTACTTGCCCCTCACTGGTTTTTAGAATTTTTGAAAAAAGACCTTCTCCTGGAAGCTCTAAAAACTTCCAAAGGTAATTATAAAATACAGAATAATAGCTTTCAATCATAAATTTCAACGCAAATATAGAAAATTTTGGTTTAAGGATATTGATATAGGGTTTACAAAACCTATACAAATTCATAATGCCAGCACCAAACACTTTGACCCTTCCCCGCCACCTTTGCTAACGCTTCTCTCGTTCTTCGTGAAATCGAAGCCTTTTCCATCTCGGACACCAAGCCTAGGCCTATGGCTAAAACTTTACCTCAACCTTCCCACCGAAGCACCCATGCAAATTCCCGCCCACCACAGCAAAAATGACAAAATCACTGCGGTATTAAGTCAATTTTCAAAAAATCTTAACTGCTTTCGCCGAAACATTGAAACAATACGTTTCAACGGAAAGCGGTGAATGGTCAGTGAAAGGATTCATTGATGTATATAAAAACATTTATACTATTTCTTCCGATACAAAAATTATATCTAAAATTCTTGAGATTCATATTTTCTCCCATATTGTTCAATTTGCGGAAAAAATAGGTTATAATATCATTTTGGCAGAGCAGCAAAATTACTATCCCGATCTAACATTTGTAAATAAGCAAGATGAACGCATATTTATACACGCAATGAAAGTTCCGAAAAGGCAATTGGAATGTTCCTTTCTGCAAGAAACCGGAGCGTTTTGCGCAGGAATACATAACGAAAATTGTAAATCAATTGAACGATGTATCTCAAATTATTTACCCGGAACCGGATTGGACTTTTTATAACAAGTCATTTTTAGAAATAATACCGATGGCGAAAAAAATGACATAATTTATTGTGATCCGCCTTATTACGGTCGCCATGCTAATTATTATAACGGATGGACAGATAAAGCCGAGCTATTTGATTTATTAAGCCAAACAAAGGCAAAATTTATTCTTTCCACTTGGCATCATAATGACTGGCGAGAGAATGAAATGATAAAAAAGTATTGGAATAAGTTCAATATTCTCACGAAAGACCATTTTTATCATAATGGCGGCAATATTGAGAATAGACGTAAAATAGTTGAAACCCTTGTTTGTAATTTTGACACTGCAAAATTTAGTCAGCATAATCACGAGATAAAGAAAAAACAGCAAATAAAACAGTTAGAGCCAATGGGATTAATTATTTGTAGATTACTGAGCATAGTATATAAGCTCCCATAAACTTTACTATGTCCTTGTATCAATGTTTTGCAACTTAACCCCCTGTCTGCATCAACTCACCTAGCCTTTTCCACTCAGTTTTTGCTCTTGTCAATGCTTCTCTCGTTCTTTGCAAAATTGCGTACTGATTTGTATATTTTAAATAAAAAGCCTGTCAAATTATGTCGGTTTAAAAGTAAACCTTGCTATACTTATTTCTATCATTGAGAATTTTATTTAATATTATTATTTGCTTGTAACATACATTCATAAGCTGACAAAAGAGCTATCGTTCGTTTATTGGGTGGAATAGAGTCAGCTTTATATGACATTCGCAAAAATTCTCTACAAAGCCCCAGTTGAAATTCCCATGTACAATATAAATCACCATAAATTTTCTGAACATTGTTTTTTAACCAATTTATGGCATGAATATATCCATCATTACTACCGTCAGTTCGCAATTCCTCTTCTAAAGTAATGATTTTTTTTGCAGTTTCAAGATTGCTAGAAATTTCTGATATGTCAAAATATTTAAGGTTCTCTTTATCAAATCCGACAATAAATAAGTGAACAATAAGACGGCAAATATCTACACACCAGTAATCATATTTAATGCTTCCTATATCAATTATTATTGGACTGTTGGCTTTATCTCCTTGAACCATAATATTATTTGAATGGAAATCACCATGACAAAGTATTTTATGTTTCTTATAATTATCACCTATTAATTCACTTTTATCAATTCTATCATATATACCATGTAAAACTAAATTTTTAATATTACTTTCCTTGAAATTTGGATTGTATTTATCAGTAAGTGGTTTAAGTTCTTTTATTGATGTTGCAATTAAGGCATAATTGTCTCGAGATATTTCAAATATTTGCTCAAATTTGACTTTTTCACCATTTACTTCACTGTTATTTGCATAGAATTTGGCTAAAGCATTTTCATTTAAATATAGTCTCTCAAAATAAATTCCTACGTTATCTTTATCCATATTATTTTGTAACCACTCAAAAAGAGGAACTGCTGTATGTACAAACTCAGTCAAAAAAGCATAAGATTGTTGTGTTTCAAAATCTTTCTCAATGCTGATTCTAAATATAGAAGGAAAATCTTTATAATGTTTATATTTTTCATACTCGTTTTTTAATTTTTCTATGTTATTGGAAATTTTTAAAATATGAGTTTTATTATCATGTTTTAATTTAAAAACAATAGCTCCACTACGACCAGAAAACATTCGTTCAATGTTAAATTTTTGATAGTATCTAAAATGTTCTCTAGCTTTATGCAAAATTTTATTAAGATTTTGTTCTCCTATTAATTGAATTTGAGCTTCCAATAAAATATCATTTTTATCTACGTCAAATAATTTTTCATTTGATGGATTTTTATTTTCGATAATCTCTTTAATTCTGTCTTTTAATTTTTCAGGATGTCCCTTGTTAATTTCTTCTCCGATAATAAAAGGATATTCGGTTAATAATCTCTCATAATAAATAACATTACCATCTATAGAACCTTGTGTGAAAATGATTGTATTTATATTGAGCTTTAATTCTTTTAGCATTTTTAAAACTCCTTCACCAATATCTACATTATTTTCATACATATCTAAAATTATTATTTGAGGCGTATCGTTTTGTTCTCGTTTAACTGTTAATAGTTTCTCTCTTAATAAATCTGCACGTTCGAAAGATTCGAGATGTATTTTTAAATGAACATTTTTTTCTTGATAATCCTCGTTAATCGCAATAATATATGTTTCTACATCATTTCTTGCACTACGATTATCATCAAAATGAAATATCTTTATCATATTATTCTCCATAAGATAAAAATTTAATTTTTAATACGAATAATTCATTATCAAGATAATAATCCAAAAAACCGCCAAAACAATCTAGATCTTCTTTAAATTGATATAAAGCACCATTTGGATTAAAATTTTTCTTATAATTGTGTGTTCCCGTGTTGGTTATGGTTAGTATGGTATATTTAATATCATTATCATATTCTATTTTTGAATCAAATGCAATAGAAACATCGTCCAATCTTTTATCATTTTTATTTTTTTTCTCTTTAATGTTCTCTCTTATTTGTTTTAAGAATCTTGTTAAAATAGTCTTTGGATAAAAAACATGAATCGAATCGTTAATATTTGAAGTCAAATTCTGAAAATCAGACTCCATGAAAATGGCATCAATTGATTTTTTCAAATTAGTATCAAAATCAGATAGAAATCTTTTAAGTGTAGAATCTCTACTGTCCTCGTTCTTTTCAATTTTATATTCCACAAGATTCTTATAAATTAAATCATACATCACATGGTACCTATCATAACTATCTTTATCTTGTAGCACTTCTTCATTAAAAGTTGAAATACTCTGAGAAAATAAATTTATTATTGTAGAAGAGGAATTCTTATTATTGACGAAGTAATCTAGAAACAATGGACTGCTTTTGAAATAGTCTGATTGAAATATTTTACAGGGTAAACCATTTACAATTGGAATAATAATTTCATTTACCATTGACCAATTATTTGATAATTCACATATTTTATATAATAATTGTTTATAATAAGGCGACTTATCTTTATATTTTAAATAGCTCGGATAAGCCTTAGGATCAAGTGTTCTAAAATCCAATGCTGTAAATGATTCGTAAAAAGAAGGATGCCCTTGTGTTTTATACAATTCTAAAAACTCCAACTGGAAATGTTTAAACGTCGTTGCCATAGATATAGATTTTGTTTCAATATCCAGTAATTTTAAAATAGTTTCATTCATGCTCTTTAAATCCCAAAAAGCAGAAAGTTGTTTGTGATCGGGAGAAAACAATGATTTCTTTTCAATTATTTTAAATTGCTCTTTTAAATCTTCGAAATATTTTTTACTTTTATTATATCCATTAAATTGCAATGAATGTATATGATAAAAAGTATTTTGTATCAGATTATTGCTTAATTTTTTATCATTTTTTGCAGAACTTTCTATTATTTTTGATACATTTTTACAAAATGCAGATTTATCGGCAGAACGTAATGCTGTTATTGCTGCATATTTGTATCGAACGGCGATTTTTTCACATTGTTTTTCATCATAATTTGAATTTTTACTAAATTTTTCTGTTAGTTTCATTAAATCCTCAACCGCAACATTGAATGCCATCTCAGTAATAATTTTTCGTATTTCATGAAATATCAAAGGTTCTCTTTGAAACCATAAAACTTCATGTGAAACTAGAAATAGAAACGCATACAAATCGGATTCTAAGTCAGATATTTGTTGTTCTAAATTTTCTACTATTGCAATAAGTTGTTTGAATACTTCTATACGATACTGCGTGTTTGAAATAGCATATTTTAATAATAGCTTTAATTCAAACATTTTCATTATCAATCTACTTGACAACTCTGTATGTTTTTCGTCGCCTTCTATATAATAAAAATCATAAGGAAGGTGTTCATTTGTGTCTTTTCTACTTTTTATTTTTAGGCGTTTATTACGATCTTCGCAAAAATCAACCATATATTTATTATTCATTTTATAATACTCTAGCATTCTTTCATGTTCGCATATTGGACATGTAGAAGAATTATAGACATCAATAGGTAAATTGTATAAAAAATTAATTTCAACTTCTGCTTCATCAATTATAATTTTTGTTTCTTCTTTATTATCGCCAAACAAATCTAATTGCTTGTGTTCAAATCTTTCTGTTTTTGAATACTTAAGCGCTTTGACTTTCTCATAAAACTCATGGCCATTATCTTGAAATTGAGAAAATAATATAACTATTAGAATTTTTTTTGGAAATTTTAAATGTTCGATAAACTTATTTATTGTATTACCAGTTAATGCTCCGAAATCAAGAAATACAAAATTATCACTTTCTTTTATTGGATTAGGTTTATCAACATCCCAACACTCTATCAACATTATATCTTGGTTATATTTATCTTTCATATATTTAACATAACCTTCCCATATATCCCCCTCTTTTGAATATTGCGGTATGATTAAGGTAAAATTTTTAATATTATTTGTAACTATCCAGTTATTGATTTTCGAAATAAATTTATCCCAAATGAACGAATGATCTTTAAGAATTTTTTGTTTATCTAAATAAAAAGTAAAATGGCGACCATTTATATTACCTATATGATTGTAATGAACGGCCTTATTTTTAATAAAATGTTGTTTAACTTCGTCATCTATCTCATATTCTTTATCTTTTTTATCTTTTTTTTCTTCTTCGTAATTTGGAGAAATATATGTTTTACATTGTTCTATTTGACTTAGCAATTCAGTATATTTTTTTATGTCAAACTTTTCATCATATAAGTAATTATTTTGTGTATCAATTTGGTATATACTCAATATATCTGTAGAAGTTCCCCATATTGTAATATTCTTAGTTTTCTCACCATCTCTCTTATCAATTAAACTTAAAATAACCATTGGCTTTGCCAAATCTCTTTTGGTATACTTTATAAGCTTTGCTATTGTTTCTGACGACGAAATAATAGTTGTAATTATTATTACATTATCATCACGTTCAAAAAGTTGAGTTCTTCTTGGAATGTTGTAATCAATATCTTCCATAATGTTCACAATATTAGCACTATCTATTCCGATAAGTTTTGTAAATTCCTTTGCAAGATTGTATTGTTGGCTGTGGTCAATGAGTATATAAGTTTTTTTAGGTGAAACAACATGATTAGGATATTTTTCCTTAAATTTCAAATATAGTCCAAATGCAAAAAATGGAGACAAGTCATCTGACTTTTTTCTCTCAAGAATTTTATTTATATAAAACCACTTGTTTACAACATTCAATTTTGGAGTACAAAACGGGCTTCTATCTTGATTTTTCTCGTTTTCATTATTAATTTGTTCTTCAATTTGTTTAGGAAAAATAGATTGTATGTTATTAAAATTAAATATAATATTGTTATCCGAATCAATGCTTACAATTAAATCTGTTTCAAAATAATGCCTAACTTTTTGTTTCTTATCATCGGACAAATTATTAAAATATTTCAAATTATTTAAATTAATTGAATGCGACTCATAAATTTCATTTAAAGTCAGAAGAATATCTTCGTTCTCTCCAAACCAAAAAATATTATCTTCTTTTCCGATAAGTAATACAGGACTATATACATTTTCAAAATCAGGTTTACCATGTTCCTGATTTATTTCTCCATTATCGTTTTCTTTTTTTATTATTTGATTTATAGAATCAGCAATGTTAAATAATGCGTCTTTTCCGATGTCATTAACCAAATATATTACTATAGCTTTATTAGATTGCCTTATAAGGCTTAATTCTTTTAAGTTCAAAAGCGTATCGTTAATTGTTTGAAAATTAATATTTTCTTTAAACTTCAATACTAACAATGTATTACATTGTTTAAATTCATTTTGTTGCCTAATCCATTCGGAAAATCTTTCTATATTATCTTTTGTTAACTCATAGAAAATAGATATCCATTGCTTATCGGTTATTTGGCTTACTTCAAACTTAAAATCAAATTTTATAACATCTTTATAAGAACATAGTTTAGCTTGAATAAAAGTACCAGGAATTTCAATATTATTATCAATATTTCTATCATCAATCCATCTTGATGGAAAAGAATATCCACCTTTTTGATATCCTCCAATTATATTATCAGTCTTGATAAGGATAATTCCTTCATATTTATCAACAATTCTTTTTATTCGATAAAGCCCTTTTGTTCCTCTAACAGATTCATTTTCTTTGCTTGTTGACCATTTATCAAATGCCCAATTTAGGACTTCTAATTTATCTTCATTATTATGAATTTTTTTATGAACTTCTTTTAATCCAGAATCAAGAATTCCGACTCCAGAGTCTCCAAAATATATTTCTATAAAATTTTCAAACTTACTATCAAACAACCAGTCAATATAGTTTTGCTCAATGCTATTTATATATTTTGAATCTTTATTTTCTTTTGAAATATCATTTTGATATGCACTTAAACTTTTTGTAGTCATTAAACCAATTGCTAATAAGCCATGAGTTGCCTTTATCGCATGTTCTCCTACGTTTTTGAGTAATTCGGATAATAGCACATTTTTTAATGCCAATACATCAAAAATTTCCATACCTTTTTCTTTGTTGGTAAGAACTTTTTTAAAATGAGCTTCTAAATTTTCTATACCTTGTTCTACATTATGCGAGTCAATCCATGTTAAAGGAACAATATACTTATAATTAAACAACGAAAAATCTGTTGAAGAATCCTTTATTAAATAAACTTCTTCAAATGCCTTATTAAATTGTTTTTCCTCCATCCTCTCGCTTTGATATTCAAATTTTTCAGAAATGAAAACCTCTTTTTTATCTATACCTATTATATGCTCACATTTAATAGCTCTATCGAATTGTATAATTTTTAAGAAAAAATTTGCCTTTACTCGTTTTTCTTTGTTGGAATTTAATAAATCTTTTATTTTTCGTTTTTCTTCTCCTTTTTCCATTTTTATTTTGTCATTTTCTTTTGTCGTCAAATCTTTATAGGGTAAAGCAACATTTACTTGAATACCATCATTCTTTGCTCTTTCAATCCATAAAGCTAAAAGAGAAGCTGCGCCCATATTGACCCATCTGATTTGTGATAAATCAAAAAATATTCCATTTTGTTGACAATCTTTAGACCATTTTTTGTTATAGAAATTATACTCTTCTTTATTTTTAAGAAGTTTTTTATTCAATTCTTCCGGAGTCAAATGGAATAATCCTTTTAATAAGTGTACGGGTAGAGTCTTTACCAGAGACTCTGCCGATTTACTGGATGTTACGCTATTAAAAAGCATTGTTCGGTACAATTTTTAAACACATGAAATTTGAATATACAAAAATTGGAAAAGATTTATTCAGTGCTCTCAATAAACCTCTCTAAAGCATCTGCACAAGCTACCGCATAATTTTGAGGATTTCCCGACACTTGCCACGCATAATTAAGCCCGCTGGAACTATTTAAAATGTGCATTTTTCGATTGAAACCACCGCCTCTGAGTGCTTTTACAACTTCTGCGGTATCCCCACCCTGTCCGCCTGGAACCCCTGGAATTGAAACGCCTGGAATTAAAAACGGGATTTCACACCTTTGCGAAGAAATAAATTTTGCGATTTCGGTAAGTTCTCTTAAACTTGTTGCACCCACAACCGCCCCTATACTTCCATTGTCCCATTCAAGAATTTTTTGTGCGACTTTTTGCCAAATAAAATCCTGAAAATCTGCTGCACCAGCATTTGAAGTTCTTAATAAAGCATAAACCCCTTTATTTTTGTGTAAAAAAGGTTTAATGGAATCTCCACCCATATATGGATTAACCGTTATGGCATCTGCACCATAAACTTCAAAAGCAGCTTTCGAATATGCGGCACTAGATTTACCTATATCCCCTCTCTTGGCATCCAAAATAACCAGCATTCCCTCCTTGCTATAAGCCTGAATTAACTCGGCAAGCAAAGGCATTGCTTTTAAACTAATGCACTCATAATATGCACTGTTTGGCTTAATTACAGCCGGAAAAACATTTCTGCGTAAAAATTCCTCAAGGATTTCAAAATAAAATCTTCGCACCTTGTCTTCGGGGCAATTGCCCTCTGCCGGAATAAGTTCAAGTACAGGATCCATCCCAAAGCAAATGGGATTTTTGCAAAATTCAATGCGATTTTCTAAAATTTCAGCAAAAGGCATTAGGCTGTTTGCTGTATTCTTAACCGCAAGGGCATCTTTCATATTGAACTCCGTTAAAACATAGATATGGGCAAAAATAGCATTAAAATTGTCCTGAAAATTTCAATACCAATAACCTATACCTATAGGCTATAGTTATAATATAGAAAATGGTTATCTGACAAAGCCCTGAAATAGTAACTTTCTCAAACGCTTTACAACTAGGCCGCTTTCCATAATGAAATATTCATATTTCCTTTATTTATTTCAAACATAAAAATTAATCCCCTTATATACACCTCCTACCTATTCCCGATAAACAATCATCTTTCCCCAGCAGTTCTTGGCGACTGCTTCAATACATGACGTACTTTGATCATTTTGAGTTCACCAAAACTACATGTGACAAATTAGACCAAAGAACGCAGATAGAATTCCAAGCCATGACTAACCTACTGCAAGAGATACATATGGCAACTCGGAAAAACAATTACCATTTACTCCGGCGTACGCAGTTTGGACGACTAGAAAACGCCTAAAATTTCAAAGTTTGAATTGTATAGACCGGATAGATAGTTTATGCCTGCTGAGATACCACCGTTCCTCTATTTGGTATAATTCATAGGTTCTTTATTTACCAAGCGATAAGGTTTAATTCAGGTCTTGGATAGAAGCTCAGTAAAATACTTAACAAAAAGTGATAATGACAGAAAATGCCTAAAGCTATACCAAAAATTTGCTATATTCATTCTAAACAGAGGAGTTATATTATGACTAAATACCAAATAGAAGCGACTATTGAGAGATTTGAAATAAATTCAGATGAAAACTTGACAGTCCAACTCAAAGGATGCAGCAAGTATTGTTTTGAGAAAATTAAAGATAAGGAATATTGGAATATTTTTGAAAATGCAGAAGGTGAAACTGATTTTAAGTTTAAAAGTCAAAATTATCCAATTGAAATAAAAATTTCTAAAAATGAAATAGGAATGCAACATTTGCTTGGTCATGCTTTTGCAGAAAAGAAAAAACTAAAATTCGAATTGAATATTGACTCTGAATTGTTTATCATAATCAGTATATCCCATGCCTCTGATTAGCTACAAACCTTTTTGGTCTGAAACAGCCATACTTTGGGGTGCCGGTGCAACAGCTAGTCTTGATGTTCCCACTACAGATAAGATGGGGAAAATTATACGCAAGCTTGCAGAAAACAAAGACGGTAAAAACATAGAAGAACGTATAAATGAAGTATCTATTTTTTATGATATAGAAACTGAATTGGGATGTTTTTTAAAAGCCCTTGGGGACAATTTGAAAGAATATGAAGCAGGTTTTGATAATGAATCAATAAAGATTGCAAAAAAAATACTGCCAGAAGATTTTACGGAAGAAAAGATTAAGAAAAAGATTTTGCAATGGAAAGCTCATTATGATTGGGATGCCCTGTGCTGTTTGGCAATGAAAGTTCCTGTTGTGAGTGGTGATTATGTAATTTATATTATGGATTTATACAATATAATAGACGGAAGTTTATTGAACAATCATGGAGTACAAGTACATAATACAGCAGACAATACCCAAGTGTTTTTGTATCCGCACAGATTACGAGCTGCAAGAAATCTACTTGTGCTTTTGAGTAGTTTAATGATGGCTTGTGCATATCATAAGACAAGAAAGGAAAGTCGAGGAAAATTTAGTCCTTATTTGGGATTTGTTGAAATATTGGGTGAACTTATGCAGCGTGAAGCGATTGATTTGGATAGGTTGGAATACGATAAAAGGAATTTTTATGTAATGAGTCATTCAATAATCTCTTTTAATTTTGAACCCATATTTTTGTGGTTTAGATTTATGGAGAATGACGAATTAAATAAAAATCCCCCACATATCGGCAAACGTAACTTGCCAGTAAAATTATATCATGATTTTGCCGTTTTTACTGCGATTAGAGACAGTAAAAAACAGCAGTTGGAAGCGTATTATCCTGTAAATGAAACTGTTGCAAGGCATATCAACGGAATCGAAAATGGAGGATGCTTATTCAGAATTTGCAAATTCTATTACGTGCACGGCAGCACGAATATCAGAGAATGTGAGAATTGCGGAAAAATGATGATTATCTTGGGAGAGTGGAGCCAAATATCCGAAGAATTATTTTCCCCGCCACCATTCAGAACAAATTTATTTAAGCGTACTCCGCGCACAAAAGAGGAAAGAGACGCTTACGGCGAAGGCAAATATGATGCTGTTCAATGTCCTTTTTGCAGTAATATGACTTATGCTCACAATAGCACAATGATAATGCAAACGGCTTACAAGGGTGGGCATACAAGTTTTTTAGAAGAAATTCAGCGAGATGCAAAGGTAAGCCTTTCTGGGGCAAAACATATAATTCTTATGGGCTACCAACTTCCGCCTGATGATGCAGTTTGGCGTAGTGCCATTGTCGCCAAACAAAACAAAAAAGATGTTTATTGCAGCGTAGTTGTAGGATGCTCTGGCGAACATAAATGGATTAAAGGTGAAGAATTAGTTAAATATGTAAAAGAAAAAAAGAAATCAGTTGAAAAAGAAAAATGGGCAGAGTATGGTGTCAATGCTATTGATGCGGCGATAGCTATTTTTGGTGAAGGCCATGTTCGTGCCTACACCGGAGGAATACCGCAAGTTTGGTGTTCGGGTGGTACGGCTGATAAGGATAAGGTTAGAGACTTGCTCTATCCTTCAAATATATTTCCGAATGGTGTAGCGAATATGAGAATTGAGAACTGGGAAAAAATATAATAACTTAATTAACCTTTAATTAATATCCTATTTTTCAAAATATTATCTAATTTTTCAATTTTAAATCTATCAATGCCCAGCTTGCCAAATACCAGATCTTCTGCTCTTAGTCTATCACTTTCGTTATAATAACTTATCGTCCAATGTGCTTTTGAGAATACGTTTTCCTTTATTTTTGAGAAATATGGTTCATCAATTTCGTTCATGGAATGACCTAGAATATATACTTTTTGAATTTCATTTAGAGTGCTGAAGAAAACATGATTTTTGCTTATGATCAACATAACATCTTTATGAACGTTCTTCAGCGCATGATTTATTTCATCTTTTGCCTCCAACGCTCTTGTATCTTCACTTTCATAATTAAACAATGCTAAATCAGGATTTCCGAATTCAATTTCGCCACTGGCATTTCCATGTATATGCAAAATATTTTTTGGAGCAATTTTGTACGTATCTTCAAGTAAGCTTGTGTAATTGAAGCTCATGTATAACGCATTTTTCGGAATAGAATATGGTGGATTTTTAGTAACTTCTATGGATTTTATCCATTCACAAAAGAGCCATTTGAGTCTATAAAGCCAAAATAGTTCTTCTTCCAAGTAGTGCTGAAATCCTTGTTGATAGAATAGTCCACTCATAAGATCAGCGAGCCATTTATCTGTACTATTATCTTCAGTATAACTGTCAATTAAATTCTCGTTTTGGTCAATTATGCTGGTTGAATATCCTTGAGTCAAATGGGATGAATATTTGTAAAATTTCTCTTTATAATCAATACTGTTTAATAATCTCGTATTTTCTTCTAAATTTGCCCAAAGCATTTCACCACAACAATTTAGGCATTTTTCCATTGTTGCAACATATCTCGTATCTCTCATATTGACCCAGTCTCTAAAATCATGGTAGCTAGTTTTCATCCCGTGTGCCAAGTCAAAACCATTACCAATAATGAATAATACCTTGTGTTTCATTTTGTATTTTTGTTCCACATCTGAAGTTTCAATCCTTCGTTGTTGGCGGGGAAGTATATCTCTTATAATTTATTTAGCAAATCTTTTATATCTGCGTTGGCATCTTTTTGTTTTCTATTTATGATTTCTAAAATTATGTCAGCCAAATATTGATAATCGCCCAAATTAAAGTGGTAATTGTATATATAAGATGATATTTCCAATAGTTTTTTTTCTATTGCATAATCAGATTTAGCGATAATCTTTTTATCCATTTCATCAATTTTATTTATTGCATCTCTTAAAGCATCGTTGCACAATTTATAGTCTTCGAGCTTATCTATTGATTTCTTAACAAACTCTGACTGTTGCTTTATATCTTTTAATTTACCTAATGCATTTTTTACTTTTTGTTCATTGTAACGTTCGACTAGCACTTGTTCAGCATCAAAATATTTTTGCAAATCATGTAATTTTTTCTTTGCCTCGTCATTATTACTATTGTTAATAAGTGTCAAATCGTTCTCTACGGATTGTTTTGTGGATAATTTTATTAAATCATCAAACGGTTTTTTATAGAATTGAATAACTAAATTATGTACGCTTTGTTGCCCTTCAGCAAACTTTTGTAGCTCTTTTTTTGAGGATTCGGTTTTTATATTAACAATCTGCTTTTCTTTTTCAGCAATCTCCTTTTCCTTTTCTGTTTTTTGTTTTTCCATTTCCGCTTTTTGCTTTGCTATCTCCGCATTTTTCTTCTTAATTTCTTCTTCCGTATTTTCATTTTTTTTAGTTAAATCATCTATCTGTTTTTTTAATTCATCTCTTTCTTTTTTCACACTATTTTTATCCAATTCGGTTATTTTTTTGTTTGCAGCGGCGAATTCTGTTTTTGTCTTATTTAAAGCATCAGTTAATTTTGAAATACTATCTTGCAACGATTTCTTTATCAGTTGTTGATTCTTGTCATTCGCTGTTATCCACTTTTTCAAACTATCATTTGCCACATTCTGTTTTTGAAGTTCCTTAAAACAATCTTGCGAACGTACAGTAGAAAAACTGCATAAAATTAAAAATAGAATGATTGATTTTTTCATGGCATATCCTCCTTATCTCCAAAAATATTTCGATTGTTCTTCTCCGTCTAATGCATTCAGCAAATCCTTAATACGTTTATATTCTTTCTCATATGTTTTGTCATCAATTTTATAAATATCATGATTCAAAGCCTCTAAAGCTTCTAATTGCTCTTCTAATGGAGAATAAATCTCAGCTATATAAGTCTTTTGGTCATCGGGATGATATTCTTTGTACTTGTCTGCATTATTCTGAATTTTAATTCGCAGATACCTTATATGTTCATTGAATAAATTTTGCGGAATTCTACCTAAACCATCTTTCAAACGACTACAATTATTTACATAAACGTTATCCAATTTATTATTCAAATAGATTCTTGATCTTTGTATTTTCTCACTTACAATAGAAATGGGAAATTTAGCGGTAATATTAGTGTCTTTTGGAAATTTATTATAATTTTTTATAAAATTTTCAATATCACCATATTTTTTCAAAATATTGTCTATCTTTTGAAAAGAAATAAAGATAGAATCGTTTTCATTCAAATAAACAGATTTTTTAAGCCTTGTAACTTCGCTACTAATTTTTTTCAAGTCAGTTTCTTTCCACTCTGTGCGATTGAAGACATACATTGCTTGTTCTACAAATTTATAAGCATAAGTAGAATCAAGATTTTGCAATAAAGCTTCTTCCCACTTGTCATTATACTCATCTTCGCCTAAATGCTCGCCCTTATGAAATTCATTTATACGGTAATGAATACTATTGTAGAAGCCATCGCTAAAAGCATTCGCTTTTAATTTCGATAAAGAATCGATCTCGTTCTTTATGCGATCTACAAACTTATTTGTAGGACCATTAATCGGTGGAAGCGGAGGCGGGTCCGCTAAGCCTTTCCATAAGAGAAAGACTATTATGACTGTTAGCACTACGCTCAGAAAAATTTTTACCTTCTTTTCTTTTTTCATCGCCATATCTCCTATTTTATTTTTGCTTCTATTTCTTGCAAAGTTATTCTTTTTCTATCCCTCTTTGGAATTTTCTTGAACTTATCAAATGACTTGCATATTTTTTCTAACACTTTAAATGTAGTATCATTTTCATATCTTTGATATTTTTTATAATCGTCTTTCAGCTTTTTATATTTTTCCTCATCTTCATTGCCATTCTTGACCAAATTCCAAAATTCCGTCTCAAGAGAATTTTTCTCAGGTGATTTAATCTCCTTAGGAGGTTTTGAGTCATGTTCAGTAGATGGAGTTTGCTTTATTTTGTTATCAATGGGTTTTTGAACTATTTTTTCATTTTCTATTAGATCATTTTGGAACTTTGTAATGAATTCAGCAATCTCTATTAAAGGCATCGTAGGTCTACGCATAATTTTTAAAGTATCTATAATTTTTGCCTTATATTCATTTTTTATACTATTTATAGCTTCTTTAAATTTATCTTGCTTCGTATATAGTTGTTTTAATTCATCTATATTAACGGCATATACTGCATCACGAATGGTTTTAGCTGTTTTTATTTCTGAACAATAATCATTTGTCTCTTCTTGGCATGATGTATATTCACGTGTAATCAAAGAGTCTGTATCTCGTAATGGCAGATTAATGTTATAAATATTCTCTATATACATAGCTTTATCGCTCTCTTTGTTTTTTTCTAATTCAGGAATATTTTTCGCATTATTCATGCTAGGTAAAACAAACATCAAAAAGATAGCCACAACTATAGTTATAGCTAAAACAATTATAATTGCAAATGAAATGTGTATCCCTTGTTTATCCTTGATTTTATGGTTCTTTGGAGTGTCTGACGAATTTTTGTTTTCTTTATTACTTTTTTTAGATTCTATTTTAAATTCTATTTTACAACAAGAAGCTGGAGTAATGTTTATAACTTCAGAATAATTACTATTGGCATTTTTAGCAAGAAGTTTATACGATTTATTTATATCTGAGCTGGAAAATTTTGCAAACCATTTTCCACCATCTTCTCTCAGTTGGATAGGTCTGTTATTCTCTTTATTAATAACTTCAAATTCTCTGATAACCTCTTCATCATTATTTTTTACAATTATTTCTATCTCTTTTGGTGGCTTCTTTAAAATTAGTTTAACATCAATTGTTGAAGATTTGTCAAAAATCTCTTCTTGAAGTTTTCTATACTCTGATTCAGAATCGTCTTTTTTTGCATAAACTAAACATTTGCCACTTTCTTCATAAGTAGCTATATATCTGTTATCATTTATTTCTTCTGTCTTTCCATTCCGCTCAATAAATATACTAACATCAGACATAACTTTTGATTCTTCATCTACAGTTATAAAATTAAAAGTATATTTTTTCTGCACAAAATCCAAGAAGTTTTTAATTTTAATCGTTCTGTTTACATCATCAATGCTTATACAATTTTTAATATTGTCATCGTCTAATTTGCCTTTTAAAATTTCTGGATTACAATGTTCTCTAGAATAACTGATTTCAAATGTATAATTTCTATAAACTTTAGCATTATTTTTGCAATATTTGCCATTTGCTTTTACTTCTATATGTACATCATTGTTAGAAATTTCTTCAAAAAGCAAAGTATATCTAGGATTATTTATCTCAATTTTTCCTGTGAGATTATTAGATGGATTACATTTCAAAGCCTCTTTAAGTGGGTTTGAATCTTTTCCTTTTAAACTTTGTTCTACAAAAAAAATTTGGTTATAGTCACTGTAATTTTTATCATAAGGATTGTCAAAATATTTCTGCAATTCTTCTTCTGAAGAATAATATATGTAACCTGCTTCGCTTGTACTTTGTTCAATATTATCTGCCAAATCAGAATCCATATTAATTGATTCTGAGTAAGTCCCTGCAATTTTTTCTACAAATTTCCAATCTTCATCTTCACTAAGTTTATAAAGATTGTTGTTTCTAATATATTGCCTGCGATATTCATCTGCTAATTTATCTAAGAGTGATTTTACATCTATGCCAGAAAGCCTTTTATCATTAGATATAATAACTGAAAATGCAATGTAACCAGTTCTTTTATTAGCAATCTCATCTCTTATTATTATATATTTTGAAAAAATCACGCAACAATCATCAAAATTAATTGAATATGCTCGTTCCCCAACCGCATCATCTGCGTTGTTTCCAGTTCTTACATCGCTTATATATTTATTACTCAGTATTCCATCATCTGGAGTGAAAGTATTGCGTCCGTCTCTTGTTCCATGTATTACAATTTTCATATATTACCTACGCAACCATCTTTTAAGCCAACCCAAGAAACCTTCTTCTACAGGTTTTACGCTTTTAATTATAGCCTCAATTATTTCTATTGCATAGTTATAATTTATTTTACAAATTCTCTGAAAATATACATCACCTATTGAAAATATTCCTCCTTTTAGTGGAACATGATATGTTTTTTCACAATCTTTTTTTATAACGCGACAAAAATTTCCACATCTCTCAATTAAAAAATTTTTTGCATATTCTTTTTTATCTTCCTCTTCTATTCTATCTGCTTTTGTAAACATAATATATACTGCATCGGTTTTCTTTTCAAAAATATTATTATTCTCTTCAAAATAATTTGCGGCAGCAGTTAAATAATCATCTTGCGTAAGACCATATTTATCTATATAACCTTCGGTTTCTTTTTGATAATCAATAAAAAAGAAATGTATTTTTCGATTTTCACTTTTAAGTAATAACTCCAAAGTTTTAAAAGTTTTTTCTACCCTAATTCTAGTCTCTGGTTCTAAAATATTAGAACCTTCTTGCTTCTCAAATAAATATCTAAAAACTTCTCCGCTCAATTCAAAAAAAGAAATTTGCCTATGATATTTCTCGTCTTTTCTTGCTAATAAAAATGGCATATATCGTGTAAAATCTTCTACGGTTCCTCCAGGCAAATGACCAATCTCATTTTCAAATAAATTTGCTAAACCAATGCGATATTTTGCACCAAATTTAACTTTAATAGGTGCTGATTTAATTTCATATTTGTCTTTCATTGTTCTAAGAATTACAGAAATTGCACAGGTTTTACCAGATGATGGTATACCCCAGAAAAACACATCCGTAAAATCTAAAGGTACTTGTTCTTCTGTTTCAGGGATATTATCCGTACTAGTTACATCAAGTTTTCTTTGATTTTCATTAAATTTTTTTAATATATCAAATTCAACACCTACTAGGTTACACAATTCTCGTTGTTGTCCTTCATTGAAATCTTTAATCTCTCCTGGTGTATAATTATTCGGATTTTTTTTAACCTCTTCAAATGTTTTTATTAGCTCAGCTTTAGCTTCTGCTTCTATCGTTTCTGCTTCTACTCTTAACCGATCAGCCTCTGCTTCTGTTGCGACTATTGGTTCAAGTTTGTTCATTAATTCTTCTACTCTGCTTTGTCGCTCAAAGTCAAATTTTTCTGTATCTCGCAATTCATCAAAGTCAACAATTCCTTTTAAAATCGCACGTGCAACTTCTTCATCAGAATATTTATCGTTTCCAATGTTATTTATATAATATGCTCTATTTTTCAGTTCCATAATATTCTCCTATTAAAAATTCAAACAAAATCAATCTCAAAAAAAACATTAGAATCTTCAGTAGATACACTATGTTTTTTATTTGTAAGAGGTTCTTTACGGCGTGGAGTAATAAAATAAGATAATAACATTACTATATATAAAATCAACGCACAAAAAGTAGAAAATAAAGTTGGACCGCTTAAATCTTTCATTTTATCTTTTATATCTTTTAGTGTTATAGAACTATCAAAATCTTCTGCATATTCTCCCTGTGCTTGAAATACAGATAATTTTTTGAGTTCCTCATTCCAATATTTAATCTTATTATCTATTTCATTTATAACTTTCACTATGCCTATCGCATTCCAGAATATAAACTCCCATCCTGTTATGGAGTTTTTTGCATCTTTCAGCCAAGTAGAAGCGTTTGATTTCATATCTTCATAATTAGAAGGATATAATTTTACTTCTAATGTAAATTCTTTAGTTTCAATTTGTATAGCATCTGAAACATTAGCTATAAAACCATAATCGTCATATTTGGTTATATCAGTATTTTTTGTTCGCACAGCGTGATTTAGTTCGGTTTTATATTCTTTTATACGTTTATTAGCATAGATTTCATAATTATTAAACATATTTATTGCTTGCTCAACATCTGAATTAAGAGTTTCCTGAATAGAAATTTTTTGTTCGTAAATAGCTAAATAATGTGAAAATGGTTTTATGGCATAAAGAGCAAAAATTGCAAATAAAAATAAAAATACATACTCAGAATTTTTTTTGGATTTTGTTGGTTTATGTGTTCTTTTTAACCATGCCGGCACAAGGGCAAATAAACCCAATAATATAGAAACTTTTGCTGATTCTAATATGCTTGTTTCTATATTTCCAGAAGAAAGAAGATTAAAACTCAGAAAGCAAAAAAATGCAAATACGGCTGATCCGAAAAGTATAAACAAATTAGATAATGAAAAATTTGATTGATACATTTTTACTCCTTTTTATTTGAAGCTTTGAATTTAGATAATTCTCTATCTATTTCTTCCAATTTCCGTTGAAATTGTTCTCGCTCCTTCAATAATTTTTCTTTACTTTTGGCAGAAGGCGGCGTATTTGGCAAGTTTAAGTTTGGATTGCTTAGATTCGGATTAGGATTGCTATCTACATTTCCTAAAATAAAGCTAGTGACATGAATTGGACCGTCTTCTTTCTTTATTGTACCTGTAAATTTTTCTGTTTTATCACCATATTTTACCGTAATTGTATAGGGAGTTTCGTTAATATTGGTTTCGTGTTGTTTGTAAAGCCATAAATAAACCTCGTAAGTACCGTTTGGCGCACCACCTTGCGGCCAATAAATATTCTCAATGGGAGTTTTACTATCAAATGGCTGTACATTCATATCAATTTCAAGAATCCCGCCACTTGGAACTCGCTTGTTTTGGAACCAAACTTTATCTCCGTTAGGGTCAATACAAGCTAAATCCAAATCGTTGTAGTTGTTCCAGCTTAAAAGCACTTGTACATCGCCTGTTGAAGGAGTTTCTGGACGATTGGTACAACCACCATATTCGCCCGATTGTACTTTTTGCAAAGCTTTGTCTATTTGAATTATATTACCGATTTTCCCGTTTGCAGGTAAACCGGTTTCTTGTAAAATACAAATTATCTGTTCAGCGGTAAGGTTTTCATTCAAATTTTTCATCAAAGCAACTGCACCACTCACAATGGGTGCGGCCATACTTGTCCCATCCATTGCCTTATAGTTTTTCTTACCAACCGTACTGTAAATATCAACTCCGGGCGCAGAAATAGTAGAATGCTCGCCATAATTGCTAAAACCAGTTTTGCGAAATTCGCGATTATCTTTACCTACCGCCGAAACAATGATAAAATTCTTTGGGCGATTCATAGGATCAACGCCTGCAAGCATATTGTCATTACCTGCCGCTAGCACAATAATTGCCTTGTGTTTGTTGGAAATTTTCATCACTCGATTCCACAAGCGTTCTTCTTCTTTAAAACGATTATCTTGCATATCTCGTTGTATATTTTCGGGCAAATTGCTTGGAAATTTTGTTCCGAGTGAAACATTGACTACGTCTGCACCTTGATATAACGCATAAAGAATGCCGTCCAAAATAGAGGTAGTTGTCATTACTCCATTTTCGTTAGCCACTTGAACAGGCATAAAAGCTGCTTCAGGTGCAATGCCGGCAATACCTATTCCATTGTCCATAATTGCGAGTGCTATGCCAGCCACATGCGTGCCATGGTCACCGTCTTTGTTCGGAAAAACGTCTTTTGAATGAGTCCATACATTGTATGGCATTACAACTTTATTGCTCAATTCGGGGTGATTCAAACTGAAACCGTTGTCAACAATAGCAATTGTTAGTTTCTTGCCGCCACTGCCTTTGGTAATATCCCACGCCTGCGGAGCATTTACTACTCTCAAGTACCATGATTTATTTGGGTCACTGAAAAAAGGATCATTAGGCGTATAACCTGTTCTAAACAAAGCTTCGTCAAAAACAAAGAGTTCATATTCAGGTGCAAATTTACCTGGAATTTCCTCTTTTAGCCGTGCACGTTCTTCATTGGGAACTTCTATTTGCATTCGCTTTACTATATCATCGTAATACACTACTTTATATTTATTTTCGGGATATTTTACCTTAAAATCTTTTGCCAAGTCCATTATGGATTTATCTTCGTTTTCCATTAAAATATTCAAGCGATTGCCTACAATGTCAGGATTTTCGGGATCGCGAATAAGTTCTATCGAATCTACCGGTGGCAAAGTGCCTTGATAGGGTGGTAACACATCGCCGTATTCAGGTGGCGTAGGTACTGGTTTGTAGGGATTACCGGGATCGTAAATACCTCCATGGCCGACATTCTGGTCTCCGTCATGTACCCATGGTTTGTCTCCTATAGGATAAGGAATAGGAGAAGCTGTATTACCTCTGCAACCACGGAATAACAAACAAAGCAATAATAAAAATGCCAAAAATAAAAGTAACCATAACAATCGTAACAAGCACCCTTCTCCAGCAAACAAGCCTTTAAACCAACACACTAAAGATGTTAGCAATAAAAGTAACCAAACTAGCCATTCTTTCAACCAACATAAAAAACGTTTGTACTGAGGGAGATTTGGACCCGTACCAATCCTATAACCTGGACGAGTATCGATGCCGGGGTTATGATTAATACTGCCGCCTGTTCTGGGGTTAATACTATTGTCTGGATTAGTATTGTGGACAGGATCAACGGAACTAAGTTCAAGTTGTTCATATTTCGCTGTAAATTCCGCATCACCAGTAACTTTGTGATTCTTAGGTTCCGGTTCCCAATGGGTAAATTTGTATCCTTCTTTAGCTTCTACTTGAGGAATCTCGCTTTCGGCAATAATTTCTCTTTTATTTTTGATTAGTTCAGAGTTGCCTATAAGAATACCATTTTTTCCAGCATAAAAACGAATTGTATTTTTTTCAGCAAATGAATTTATTACAACTGTGCCTATTGGTTCCCTTACTTCCTCCCGTAACCGCATTCCCCAAACACCGAGAACAGTTTTATCATCAAAGCAATACACAAAATCGTCATTAACAAATTTTATAGATTTTTCAATCGTATTCGCTTCGCTGTTTTGACCTTCCTGTCGAAGTATATTTACAACGCTCTCATAATGTTTAAGCGTTTCGTTTTTGATATGTTCGTATTTTAAGTGGTCTTCGCCCTGCAATTCCGACAAAAGTTGCGGCATTTCTTTATAACGTATTGAATACCAAGCAATAGAATCATTTTCTACATACGGTTGTGCCAAAAAATGACGATATTTCTCGTCAACTTTAGCATTTACAATTTGTTCAATATCATCAAAACGATTAAATAAGAGAACGTCTTCATGTTCTTGAAAATCTTTGAAATATGTTGAATATTCTTTCGTGTAGCAAAGTTTTATTGGCATATCAAGGCCTCAACTTTCTTTATAATTTTTCCCAATTTAGCATTATCTCCTATAGAGTGACGGCAATTTAGCTCTCCACTTGCTGTAACAAAACCAACTTTTAACAAATCACTCCATATTATGTAGCTACGATGGTAAGGAAACCGTTTTGCCTCTATTGGCATCGGATTTTGCCTTAACAAGTTAGCTGAATTTGCCACGTCGGTTATCAATTTTGCAACTTCTTCACTACAATTTTTCTCAAATTCTAATTCATTATGCTCCCAACATAGATCTCCTTTAACGATTCCACCTTTGTTTTTTATGTTTTTTAAGTCATCAAAGTGTTTGGCTTTATAATATTCTTTACCAACAGAATTGATAAATTTATTGATGATTTCCGTGCTAATATCAGCAATCGTTTCATATACTTCTTCAATATTACGATAGCCGTCAACATAACGTTTTATGTTTTCCGAAATAACGTCTCTTATTTTCAATTTGTAAACCAAAGATTTAAACATTATTTGAATGTTCTGCAATTCATCCTCTGTGAGTATGCCGACAAAACTTTGTCGATTTTGCTGAATATGTTCTCCAAAATCATTGATATTTTCTTCTTTACCGAAGTAATAATCTATCAATCTGTCTGCCAATACTTGCGAAGATGTTTTTACACGTTCTGTAGTTCCATAAAACAATTCATCCAAATCAATTCCTTCTTTTTCAAAATATTCTTTACATTCTTCTGATGTATTGAATTCAAAAGCATTGCATAAGCGCTCCAAATTTTCAGAAAAAGTTTCATTTCCTTTATCGTCTTTTTTATTGGGATTGAATGATACTTTTGAAAATATTCCTATGTATTTTTTCATATTAATTGCATTGCGACGCCCGATTTCGTCAAGCTTTTTACAATACAAATCCTTAATTTGGGGTTGATTTAACATAAATCCGTCTATCATTGGTCCGAAAAAATAAAAATTTTTGTCGAATGCAAGAGCCAATCGCGCTTGAATTAAACCAGCTTTTCTAATTTCATTTTCCAATTCTTTGTCTGCATTGTCATCTTTGTAATCACAATCATTTCTTAGAACTTTAATAATACCATTTGTAATATCTTTTATATCATCTTTTATTTTCGCATTACGAGCGATGTTGATATTGTTGGATGCAGTTGCAAGTTTTTTGATAATTAAATCTGTGCCGTCTTTGTTTTTATTTGCAGCTTCGTCCCATGATTCCTCAGGATCTTCAAAATGGTTAAAACGAGTCTTTACAAAATCAATAAACGATTTACGCAATTCGTCACTAAAATTCGGATAATCTTTTGGCTCATCTATTTTTTTGATTTCTTTTGGATGTTTTTTAGAATATCCTTCAAAAATCTTAGTTGAATGTTCAAAATCTCGCAATAGAAAGATATTCTTGAATCTTTTTTGTGAAATTGTCCAATCTTCAAACCAGGAATATGTTTTTGTATCGATAAGCTCTTTTAAAGACCGTTCAAAACGTTGATCCCAACGATAATTTAGAGCAGAAATCCTTTCTTTTTCATCTATTTTTTCATCTTTAGGACCATATTCCAAATTAACATTAAAATAAGTACCAATGATAAATAAAGGCGAAATTATAGATTCTTTTATAAATTTCTCTCGTTCTTCGGGACTATTGCCTATTATTTTACTAATTAATGGGTCAAGAACTTCGGGCATGGCTCTTTCTGCTGGCTGTTCATGTTTTGCACAGAAAAGCAGGATGTTAATTTTTTCGAAATTGGAATATTTATTGAATAAATAAGCTACTTTGCCTCTAAGTAAAAACTCCCACATTCCTTTTACATCCATTTTATCAAATTCTTTTTCTGGAGTAGTTTTTCTTCCTCTTGCTCCAGGAAAATCAAGTAAATCGGTATCTTTTAAAAAAGTCTTATTTTCTAACAAAGATTCCGGAACATTAAAAACTAATTCTTCCAACAACGCACACAAGTAAGATTTTTTCAAAGGACCAATTATGCACTCTTCACCATTAACTATAACAAGTGCACTTGTAGAATCTTTATAATCACTTTCAATATTTGTTGGCGTTTCATAAATTTCTTTAAGACGAGCTACATCAAGCAAAGTACCGTGCTTATATAATACTGCTTCTAGCGGTAGATACAATGTGTCTGTAAAGTCAGAATTTAAACATTTATTTACTAACGCTTGATATTCATTAATCAATTCGGAAAACAAATTTGTAAATTTTTCATTTTCGTTCCAAAATAGCGAAAAGATTTCTTTCCATTCATCTAGTTTTACTTTTTCTATAAATAAAGACACTTCTTTGAAAAATAAATCAGACAAATTGCCTGCTTTGTCATATACATATTCTTTAATATTTAACACATCATCTTCGCAAAAAATTTTTTGCTGGATAGGTCGTTCCTGAAATTTGTTTTTTAATTTTTTTGCAACCTCATCAATATCTTCTTGTTTTAGCTTCTTATCACGAGAGACATTAATATCAGAGTAATAACTATCACAAAGAATCAATACTAAATCTGCGGGCGATAAAAGCTTAGCTCCTATTGGAAAATTTTGGTTTACCGGTTTATATTGAACCGAAAATCGCGACACTAAACCTGTTGATTCCGAACCGCCTCCCTGAGGGTTCATATCCTTCTTAAAACCATAAGGATTACCATTGGTATCATAAATAGTGAACGGCTTGTTACCTTCTAAGTTTTTTTCTGATAAAAGTGCATCTATTAGATATGATTTACCTACTTGGCTTTGCCCAAATACGGCTGCGGCAGGGCCGTTTTCCAAAGCAGTTTTTTTCTTTTTTAATTTACGGCGGTAATTCACAAGTCTATCGTAGGCATTATCACCTTCTGTACCTTGCATTGAAGATGTTTTCTTTATCCATTCAATGGATTCTTCAATTATTTTAAGTTGTTCATCCATTATATTTTGCATTACAATTTCTCCATTTTATGGATTCAAACCTACAAATTCACCAGTGTCTAGCCAATAATTTTCATTTTCTATCATACTTTGCACTTGCAATGAAAAATAGGTTGGAGATAAATCTTTTTTATTGCCGTTATTATAGCTTTCTACCGACTCTATTTTCAAAGTTTCCTTATCTTCCGTATATTCTCGTATAATACTAAATTTGAAAGGAATTTCATTCTCTATCTTCTCTTTTATTTTATCGTCTTTATAGTTAAGCATATAAAACGGACGGGTAGGATAACGCTCTGAATTCAACTGACGTGTCCAAATACGCAAAGGCAAATGTGATACCTCGATAATATCGTTATTTTTTTTAGGAGTAATAAACGGCTGTTCATGTTCCGATTTGGCAAAATATTCCGTTGTGGGCAACATTTTCTTTATTAAATCACTAAAATCTAATGAAAAACCATTTAGACCGCTTTTACAAGCGTAAAAACCAATCATTGCGCCAATAGCAACAATGGATTTTGCATCTTTTATATAACCATTTCCATTTTGGAATGGATACCAAGTACCTATTCGGTAATTATTCAGAGTTATTAATCTGTTGGGTGATACGGCATAATATTTCAGAAATAAATCTGCCAACGGTTTTAATGAAGTTGGGCGACCGGAAAGCAACACTATGTCACAACCGTAATACGATAGTATTGCAGATATTTTTTCTACCAAAGAATCAAACGTGTCTTGAACAATTTTTGAAACAATATCTTTATCATAATTTAATTGCAAATCTTTAAATTCAAGCCCAAAATGTTCTTCAAAATGCTCGATAACCCTTTTGGTCGGCTTATTGATTTTAAAAATATCGTCTAGATGTAAACTTGTACTTTCTTTGTTTTCCTTTAATAATTCAAGAAAATAAGACACTATAGGGACAGAAATTTGTAAATTAAATTCACTACGAATTTGCCGGCGAATTTTATTTTGCCGTGCATTGTCTGGGGCAAAGAAATCATGAATTTTTTCTGCAATAACGTTTTTGCTAGATCCTTTTGCAATCAAAGGCTTTTGGATAATAGTATTCGGTCCTTCTATAACAAGTTCTCGTATTAATTTTTTCAATAAATCATCGCCTGCACTGTAAAAACTTTCCCAAAATAATGGTACCGGCGTTAATTTGCATTGCCCAGCAGCATCATATTTGTATGTAGCAATCATTACATCGGTTGTACCTGCACCAATATCCACAGAACCTATTGTGAGCGATTTTTTCTTGTAATTACCTAAATCAGTCCGTTCTTTACCGTAAAAATCAAAATATTCCTTGCAATTTTTCTTATAACGCTCAGTAAGTTCCGCATAAAGATATACAAACTGAGCACAGGTAGCTTCATCGTAAATATACTCATTGCGTTCTTCAGTTTTTTGCAATTTTATCGACGAAGGAATAACATTTACATTGTTTCGTGCGTTTTTTTCGTCTAATTCTTCAGAATTAATTCCTGTGTAAAAACGATTTAAAATAATAGCTGCATCCTCAGCACATTCTCTCAAGGCAATTTGTTCTTTTCGCGACATTGCAGTAGGGCAAGTAACAATAATGCGCCCTATTTTGCGCGGCTTATCTTCGTTGCCCCAATTATGCCTAAACTCGTAACTATTGATTTGCATTTTTGCTTGTGCAAAAATCTCAATGAAACAGAACGTCATCAGTGCTTTGCGAGAGTATTTTTTGTCTATTTCTACAGTTCCACTAGTATTCAATGAACCATCAGCATTTAGCTGTTCTGAAATACCTTTTATTCTTACATTTTTAGATGTGTCTTGTTCACGTAATTTTACAAATTGCCATTCTTTCTGCTGTGGTTTCTTATCCCATAAAAAGCGTTTCGGACTTGAAAAAGTAGTAATTATTTCTAATTCAGTATTCTGATTTACTGCTTTATATATCAAATCGTTTGCTTCTATCCCTAACCGTACCATACTCGGCCAAGTAAATTGTGAACTACCCTTTTTCAAACAGCCGCCAAAATCAGCTTCGCAGAATGCCAAACGCATATCAAACGAATCGCGATGACGATTAAGTTTTAATAACTGATACTCCGCTATTTTACCTTCTTTGATTTTTCCATTTTCAACAGTTTCCTGTATTGATATATTTTTCCCCATTATTTCTATAGTTTCTCTGTTTGCAATAGGATTTGAAAAATTTTGTAACCCTAACGGCATAACATTTTTAAACGTTTTACCTATGCTATCATCAAACAACACGGCACAAGTACGTGAATTACCAATATCTAAAAGTAAATCAACATCTCCAGAAGTCACATTTTTGCCATTGCGATACAAAGTTATTTTCGGTAAAATGTCTAGCTGTCTAATATATTTTATCAAATATACAAACTGAGCCATATAATTCATTTTCGGCTTTTTCAATATTTTTCGCTCAAATTCTGCTTTTGTGCATTTATGAAAATATTTGAGCAACAATTCATCAACCCATTCGCAATCAACTTCTTTTGTAATACCTGCGGAATTTTTATAAATATGTTTTGTGCAAAAATCAACCAGCGAAAATTCATCATCACACAAAGCAAAGACTTTTGAATTTTCAGTTTTGAAAACAGGTTTTTCTTCCAAGTCTTCGTCTTCGTAACCCTCGCTTTTGTAAATTGCACGGGTATCAAAAGCCAAAAGCAAATTATATTTTTTGATATATTCCTCTGCCTGTACAGTATCTGGGATTAATTTAAAGCGGCACCAGTTTATTGCTGCAAAATGCGATCTTTCATTCACTTTTACCTCGAAAAATGGAAATGGAAGCCAATTTTCAAATTTTTCGAAGCTACATTTATTAATCTTCATTTGAATCAAATCAGTTCCATCGTCTTCATCTTCCACAGGATTAATTGTAGAAAAAAGAATTTTCTTTTCCATTTTTCTTTTTTCATCTCTTTCGTTATCTGCCTTTTTAAATTCATCTTCAAAACGTTTTTTTATATCTTTCCAACCATATATTTTACTGGGATCGGTAAAACAGCCGAGACGAACTAAAGCACGTTTTCTTACGTAAATTTCATCATCTTGAAACTTATGGACAACTTCTAATTTTAGTTGCCGCCCATCTTCAGTGTAAGACTCGTAAAAGTACATAGGCTTCACGGAGTCATTGCCAAGATCTATTTGCAACGGAATTGTAATATACTGAATACCTGTGTCTGCAATTAAATTCATAAATACTCCGGCTCAACTGAACATAGCGGTACCTTAAAATTAAAAAGGGCAAGGTTTATTACCTTGCCCCTCCATTGTCTCCTGATATGTAAACTTTTTAACTTGCTTTGCCAATAACTCCAAGTTATATAAATACTGTTAATTTGTGCAGGTATAGTTATATGGAAGCCTCTACTGGAGGCTAAGTAAATCATTTTACTGCTTTTATTTTCCATTGCGAAGTGTAATATATAAAATTTGAGCTTATAGTCGAGGGTATTTTTAACTTTTTTAAAGCCAAGAATTCATAAAACCATAAAGGCTTCATTAAACCTATTTTTTAAGCCACTAGTCCTAGCTTATATCGGAAGATCATCAAATCACCATTCTTTTTGGCAATCGTAACAATACCAAATACCACCCTTTTTATCGATATTGGTACTGCCACACCTAGGGCATTTTGCACCGGACTCAATTGTGCATTTCACAAATCTCAAAAGTTTGATCAACATTTTTTCTCCTAAAGCTAGTTTGCCATTGTGATACAATATAGAAAATTCTGGGCCTATAGCCCAATTATTCGGCTAAAAATTTCTCAATTTTCTACTTTTACTACATGAAATACTTGTCGGGCTTAAAATGGCAATTTTGCATAGCCTAAAAATAAAGAATTTTAGAGGAATTCTAGAATTTGAACAGTCTTTTAAACAAGGTTTAATTTGTATTATTGGACGAGGAGATTCGGGAAAATCTACTATTTTAGATGCAATATCTTATGTTTTGTCATCTAGTTGGAATATTAATTTTTATGATAGTGATTTTTACAATTGCCAAGTAGAAAAGCCAATAGAAATAGAAGCTACGCTAAAAAGTCTTCCTAACAAAATTTTGACAAAATTTGGAATGTATATTAGAGGAATTAAAGAAGACGGAATAGTTATTGATGATATGGAATCAGATGAAGCTCAAAAAGCAGAGCCTGCTATATCTATACGTTTAACAGTTACCAAAAATTTAGAGCCTGTATGGGAAGTTGTAAGCTACAGAGGGCAAGAATCTATAAACATTTCTGCGGCAGATAGGGCAAAATTAAATGTCTCTATAATGTCGGATTATTCAGAACGGCATTTTTCTTTAAGTAAAGGAAATCCTTTGTACTCTTTGTGTAAACAACTTGAAAACGAAGATAGTGATGAAGAGAATGTGATATTAGAAATACTTAGAGAAACTAAAAAAGATATTGATAATAATGTGTCTGTCAAATTCGAAAATGTTATTGCAAAAGTTAAAGAAACATCATCAAATCTTGGAATTTCTACTAATAATTTAGCTACCAATATTGATCATAGAGATATATCTATTAAAGAAAATAAGGTTTGCTTGCACGAAGAAAATATTCCTTTACGTTTGAAAGGTAAAGGTTCAAAAAGAATAATGTCTTTAGCTATTCAAATTGCCGTGGCTAATCCAGACGGAATAATACTTATTGATGAAATAGAACAAGGATTGGAACCGGATAGAGTTCAGCATTTAGTTAATATACTAAAATCCTACGCAAATTTTCAAGTCTTTTTCACAACGCATTCAAGTAATGTGATTGTAGAATTAACGGTTTCAGATATTTTTGTTATGAGAAAGAATGAAACAAAACTATTGGCGATAGGAGAAGAATTGCAAGGATGTATTAGAAGAAATCCTGAATCATTTTTTGCTAAGAAAGTGATTATTTGCGAAGGAGCAACAGAAATAGGAATATGTAGAGCACTTAATGATTATATACAAAAAATAGGTAAAAAAAGCTTCACATATTTAGGAATTTATTTAGCAGATGGCACTGGTTCCAATATGATACAATACGCAGAAGGTTTTAAATCTTTAGGATTTGATATTTGTTTACTTTGTGATTCTGATGTTCAGGCAATTAATGCTCAAAAGAGTCAATTAAATTATGAAATTATAGATTGTCAAAATGAATTTGCTATGGAACAACAGTTATTCGCAGATTTGTCTTGGGATTCTATCATAGAAATGATAAATTATAGAATGACATCTGATAATGTTGAAAATAAGTCCATTTTTGATAGTGTTTATTCCATTCAAAATACTAAACCTATATTTTCTACAAATTGGTATCAAAATGAATCTGATGAACTACGAAAATTGCTTGGCAATATGGCTAAAAAGAAAGAATGGTATAAACGAATAGATCACGGACAAAAAATGGGAGAATTAATATTTTCTGAATTTGAGAATTTAAGCAACGATAAAAGAATTAAACAAATGTTTCAAAGATTAATTGACTGGATAGATAAATAAAATGCTGGATTTAGAAAAATTCCTTGCCGATAATAAAAGTATGATTATAGCACCGGCAGGGTATGGAAAGACACATACTATCATAGAATGCGTGAAATTATGCGAAATAGGAAAAAAATGTTTAATTCTTACTCATACGCACGCCGGAATTGCATCTATAAGAGAAAAAATGAAAAGGGAAAGAGTAGAATACTCAAGATATTCTTTGGAAACTATTAGCAGTTTCGCATTGCAATATTCTAATGCTTTTCATATAGATAAAAGTTCTATTCCAAATGCAGAGGATAATGAATATTTCAATTTTGCGATAGATGTAACAACGAAAATTCTCAAATCAAAACCAATAAAAGAAGTTATCAGAAGTTCATATTCTCATTTAATAGTTGATGAATATCAAGATTGTACAAAAAAACAACATCAGCTAATATTGGTATTATCAGACATTCTGCCAACTCATATTCTAGGAGATACTTTACAGGGTATATTTGGCTTTAAAAATAATCCTTTAATTAATATGGAATCAGATGAAGAAATGAAAGGTTTAAATCAAAATAAGCAAGAATTGGATACCCCTTGGAGATGGAAAAATACAGGGGCGACAGAATTAGGTCAGGCATTAGTTAACATCAGAGCTTCTATAGAAAAACAAGAATCAATAAATTTGGAACAATATGAATATAGTATAGAAAAAGTTATATATCATGAAAATAGTTATTTTCAGAATAATAATTGTAAACAAATTATATGGCGTGAAATTAATAATTCTCAAATTCAGAGTTTATTATTGATTCATCCGGTGTCAGATAGAATAGAGCCTAGATTAAAAGTTGTTCAACAATTTAAACAAATTAGATTAATAGAATCTATAGATGATAAAATTCTTTATAAGTATTCTAAATTATTTGATGAGAAACGGAATACCGAGTTGTTAGAATCTATTTTATCGTTAATGAAATCTATTACATTGAAGAGTGTAATTGATGATTGGTTTAGAAATGGCACAACTTTAAAAAATAAAAAGAGTACTTCGGATAAGAGAATCGTAGAAGGTCTGAGAATGGAAATAGAACAATTGCTACAAAACAAAACTCCCAAGAACATTGCCAATCTAATTAATAAAATACCTGAATTGCCAGGAAATAGATGTTACAGAAATGAATTCCTGCGAGATATTCTTAAATCGTTAATTTCTTCTCACAATACAGGCGATAGTGTATATGAATCTATGAAAAAAAGCAGGGATATTGTTAGAAGACAAGGAAGAAAAGTAATGGGAAAGTATATTGGCA
>JGI24698J34947_10000057_pt1 | contig 34270 bp, 29 predicted proteins | sample TergutMp193P3_FD_34947 | JGI IMG/M metagenome (IMG submission 34947) | reverse complement strand
ATAATGACAAGGTGCTTGATTTTTTCCAGGGTCTGGTTGAAGTATTTCGCCAAATCGCCCACTTCGTCGCTGGATTTGATATTAACGGTCCTGGTCAGGTCCCCTTCGCCCTGGGCGATATCCTTGAGGGTGTCGGCTACCCTGACGATTGGTTTCGCTATGCTCGATATAATAGTCACCGATAAGAGAACGCCCGCAATTAGCGCGACAATGATGAGCACTATGATGATGTTTTTATACATCGTGCCGATCTGGTAGATTTCGCCTACCTTGTCGTTGAGCAAACCGCCGTACCGCTCCTGCATTGATTCGAGGCCTGTGATGACTTGCAGTGTTGTCGGCAGGACCTCCACCCTGAATACCCTTATTGCCTCATCCGTGTCCCCGCTGTTGAGGTCGTTGATAATTTCCCCTGCCTTGGCATGGATGAGACGATGGGGCTCTATGATCTGGTTGAGCATTGAAACGACTTGCGGGTCGGTCATTCCTTTTGCTTCGTCGCTGTTAACCCATCTGCCCAGAGAGCAGGTGGTCGAATCAACCGAGCCGGTGAACGCCGCCCCGGAATACACAGTCTCAGACAGCCCGTGCCGCCAGACATAATGCGAACTCAATATCGATGAGATACTTGTCCTCGTGTTCGCCAAATCAAGGACATCCTCGGATAAAGCCGTGAGCCTTGTGTCAATATATAGCCCCAGAACGCCCAGAAATATACCTATCGCGACGACTATAAAGAAACCGCCAAAGAGCTTTACGCGAATTTTCATATCATTCCTCCGGAACCGAATTACGTTTGTACGGGATCCGCTTTAAAAAGAAGGTGAAAGGCTGTATAGGCATTTTTCACACTACAATAATTATACGATTTTTGAGTAATATTGTCAATGAGTGGAGATATTTTGGAAACAGCCCCTTAACAATAGTAAATGGGTAACCGGGAAGATACTTTGTGAGGATTCTGCCTGGAATCGCCGTGCGCTTTCGGGATTATAGGCCCTTAAGCAAACAAGCCAATGAAAGCAAGGCGCCGCCGGCGAAGGAGATCCAGTTGTTGAATTGGGTAATGTATGGAATGGCGGTGAGCGAGCCGGCAAGTCCCACAATGATAAGGATTACGCTGATACATAAAGTTATACCTTTGGGTGAGTTCGTTCTCATGGTAAAATACTCCTTAAATATTTTTATACAAACTAAATGCTATTCTTTCATAAATTTTGCATAACGTCAAGGGCAAATTCATCCCCTAGAAATACACGACAATCCTGATTATAGTGGTTAAAATGAACCTTGAAGCCTTTATCCTCGGCTGCGGGGGCATGATGCCCCTGCCCAACCGGCATCTTACATCCGTGCTTTTAAGGCGGGAAGGGGAGCTTTTCCTCTTTGACTGCGGCGAAGGCACCCAGGTATCGCTGCGGCGACTGAATCTCCGCTGGAAGAAAATTTCAGTGATTTTTATCAGCCATACCCACGCCGATCACGTCACCGGGATTCCGGGACTCCTCATGCTCTCTTCCCAGGTTGACCGCGACGACCCACTCTACATCATCGGGCCGCCGCGAATCGCCGAGTATATTGAAACAAGCCGCAAGGTGCTGGACATGTACATCAATTACGATATTGTCGTACGGGAAGTCGATGAGCCCGGCGTGGTATACGAGGGCGAGGGCTTTCATGTGCGGGCCTTTTCCCTGCGCCACACCAAGCCCTGCTTCGGTTATAGCCTGGTTGAGGATAAGCGGCCTGGCGAATTCCACCCGGAGAGAGCCGAGGCCCTGGGGGTAAAGAAGGGGCCGCTCTGGGCCGCCCTTCAGTCCGGCGAGGTCGTGAAGGCGGAAGACGGCAGGGAGGTGCGGCCTGAGCAGGTTTTGGGCGCGATGAGGACAGGAAGAAAGTTTTCTTTCGTTACGGATACCCTTGCGTTCCCGGAAATCGCGGACGAGGTCGCGGATTCAGACCTCTTTGTCTGTGAGGGTATGTTCGAGAGGGCCCTGGCGGAGGGCGCCATTGAAAAGAAGCACATGACCGCAGAACAGGCCGCCGGAATCGCCCTGGCGGCAAAGGTGAGGAAACTCGCGCTCATTCACTACAGCCCGCGCTATACTGAATACGAGCTCAAGCAGTTGATAAAGGAGGCGGAGGCGGTTTTCCCCCTTTCGGTTCTTTCCCGCGATCGCATGGTTTTTCCAATCGAGTATATTGATTGACTTTATTTAAGATTTTTTACCACGAACGGTCACGAACCCTCACGAACAATAGGAGAAAGTATGAGTTCGTGTTGTTTGTGTGGTTCGTGGTTAATTCTTCTTAATGAATTTTTCTAAATAGTATTGACTAAAATTGCTTAGATGTAGTAACAATTAAGGGACTTTTTTGTTTGCATATTTTGTAAAGCCTATGATTACTGTAGAGAACCTAAGCAAAAAATACGGGGCTTTTGAAGCTGTAAAAAACGTATCTTTCTCTGTTGGCCGGGAGCAGGTGCTCGGTTTCCTCGGGCCGAACGGCGCGGGGAAGACTACCATAATGAAGATACTCACCGGCTACCATTTCCCCTCCGGGGGTCGGGTAGAGATAGACGGCATCTCCCTCGAGGAATCCCCGGTGGAAATCAAGAAGCGTATAGGCTACCTCCCCGAAGCCAATCCCCTCTACGGGGATTTGACCCCCGAGGAATACCTTGACTTTGTCGCTTCCGCCCGCGCTATTCAGGCGGAAGAAAGAAAGAAGGCGCTGGATAGCGCCCTTGCCGCCTGCGGCCTTGAGGATGTCAGGCGTCAGCGCATAGACAGCCTTTCAAAGGGCTACAGGCAAAGGGTGGGGCTTGCCCAGGCGATAATCCATGACCCGCCGATACTCATCCTCGATGAGCCGACCTCGGGGCTCGACCCAAACCAGATCATAGAGATCCGCTCCCTCATCAGGGAGCTGGGGAAAAGAAAGACCGTCATCCTATCCACGCATATCCTGCAAGAAGTGGAGGCGGTCTGCTCCACGGTGCTGATCCTCAACGAGGGCCGCATTGCCGGCCAGGGGACCACGGAAGAAATCGCCGAGACCATGAAGATCGCCTCCAGGGGGCTTGACACCTGGGAGCTGTACCTCAAGGGCGCGGAGGCGGAAGGCCTTGAAAGCCGCTTCAGCCTTGCAGGCAGGGAAACGGGGGAGGTAAAAGCGGAGGCAAAGGAAAACGGAATCGTGCGGCTCGCCTTTAACCTGAGAAGCAGTATCGCCGACGAAGCCAATGCGAATTATGCCCTTGACGGGGAACTCATCTTTGACTGGGCGGTCTCCAACGGCTACAAGATCATCGGGATGAACCGGAAAAAACTCAGCCTGGAGGATATCTTTGTGAAGCTCACTGCCGAAGGCGGTGAGCAGCTTACCGCAGATAATGATGAAAAAATAACGGGGAACGAAGAACAATGACAATACTATCACCGCGAATAACGGCGCTGACCAGGAAGGAACTTTTTTCGTGGTTCAATTCTCCCGCGCTTTACGGCATAACGGTTTTCTTCCTGCTGTTCGTGTCGGTCTGGTTTTACTATCTCCAGCAGTTCTTCGCCATGGACAGCGCCACGCTCAGGCCCTTCTTCTCGGCCTTCCCATTGGCCTTCATCTTTGTGATCCCCGTCCTGACAATGAGGGCGTGGGCTGAAGAAACGAAGCTTGGCAGCGCCGAGATCCTGTTTACCATGCCTTTTACCGAATGGGAACTGGTGCTGGGAAAGTTTCTGTCGTGTTTTGCCATCCTGCTTGCCATGACGCTCCTCACGCTTCCTGTTCCGCTCAGCCTTTTGGCGCTAGGCAGCTTTGATCCCGGGGTGATTGTCGGCGAATACTCAGGCGTCGTGCTTTTAGGGGCGGCGGCGGCGGCCATCGGGCTCTTCCTTTCCGGCATTTCCAGAAACCAGGCGGCCGCCTTTGTGGGGACTGTCGTTGTGCTCCTTGCCTTGATGCTGATGAATAACCTGACCCGGGAGCTGCCTTCGGCTTTTGCCGGGATTGTCAATTATCTTTCATTGTCTTTTCATTTTGAGAGTTTCTCGCGTGGGCTTTTGGACAGCCGGGACATGGCGTTTTTTCTGCTTGTGACAGCTTTATTTTTATTTCTCAATACCCAGGCACTTGTTTCAAGGAGATGGAATTAAGGATGGGAGAAGATTAAAATGAACAGAAATCAGGCCAGGATCATTGCCCTCCTTTCAGCCGCAATCATCTTGCTGCTTTTCCTTCTGAGCGGCCGTCTCTGGTTTCGATTGGACCTGACCAGGAATAAAGCCTATACGATCTCGGAAGTTTCAAAAAACCTTTACAGGGAAATTGCCGATCAGGTGACAGTCACCTATTTTGTTTCTGAAAGGCTCTCCAGGGCGCATCCCATGCCGGGGGAGATAGGCGATCTGCTCAGGGAATACGCGGCGCATTCAAGGGGAAAGATACGTTTCATCCAGAAAGATCCTTCCGATGCCGAAGTCGCGGGCGGCCTTGAGGGGATTGGAATCGCGCCGCAGCAGATTCAACTCGTGGAAAAAAATGAAGTCACCGTGGCTACGGTCTTTTCGGGGATACTCATTGAATATTTGGACAAGGAATCGGTTATTCCCGTTGTTTTTTCGCTGGATACCCTTGAATACGATATCAGCTCACGCATAAGGGCGATGGTGAGGGATATTGAGCGTGAAATCGGCGTTATTGTGGGTGACGCCTATAAGCAGTGGTCGAGCGAGTATGCGCTTTTAAACCAGGAGCTTGTTATTTCAGGTTTCAGGGTCCGCCTTTTCAATCCCGGCGAGGAAATTCCCCCGAGTCTTCCCGCCCTCTTTGTGTTGGGGGGCGCAGAGGACCTGGACGAGTACAGCCAGTACCTCATCGATCGTTACATAACCGGAGGGGGCAACGTGTTCTTCGCCCTGGACGGGATCTTTGTTGACAGGACCTTCCTTGATGCCAGGATCATAAATGATAAAGGGCTTTTGGCAATGCTGGCAAATTACGGGGTTGTCCTCCGGCCGGCATTGGTGCTTGACATGTCCGCCCTGACAATCAGGTTCCAGACCCAAAGCGGGTACGCCACAATAATTCAGACCGTAAGGTATCCCCATTGGATTAGCGTCAGGGAGGATGGCGGCAATCCGGATCAACCGCTGACCGCCCGCTTTGAGGGGCTCGATCTCTACTGGGCAAGTCCGCTTGAACTCTACCCGCCGCCGGGTGTAGAGGGTGAAATCCTTTTCACGAGTTCCGAAAATACATGGCTCCAGGAAGACTGGTTAATCGCAAACCCGATGTACATCCAGTTATTTGAAGAAGAAGCGGAGGAAACGTGGGGGACAAAGATACTCGGAGCCAGCCTTTCCGGTATTTTCCCATCGGCATTTGAGGGCCGACCAAGGCCCCAGCGTGAAGGTGAAGAGCAAGACGCTTCCGGCGAGGACTTGTACGATCCGCCCGTGGAAAAGAAACCTGCCAGGATCATTGTTGTGGGGGATACCGAATTTGCCGGGACCCTGATGCAAAGCAACAGGGGCGAAGACAGGAATTTGGGCTTTTTGATAAGGGTCGCCGACTGGCTTTCAAATGACGAAGATTTGGTAGCGATACGCGGACGTGAGGGAATAGCGGGCAGGCTCGACCGAATTGCAGACGGGGAAAAACGCGACATGGTCATGGCCCTATCACGCACAATCAACACCATCATCATTCCCCTTGGGGTCATCGCGGCAGGTTTGTTCTTTGTGTTCAGGCGAAGGGCGAAAACTTCAAAAGCCGCAGCATTAGCGAAAGAGAGGCGTTCAACTGATGACCATGACGAATAAATTTGCGTATAACAAAAAGATCGTTTTACTCTCGGCAGTTGCCGCGGCGCTCGCAATAGTATATATCCTTACCTTTGTGCTTGATCCCGATAACCGCCGGCCGGCGGCTTTCTCCTGGTTTGAATCGTCGAATCTCGATATGGCGGACAGGGTTGAAATTTACGGTGTAAACGGTAACACGGAATTGGTCAGGAGAAATAACGTCTGGTTTTATTCAACCGGTACAGGTGAATTCCCTGCAAAGCAGGGCAGGGTGCAAGACCTTTTTGCCGCCCTATCCAGAAAGGATATCTATCCGCTGCGCGCTTCTTCCCAGGAAGCCAGGGAAAGGCTGGGACTCACGGAAAACAGCGCGTCCAGGATCATGGTACGCGGGGGAGCAGGGCTTCCCCTGCTTGATCTCCTGATTGGCAGGGCGACCGCGGTGGGCAGTGAAATTTACCTGCGAAGGGGAGGCTGGAACGAAATCTATTCCGGGGAGGATCGCTTCACCATATTTACCGATGCAAATCCCATTTCATGGTGCGACCTCAGGCTTTTTTCGGTTTCTGAAAGCGATATTATGCCCTATACCATAGAGGCGGTTCAGCAGGCCGACATTGAGCTCTCTGACGGTACGGCTTATACAGTGAGGCGCAGAGGAGCCGGCTGGATCTTGCCGGGAGACGAGAGCGCTGTTTTGGATACCACAGTGGTGGACGCATGGCTCAGGACGGTGCTGGAAGCGGAAGGGGATTCCTTTGGCGATGGCGAAATTGGCTTTGTCGAAGCAAGTATCACCCTTAGGTTTGGCGACGGCAGTAGCCGAACCATCCAGGCGAGTATAAGCGACGCCGATAATTACCGTAAAATGACAGTTTCCCTCTCGCCCTATATTTACCTCCTTGCCGAAAGGAATTTTAACCGTCTTTTCAGGGAGAGTTCGTATTTTTTAAGGGAGTAGGGGAATAGGGGAACAGCGGCGTCAGGGCCTTGCCAACGTACCGTCCGGGCGGCGGGCGTTGGTCCATTTCGGGAGTTCCTCGTTGCAGGGATATTTCATCGCCGCCTCTTCGTCCTTTTTATTTGCGGCTCTTAATAAACTCCCTGTACTTTTCGGGATCGCTCTTAAAGGCAATTACACATGAAAGCGGGTCGGCGAGCGCCTTCTGGAGAGCGCTGAAGGATTCAAGCATAAGGCGATCGGCGTCAATGAGCCTCCCTGAACGTGAACTAAGCCCTATGCAAAGCTCGGAGCCTCCCATGGACATTTCGGGCATTTTTGCGTTGATATGGCGGTAAAATCCTTCGGCTTGCGAAACCCCCTGTTCAAGATCCGTGTTCGGTATGATAACAGAAATCCCGTTTTCCCCTTTGTCGAAAACAAGATCCCGCATTTTAAAGAAATTTACCGCCTCATTCGCGAACCGGGAGTATTTGCCGTCGCTGATTTTTGTATCCTTCCATTCCATTGCCATAAAGACCAGGTCTGATTGAGAAGAAGCGCAGCGGTGGAGTTCCGACGCGAGTCTGTCGGCGGTGAATGATTCCCTACCGATATTGCCCCTTGGCGAATAAAGTCCCTTTGGCTCGTCAGTCGCGCTGGATGAGTCTTCTGTCTTGTCCCAGTCCGGCTCGTCATGGATGCGGTTCGTGGTTGAAGAATTGGCAGCCTCGCTTCCGGGATCTTTGGAAACCATGGACCGGCTGGTTTTGTTTTTCAGGAATATCTCTAAAAGGAGGGTTAAAAGGGCGATGACCAATGCCCCGAGGACTACGAAAAGAACATCCCTGAGTGTTCTTTGAAAAAGAGGGTAATTGAGGTAATTGTAGACCGCCTGTATGGTTACATTTCGCTGGCCGTCAATTCTGAGGGGCAGGTATAGGGGTCCACCCGTAAATAAAAGCCCTGTTTTAAAACGCGGGGAGCCGTTGATCCAGGTGATAGTGTCTCCCGATTGCCGTTCAAAAGCGTACTCGCCGTAAGTTCCCGTTATGATGACTCCGCTAAGGGTTTCCGAGACGTTAAGATAATTCCTGATGGTTTGCTGGTACGCTTCACTCATAAAGCCCAGGAAAACACTTGAGGAGGTCGCACTGTCCGCAAGGTCATTAAACTCTGTTTCAGCCAAATTCCGGCGTTCCCCCATGCTTGTTACAATTCTGATTATCCCCACCGCTATCGCCGCGATGTATGTCAAAATACAAAGCACCGCCACAATTGAGGAAATTTTTGCTGTCTTGCCTGAAAAACCCATGGCCCTTCCCTTTTGGGCATTACCCCACAATATATATTTATATTTTCGGCCTTTCCTGCTATAATTGTACAATGATTTTACGCGAACCATCTCTCAGACCGGGCTGGTACCCAGGGCAGAGAGAATTAATTGAAGAATTCCTCGCTATCTTTACGAAAAACGGCAAAGCGGAAGGCGCGGCCCGCGCGGTTGTGTCCCCCCACGCCGGTTGGTATTACTCCGGCTTAACTGCGGCGAGGGCGATCTCATCGCTTGAATCCACAGCGGAAACAGTAGCGGTCATAGGAGGGCATTTACCTGCGGGCATGCCCATCCTCTTCGCCGCCGAGGAAGGGGTCAGGACCCCGCTGGGGGTCATGGAGATTGACAGGGATTTGCGCAGTGAGTTCAGTAAACAGATCATCTGCAAACCTGACAACTACCAGGACAATACCGTCGAGGTGCTCCTTCCCATGGTTCATTATTTTTTCCCCCATGCCAGGCTCCTGTGGCTAAGGTTTCCGGCGGATATCGCCTCATTTGACGCGGGGAAGCTTTTGAGTAAAACCGCCGCGACCTTGGGGCGTCACCTCGTGGTTTTAGCGTCAACTGACCTGACGCATTACGGCGCCAATTACGGCTTTTCCCCGAAGGGTTTCGGGAAACCGGCTCTGGATTGGGTCAAGAACGTCAACGATGCGGCCTTTATCAACGCAGTTCTACAGGGCGATCCTGCTCTCGTTCTCAAAAGGGCGGAAGAAGACCAATCGGCGTGTTCCGCCGGGGCGGTGCTTGGGGCGCTTGGCTTCGTTTCAATGCAAGGGGAAATCGCGAACAAAGTATGCGACGCAAAGCTCCTTGAGTACCGTACCAGCGCCGATGTTTCCGAGGATGAGATTCCGTCTTCGTTTGTCGGCTACGCGGCCATTTCGCTGGCCTGAGAATAAGGGAATAGGGGAGTAGGGGAATAGAGGAAGAATTGACCACGAACCACACTAACAACACGAACTCTTATTTTGACTTTCTCTTTTGTTCGCGAGGGTTCGTGACGTTCGTGGTAAAATGATTTATAAATAGATTCCTGACTTATCTATTGTCTCCAGAACGACCTCGAAAGCGCCCATGTCCCAGGCGAGATCCAGGATGTTGTACTTGTTGCGTATCATCTGAGCGCGCCGGGCGGTGGCGATGACGTCAGCGCGGCTGAGGCCAATTGCCTCGGGCCGCACGGGGCATTCCCCTTCGACAAGGAGTGCTTTTAGTTCACTGTATGGAAGGAGCCTTTCCAGTACGCTGTCCCGGATATCCTTCCAGGAATCCCTGAAAGCCCGGCTGATGGTCTCCACCGTCTTCATGTCCATGAACTTGTCCATCGCCGTGGCAACTATGCTGTCGTGGGCTTTGCTACCCCTAAACGCCGCAGACACTTCCGCTCTTCGTTCCTCCCGGCTTGACCGCCTGTATGCCACCTGCTCTGGGGGACCCTTGGGGTCAGCGAAAAAAGTCTCCGTAAAGGCGGTGGCTGCCAGGGTTCCGATTGCTACCTTGTGGCCGTGGGTTACCGGCGCACCGTTAACTGAAAGGTCTTCCATTTCCCAGGTGTGGCTAAAGAGGTGCTCCGACCCGGAAACAGGCCAGGAGTTCTTCATGTACTGCATGGCAAAACCCGTAATGGCGAGGGACTGGAAAAGGGTCTTTACTGCTTCCTCGTCCCCTTTGGCGGCGTTAACCGAGCGCTTTAGCGCGTCCGCGAGTCCGTTCTGCACCATGCTCCACGCAACCGGGTCTCGCGCCGGCGCTCCCGGCGCACCCAGGGCGCCCGCCTTTTCGGCAATGATCCAGTCCGCCCCGGCGATGATCTTGCTCGCAAGGTCCCCGAAGCCGGAAGAGGAAAGCCATGCCGGCGCCCGCGCCATCAGCTCCGGGTCCGCCGCAACTACCCTTGGGGCTGAGCATGGGATCGTCTGTTTGAAGCCGCCCATGAGCAGGGCGGCCCCGTTAGGCGTATAACCGTCCACTGACGCTGCCGTGGGTACGCAGAGGTAGGGAAGCTTCAGTTCGGCGGAAGCGCACTTGACAAGGTCGTTTATCGTGCCAGAGCCGACCGCAACTGGAACCAAAGCCGGGAAACCTGGCAGTGTGGAGAACCATTTCTTGAGCGAAATGACGTGCTCGTAGTCGGCATGAAGCCGCGGCTCCGCAGGGAAGACATGGCTGCCGGCAATTTTAACCCCCGCCCGCTCAAGAATCTCTTTCACCCTTTGACCTGCGGCTTTGAAAGTGTTTTCATCGGCGATAAGGCACACCGAATCATAAGTGAAGTATTTTGAGAGGAGGGCGGGAATTTCCGCAAGGGCGTCATTCGCTAAGAGAAGTTCCTTCGTTTCGTCCGCGTATTTTAGGCAATCCTCCAGGGAGAGGGCGGTCTTTGGAAACTCGGGGCTTTCTGCCTGGTTCATGGTTTCACAACCCATATCGCGTATAGGGAGACAGCCCCTTTTATCGTGATTGTATCGCCGGGTGAGTACGAGTCGCCTGTACCATCTGATTTGGTATTCCACCTCAGGAAATCATACCCGGTTTTTACGAGGGTCTCTTTGTCAAGAACTATGGCGACATCACCGGACTTATATTCGTTCCTGTCGATAGGGGGATAGCCGGAAGTACTTTCGTTATGATAATAATTAACTCTGTATGTCGCGTCAGGATCGATTTTGCATCCCGCGAACAAAACCACCACCAGAACAACGACTAATATTAAGATTGGTTTTTTCATGATAGACCTCTTGACTGTATTCTATCAATACTGGGATTGGCTTGTCTATTCGCTTATGACTGCCCTTTCAATAATTTAGGTCCCCTGAATACGCTCCAGACGGAATCCCCTATCCGTTTCCGGCTCAACACGCTGCAATTCAAAATAACACAGGGCGTTTGAGGTCAGATTGATATCGAAGGCGACAGATCCGTCTGTTACTCCAATTCGCTTTGTCGTGATCTGCGGGCGGGAACATTCTCTCAATATTCTCAGTTGTCTTTTTGACGGGTTTGCGGGGGAGCCCATGTTAAGCCATGCTTTCAGCGGGTTGCAGCAGATCTCGTCTACCGTCTTTACGAGCAAAAAATATTCGCCGTTTTTAACGTTGACCAACAAGCGCAACTGCTTTTCATCTTGTCCCTCCTCGACGGGGTTCCACGCGATGCCGCGCAAATCACCCGTGTTGGATTTTGTCACGATGAATTGCTCGTTCTTCACGATGGCCGCAGGGTACAGGTCCTTGTAAAAAACATAAGTCCAGTATGTCGGCTTTGTGATCATCCCGTTGGCGAGCAAACCGAAGCAGCCTGAAAACGGCGTAAAGGACACGCCGGATTCCTCAAAAACGTCCCCGAAGGTCCAATACGAATAGGAAGCGCAGGTATCCCCCAATTCGCTCAAGAGGCGCGCCACGTATGCTGCGTTCAGGTTCGTGTCGTGAATGGGGTTGCTCGGGCTGTAGGACGTGTTGAATTCCGTTATGTGCATTTCCATTCCCCTGAATTCCGGGAAACTGTCAACGATGGCGCGGCTTTGCAGGGGCTCGGACATGAACCCCTCGTGAGGCCTGAGTTTTTGGTATACGTAGCGGCCTTCCCTGTCCGGCGATTCCGTGCCGTAGGCGTGTCTTGTTATGAAATCAAGCGGGACTTTATTCTTGAGGCAGTATTCCAGAAAGCATCGCATCCAGCGCTCGTCGTCCACGCCGCAGATCGCAGGCCCCCCGACGCGAATCCGTTCGTCGCGGCTTTTGACCGCCCTGCTTGTCACGTCGTAAAGCGTGAAGTATTCATCCATGTCCGCGTCTTTCCAGAACACGCTGAGGTTGGGCTCGTTCCATACCTCAAAGGGCCAGGAGATCACTTCGTCCCTGCCGTAGCGGCTGATCCAGTGGTCGATCGCCGCGGTTACAAGAAGCGCCCACTTGCCGTAATCGGTGGGAGGGGTAACGTTGCCCTTCCAGTAAAAGACCGTTTGATCCCCCGAAGCCATTTTCTCCGGCATAAAGCCCAATTCAACAAAGGGCCTTAAGCCCAGCGAAAGGTAATCGTCAAACGCCATGTCGATATATCTGAAGTTGTATTCCTCTTTTTCGACGCCGTCCTCGGTATATGTGTGGTATACCGCCATGTCGTCGCAAAACAGCCCGTGCCCACGTATATACGAAAAGCCTATGTCCTTCTGCACCTTCTCAAGCTGCCTGTGATACTCATGCCGTAAAGCAAGGTTTATCCTGCCCGTGCCCACGCAAAAAGCGGCGTTATTCCTGAATGGCACGGTATCATTGAGGTTGATGTTGAAAGTTTCCTTTTTCATTTGATTGTCCTCCAGTATATTCCGTCTATAGTACTATAACATAGAATCCTGTGGGAAGATAGAGGTAAACAATGGACGATATTGACATAAACAGGGAATACAATAAAATGAGATTATGACCAGGCTGCCTATAACAACAGAAAACGCCGAATACCAAATAATAAAGTCTTTGAAGCTAAACCGGGTGAAACGGAATAAATCACATGAAATATTTATCGAAGGGACAGAGTGCATAAAACAGGCAATAAAAGCCAATATCGAAATTACCCGTATAATTATTAATAATGAGAATAATTTATCAAATTGGGGAAGAAGCATTATTAAGCAATTTGAAAACACGAAAATCATTGAGATGTCAAATCATCTGTACAATGAATTGGCTGAAAAAGCAAATCCTTCCGAAATGCTGATAACCGCAAAAATTAAGCCGGATAAAATTAAAGATATTATCACGGGAAATCCATTTATAGTAGTCTTTGACAGGCCAAGCGATTACGGTAATTTTGGCTCCCTGGTTCGTTCGGCAAACGCTTTTGCTGTAGACGGGATATTCATGATGGGACACGGAATAGATGCTTATGAGCCAAAAGTGATCAGGGCAAGTTTGGGAAGCATTTTTTTTACAAAAATTATAGCTATAGAATCAATAGAAAAATTAATGGAATATATCAAGACCCAAAAGACAAAAAACAATATGGAAATAATCGGAACTGATTCCACGGGAACTGTATCGCTGGAAAGTTGTAAACTAAAGAGACCCATAATGATGATTATGGGAAATGAGGCGAAAGGGATGAGTATCAAATTAAGGGAACTATGTGATAAAATAATCAAGATACCAATGGAAGGAAATATAAATTCACTGAATGTGTCATGCGCGGCGTCAATTGTCATGTGGGAGATATATAAAGGAGGAGGATATGAAAAGCGTTGATTATATTTCAATAGACGAGAAATACGGCGCGCATAACTATACTCCGTTGCCGGTAGTCATTTCATGGGCAGAGGGGGTCAAGGTAAGGGATCCGGAGGGCAAAGAGTATTTTGATTTTCTGTCCGCGTATTCAGCCGTTAATCAGGGCCACAGGCACCCGAAGATCATCAAGGCGCTGATCGATCAGGCGAATCAGTGCACGCTTACAAGCCGTGCGTTTTATAATGACAGGATGGGCCTCTTTCTGAAGAAACTGTGCGAGTTCTCAGGCTATGAAAAAGCGCTTCCAATGAATACCGGCGCCGAGGCCGTGGAAACGGGCATCAAGGCGGCGCGGCGTTGGGGAGCTGAAGTCAAGGGTGTGAAAAACGGCAGCCAGGAGATCATCTGCGCGTCCGGAAATTTCCACGGACGCACCTTGCTTGCCGTCTCCATGTCCACTGATCCCTCTTCCGCGATAAACTACGGTCCATACGTCCCCGGTTTTGTACATGTTCCGTACGGGGACGCGGAGGCTGTTGAAAAGGCGTTTTCGCAAAATACCGTGGCGGTCATTGTCGAGCCCATTCAGGGCGAGGCAGGGATCATCGTGCCGCCCCGTGGTTATCTTAAAAGCATACGCACGTTATGCGATAAAAACAACGCGCTGTTTATTGCGGATGAAGTACAAACGGGCTTATGTAGAACTGGCAGGCGTTTCGCGTGGCAGCATGAAGGCGCCAGGCCTGATATCATGTGCCTTGGGAAAGCGCTCGGCGGCGGCGTAATGCCGGTTTCGGCTATTGTTGCCGATGGCGGTGTCATGGGGGTGTTTACCCCTGGAACTCACGGCTCGACATTCGGCGGAAACCCGCTTTCAAGCGCGGTAGCTATCGCCGCCCTTGAAGTGCTGGAAGACGAAAAACTGGAAGAAAACGCGGAAGCACTGGGAAAGGTGTTCAGGGAAGAAATAGCGAAGGCAAAATGCCCTAAAATGGTAGCGATCCGGGGCATGGGCCTCCTCAATGCCGTAGAGTTTGAAAAGGGCTTTAAAGCTTGGGATGTCTGTCTGGCATTAAAGGAAGCCGGCCTGCTCGCGAAACAAACGCACGGAAATATCATCCGCTTTGCACCGCCTCTCGTCATTACCGAAAAAGAACTCAGGGAAGCCTGCGGCATCATCACGATGGTTTTGGAGAAAAATGTGTCGTGAAAAAAAGGATGAAGAAAAGGCTTTTAAATACCGAGCCTTTCGCACCCGAATTGCGCTAATTTTTTTACGTGCATATCCTTGTCATCACAGCTCTTTTTAATCAGCGAATGGTATTTACTGTCGCTGGAATTGACCATGCTACCCAACACATTGCATTTCCAGCGCCACATACCTTCTTTGCCGATGTACCAAAACCGTGGATTGACGACATTCTGATATGTGTCTTCATCCATTTCCAATATTCGCTCGGGGATGAGGTATTGCTCAAATTCCGCCAGCAGCGGGAATTCCTCAGTTTCCGTAAACTTGTTTTTATTCAGGGGGCACGCGTCCTGACACGCGTCGCATCCGTATAGCCAGGTCCCCATTTGCGACCTCATATTTTCATCCGGCGCGTTATTAAAGCATTGCAGTTGGGTAACGCATTTGCCCCTGTTCATTGAAAAAGCGTCCGACAGGGCTTTCGTCGGGCATGCCTGTATACATTTTCCGCAATTATCGTTGCAGGCGGACAAGCGTATATTTTCTTCCACGGGATCGTAATCCATTTCCTCGTCCGTGACCCACGCGTCAATCCAGATATAGGAGCCGTGTTCGCTGTTGTAGATAAAATTGTTGCGTCCGAATTTTCCGAGGCCCGCCCTTGCCGCCGCCAATCTGTCCGGAATTGTACATTGAAGAATACGAATTCCTAAGATTTTGAGGTACGATTCAAATTCTACCTTTACCCGGTATTCATCAGAAAAGGGAAGCCTGCCGTCAAACATATACACTTTCCCAATCAGCCCAATCAAGCTTTCCGGTACTTTGTATTTATTGTATCTTCGCGTGCATACGATGATCGACTTTGCGGTTTCAGGCGGATTGGCATTATTGTACAACTGCTCGTACAGTTCTTTTGATTCGGGAAACGACTTGACGCGCTCGTCCAGTTGCCGCGTATATTCCTTTATCGCGCTTACCGGGATCACAGCGCACGCAAGGTATCCCAACTGCGACGCTTTTTGTTTTATGTCTTTTTTCACTATTCCCAGTGTATTACCTCATGGTTTTCGCGTCAACACCTGAAAAGCCGGTCTTTACTTTTGCGTGAATGAGGCTTAATATGAAGGTACTGTGTAATGGGCTGGAGGCGTATACATGAAAATCACCGCGCAACTGTACAATACCCGCGACTATTGCAAGACGCCTGACGGCATTGAGGCGACGTTGTGCAGGATCAAGGCAATGGGCTTTGACGTAATTCAAATTTCTGGCTTTGGCTCGTGCGACCCGGACCTGATAGCCGGATGGGTAAAGGAATTGGGCCTGGAAGTCTGCATTACCCATTCACCGTGGCAGCGGATGACGGATCCGGCGGAGTTGAAGAAGCTGATTGCCGAGCACAGGAAACTTGGTTGCAAAATTATCGGCCTTGGCGCAAGGCCGGGGGACGCTTACCCTAACAGTTATGAGGGTTGGACGAGGTTCATAAAAAAGGCGAATGAGATAACAAGACAGATTAAGGACGAGGGCCTTGATTTCAGCTATCACAACCATGACTTTGAATTTGAAAAATGGAACGGGGTTACGGCATTCGACCGCCTGATTGAGGAAGCGCCCGATCTTCTCTTTACGCTGGATACGTTCTGGGTACAGGCCGGGGGCGCAAGCCCCTCCAAATATATAAAGAAACTGGAAGGACGCATCAAGGTCGTTCACTTCAAGGATTTCAGGATCGTTAACCGCGAAAGGCAATTCGCGGAAATAGGGCAGGGCAACCTTGATTGGGACGAGATCATCCCGATTTGCACTTCGACCGGTATCATTTACGCGGCTATTGAACAAGATGCGGACTGGCTCCTGGATCCATTCCAGAGTCTCGCCATGAGCCGGGAATTCCTCTTAACAAAATCGCTGCAATAATGGCAATAACCCCAATCAGGCAAAAGTGGAAATCCTCGATGAGCGACAGGGAACGTTTTAACCGCCAACTGCACTATCAAAGCGTTGACCGGTGCTTCAATATGGAATTCGGCTATTGGGACGACAATTTTTCCCAGTGGGACATCTTCGTAAAGAACAATGTCAAGAGCAACGCCGAGGCGGATGTCTTCTTTGCGTTTGACAGGATTGCGTCCATCGGCGGGAAGAATTTTATGTACCCGCCCATGGAAGAAAAGGTGGTTGAGGTCAAGGAGCATACCAGGGTAATCATTAACTCGGAAGGGCTTCTCGCGGAAGTTCCCCTTGAGGGTGGGGGCAGTTCCATTCCTCATTTTATCAGATCGTCGGTTGAAACTCCGGAAGACTGGAAGAGGATAAAGGAAGAGCATTTTAACGTCCAACACCCCGGCAGGTTAGTTGATATTCCTGCCTTGAAGAAAAAGTTCGGTGATGACGCAAGCCGGGATTTTCCCCTGGGAATTGACTGCGGCTCCATGATAGGAAAGATCCGCGACTTGCTCACCTTCGAGGGGCTTGCATACGCGATTTACGATTACCCGGAAATGGTGGAGGACATGGTGGAAACTTCCTGCCGCCTTGTAGAGTTTTCCCTGGATCAGCTTTTACCGGCTTTTCAGTTCGACTACGCCTCTGGCTGGGAGGACATCTGTTTTAACCACGGTCCCATCGTGGGTATTGATTTTTTCCGTGACGTGGTCATGCCCCGCTATAAAAGGATACGCGCAAAATTGTCTGGCTACGGCATTGATATCTGGTACACCGACTGTGACGGCGATGTGCGGCCCATACTGCCGTACTTCCTTGAGGGCGGTATTAACTGCCTCTTCCCGTATGAGGTTAATAGCTGCACCCACCCCGGTGAACTGCTCGATCAGTATCAAGGACAGCTTAGGATAATGGGCGGCGTTGACAAAATGGAACTGGGCAAGGGAAAGGAAGCGATCAACGGTTACATGAAATCCCTGGAAAAATATGTCGAGAGGGGAGGGTACATTCCCTTCTGCGATCACCGATGCCCACCGAATGTGAAGCCTGAGGATTACCTTTACTATCTCGACCTGAAAGAGAGCATGTTCGGCATGGGGTGATTGTCATCCCGATCATAATTGCTTAAACTTCTTCACGCCCGATGTTAAAAGCCACGCGTATACCAAAACAGCGATAACGGCGAATAACAATGAGACGAGCCATAAAAACGCCGTCAGTGAAACGACCGTATTTAACATCAACATATACACAAGCCCTACCCCAATAATTGTTACCATGGCCCCGAATATGGTAATCATCGCGGATAGACCTTGTTTGACGACATACGTTTCATTCATCCAGTCGAGTTTTGGGAAATGCAGATTGATGGCGAGGCCGGAGACGGCGATTAGCACCCCGGTACTTTGCGGAATCAACATGAGCATTATCCAGTCCGTTATATGTGTGGCGGCAACCGCCGCCACACAGACCGACGCGGCAAGGCAGGGGAGCCCCGAGATTAGCCAATGGGTACACACTTTTGATTGAATGATCACCCTCGGTGGGGCGGGGATGCTTTTTATTATCCACAGATTTTTGCCTTCAAGCGATATGAGCGACGCGCTGATGTTGTTTACCGTATTCAGAAACGTGAGGATAACCGCCCCCAGGGCGACGAGCGGCAAGTTGGCGAACATGGGGTTGAACTCGTCAATATATACAAATATGTCGGCCCTCTTTACGATGACCATGACGGACAGGGCGAGCATAAACAGCGAGCCAAGCGACGTGTTGAGAATAACAAAAGGCTTGTTCCAGTAATGCGCCATTTCTTTCCGCACAAGGGCAGAAAATGCGTTGCCGGCCTTCGCGGCCTTCTCTTTATATACGGTTTTCGCGCTCCCGCGATTTGTTGTGAGGATCTTCCGGTAATTTGCCGAAAGCAGAATCACCGCTGCAGCAAACGGCACAACCGCCCACGCCATGAACAAGAATCCGTCGCCAACGCTGCCTTCCGCTATGCTTTTTCCGAAAGCGTAAAAAGGCGGCATCGCCTGTTGAAACGCCCGTGCGAGTTCCTCTCCACGGCTCACCAACTCATTTAAATACCCCTGAAAATTGGCAACCATAATGAAGTACGCGGTCAAAAAACCGATGGAAAGAACGAGAACCAGGATATTTTTCCGCCGCATCCTTGCAGTAACCACGCCCAGGAGCCACGCGAGCAGTAGCGACAAGGCGAGCGCCATCAGGGGCAGGAGCAAAACGCATATTACAAAAAACAGTATGCCGGTGGGGGCGGCGTATCCGCCCACTACCCACAGTATAAACGCCGGCGAAGCGACAATCGCCGTAAAGATGTATTCAAAAAGGAGAATCACGAGAAGGCGGCTTAAGAGGATCTCCGTGGGCTTAATCGGCATTGACAGTAAAAGCTCGTTGTCCTTCGCGCCGAAGATCTGCGCCGATGCGGTGAAAAGCGTGCTGATCACGCTTAAACCAAACGCCGCGGCCGCGAGAAACGCGAAATACATCCAGCCGATCCCGGCGGAGAAAAAAGGCTCGATCATTGCCATGAACAACGCAAAAAACATGCCGAAAAACGCGGCGATAATGTAAACCGCCAAAAACGCGAGGAGGATCATCTTTCCGACGCCGGCTTTCTTTTTTCCGGACGTGAAATAATGCGCGCCCAACGCCTTGAGGTTGACAATAAACAGCTTGCCTATCATGCCTTGCCTTCCTCAAGCTCAAAAAAGACCTTCTCAAGGGATCCGTCGCCGCGCACTTTGTCCATGTCGCCCCATGCGACGAGCCTGCCGTTTTTGATGATGGCAACTTTGTCGCATAGCTTTTCCGCCACCTCAAGGATATGGGTCGAAAAGAACACCGCACCGCCCCCGTCGCATTTTTTCCGCATAAGGTCTTTTACGACGCGCGATGCCATCGGGTCCAGACCCACAAATGGCTCATCAAGCACGAGGAATTCCGGTTCATGGATAAACGCGGAGATCAGCGCGAGTTTTTGCTTCATGCCGTGCGAGTACGCCGCTATGGGTTGGGCGAGGTCGGCTGTCAATTCAAACATATCGGCGTATAAACGGATCCGCTCCTGGCGCTCCGCCGCGCCGACGCCGTATACATCGGCGATAAAATTTAAATACTTGATCCCGGAAAGGAAATCGTACAAATCCGGATTATCGGGAATATATGCCATTCGGCGCTTGCATTCAATCGGTTCCCGCTTTATGGACTTTCCCCCGATGTAAATTTCACCCGAGTCAAAACCGAGGATGCCGCAGACAGACTTGATGGTCGTAGTTTTGCCCGCGCCGTTAGGCCCGATAAAGCCGCATATTTCGCCATCCGCAATGTCCAGCGTTAAATCGTCAACCGCTTTCTTGTCTCCATAAGTTTTGGTTAGGTGCTCAATTCTTAGCATAAAAACTCCGTATAGATAATTCCGTTCTTCAATATTGAACCGCGTAATTATATGCGGAAAATCTTCGGGGTGTATATAGGCCGGACCGCTTGCCAAATTGCCGGATTGCATATACCATGGGTATAATCGGGTAGATCATGATTACAAAACAGAAAATCGGTCAGCGTATCGCGCTGGGTTTTACGGGGACCACGGTGAGCGAAAAACTGCGCTGCCTCGTGGGCGAGTACAAGGCCGGGAACATAATCCTGTTCCAGCGTAATTTAGAAAACGCCTCCCAGATAAGGGCCCTTTGCGATGAGCTTCAGGAACTGGTCAAGGCGGAAACAGGGGAGCCGGCCTTCATTGCTATCGATCAGGAAGGGGGCACCGTGGTCAGGCTGCCACCGGATATGGTAAATGTCCCTGGCGCCATGGCACTGGCGGCTTCGGGAAAAACCGAAAATGCCGCCCTTGCCGCGAAGATCACCGCCGCCGAGCTTAAGCGCATAGGCGTCAACCTGAACCTCGCACCGGTGCTGGACGTTAACTGTAACCCGGACAACCCCGTCATCGGGAGCCGCAGCTATTCCCCTCTGCCTGAGGAAGCTGCCGCTTTCGCCTGCGCCGCTGTCAGGGCCTTTAATGAGGCGGGCCTTATGTGTTGTGGCAAACATTTTCCCGGCCACGGGGACACCTCGGTGGATTCCCACCTCGACCTGCCCCTGGTAGACCTAAGCCTCGCCGCTCTGGAAGCGAGGGAGCTTGTCCCCTACCGCGCCGCAATTGAGGCGGGCATCCCCGCGATAATGACCAGCCACATCCTGTTCCCGCAGATAGAGCCTGAAAAAATCCCCGCCACCATGTCTGCAAAGATCCTCAGAGGACTGCTCCGGGAAAGGCTGGGTTTCAATGGCCTTATCCTGAGTGACGCCATGGAGATGGAGGCGATCAAGACCCACTACGGCATGCCCTCCGGCTGCGTAGAGGCACTGGCAGCGGGGGTGGATATAATCTACCTCTGCCACGAAATGCCTGAGGTGGAGGAAAGCCTTAAAGCAGTATACGCCGCGTATGACGCGGGGCGTTTTGACGCGGAGGAAGCCGACGCTTCGGTGGAACGTGTACTATGGCACAAGAAAAAATACGCGGCCTTCGGTCTTGGCAGCGCCGAAGACAGTGATGATACAATTGATGCGCGGAGAAAACTGAACGCCGTCCTCACGCAAAACACGCTCACCTCCCGGGAGTACGGTAAATCGCCGCCGCCGTTTGGATCGGCGCCTTTTTTCCTCGGGCCGCTTGCGTACCGTTCTACTTATGCCTCCTCGACACCGCTCGCTTCTTTGAGTTTTGGTCGCTGGTTTGCCGAGAGATTCCACGGCAATTTCGCGGAAATCCCGCTTAACCCCGATGTGTCCGAGATTAAGCAAATTGCCGCCCTGCCCCATGCCAGTTCCATTGTGATGGGGACTTACAACGGTCGCCTTAATTCGGGCCAGATGGATCTGGTCTCGGCGCTCCACGACGTGGCGAAACAGCGGGAAATCCCCTTTATGGTCTTTGCCCTGCGAAACCACCTGGATCTTAACCTGCTTCCCGAAGGCGTCTACGGGATGGCGCTGTGGGAATACTCGGAAAAAAGTTTTGAGGCTGTCGCCGCGTTGTTCCGTGGGGAAGCGAAGCTTGAGGGGAGGATACCGGGGTCAGGCCAATGATACAGGTAGCTCTATCTTTTTATTTTTGCCGAGGGGTTGTTGATTAGCCTTGCCTTGAGGCTAAACGTAAACGGCATTTTCCTGTCAAAAAACGGGTAATGGCAGTGCCCGTTTTCGAGCCTTTCCATTCCGCCTATGTCATAATATAAGCTGTCGTACTCGTTGAAAAACTCAATTGTCAGTCCGGCTTTTGCCAGCGGGTTTATTATGTCGCTGACTTTATACATCCACTCGTAAGTGACTCCCGTTTTGTTTTCCGAAAAATAATCGTCCATTCCTTCTGAGTATTCGCTTTCCCTCTCAAAATACGGGTACTTTATTTCCAGTTTATTTTCCCTTAACTTTTCCTCGTCAAATGTCATAAAGAATGGATGCCCGTCCAGCACATATAAAAAGCCGCCTTCATTCAGCAGATGCTTTACGGTTTCCGCCCATTTGTTTAAATCGGGAAGCCAGCATAACACCCCTTCAGTCGTAAACGCCACGTCGTATTTCTTGTTATGCTTTTCTTTTAACTCCATAATATCCGATTCAATGAAATCGATATTTTTGACTCCCAATTCTTGCGACATTTTCTTCGCATAGAAAATATTATCAGGTACTAAATCCACCCCCGTGACAATCGCCCCTTTTTGGGCAAGCAGGACAGTGTCGCCCCCGGTGTTGCATTGAAGGTGAATTACAGTTTTCCCTGAAATATCCCCCAGTTCTTCTTCGATGATACTGCTGAAATTGTAACGCTTTTCCTGGAATGCCTTTACGCAATAATCATAATGAATTTTAGCCAATGATCCCCATGCCGTCTTGTTTGCCTCAATCTCTTTCATACCCGGTACTCCTCCCTAAAGTATATCATACTTGCAGAGGAAGCCATATACGGTTAATATTGGATATATTTATTATGGAGGGAAACCATGTCTATTCACATTGCCGCAAAAGAAGGGGAAATCGCCGAGGCCATACTCCTTCCGGGGGATCCCCTGCGGGCAAAATTTATCGCGGAGAATTTTCTTGAGAACTCAAAGCTCTACACCGACGTGCGGGGCATACTCGGCTTTACCGGGACCTACAAGGGCAAGCGGGTTTCCGTGCAGGGCACGGGGATGGGCATCCCTTCCATTTCGATTTACGTTAATGAGCTTTTCAAAGACTACGGGGTCAAGAGGGCGATAAGGGTCGGCACTGCCGGCTCCATCCAGGAAAACCTCAAGCTCCGCGACCTGGTAATCGCCATGACCGCCTGCACCGATTCAGGCGCCAACAGGATACGTTTCGGAGGCAGGGACTTCGCACCGGCGGCGGCATTCCCGCTTGTGAAGAAGGCTTACGAAAGCGCGACGGCACGGGGCTGGCAGGCGGCGGTGGGCCCGGTGATTTCCTCGGATATGTTCTATACCGAGGACCCGGACGAGTGGAAACTCTGGGCGAAGTTCGGCGTCCTCGCCGTGGAAATGGAAACATCGGAACTCTACACGCTGGCGGCTAAATACGGACGGGAGTGCCTTGCCATCCTCACAATTTCAGATAACCTTGTAAGCCATGAAATTACGACCGCCGAAGAACGGCAGACAGCTTTTACCCGGATGATGGAAGTGGCGCTGGAAACCGCGATTTCATAGAACATAAAGAAAGCTTTGGATCTTACTGTTTGACAAAATCGCCATCGTTCCCGAAGAAGAGATTGGCAGTCGGGTTTGCCGATGTAAAGGTGAACCTGGTCTTATTCCCGTTGGGTTTGAGGGTTACTACGGTGATGTTGTTCATGCTTGCCAAACCGGGCTCGACAGTTGGATTACCGGGATGCGTGGCATCATCTATTGTTTGCACTTTTGCCAAATTGCGTAAAAGATAATCGTTTGGTCCCAGGCTGGAAGCGTCGGCGTCAAGTTTCCCCGTTATTTTCGCGTAAATTGCATCTGTATTAAGTACGCACTCAAAGGATAAATCCGCTTCAATCGTAAAGGTGTAAAAGTTGGTTTTTGCGCTTGACCATGTTCCTCGCAGAAACGCGGGGTCGGTGTGCGGTCCATCTTCGGATCCGTGCTTGCAGGATGAGGCAAAAAGGACATAGAGCAGGGCAACTGCGGCGAGTAAAGGGATATGCTTTTTCATATAGACTCCTGGAGTATTTTTTTCCCGAAGGGTTTATTTATATCTCATATTAGCTAACCGGTCTTAAATATTCAATATACTTGTTGGATATTTTGAGAATTTGTATAATATTAAAGCGATCATGAATTAAGTGGATCTATAAATTTTTATGAGGTCAAATATGAAAAAGACATTGGGTCTTTTATTTTTGCTAACCTCCCTTTGCGGGAATTGTTGGGCCGTTGATTTTTCTTTTGGCGCGGGTGGCCTTATCGGAGGGCTTTTCTCGCGGTATAACCTGAAAGCGGACGGGGTAAGCAACGGCATTCCAATGAAGGTGGACGCAGGGCAGGAAATGGACCAGTTCAACTACGGGGGGCTTGTTTTTTTCGATGCCGTCTACGGGGAATTCAGCATTGCATTACAGAATGGAATAAACAACTGGCGGCAAATCCTGGATATTGGCGGCCTGGAATCAAATACGCCGGCAAAAGGCGATGGCTGGGAATCCATGCTCGGTTTTTCCCTTCTCGGGAAGTATCCCTTCCATCTCCGGGAAAAGGTTACCTTCTTCCCCCTACTGGGGATGGAGTATCAGATCGCCCTGGTTCAGGAAAGGACGCAGCCTGACGGACATATCTACGACCGCACCGACGGCTTGCGGGAACAGGATAAGGACGGAAATGCCTACAAGCTTTCAGATTGGAATTGTTTTTTTATCAATGCCGGATGCGGAGCCGACTTTGCCATTAAAGGCAATTTTTTTGTCCGCTGTGAAATTCTTTATTCATTCAGGCTTATAACCAGCTATGAGACAAAAAATCTAGAGTACATGAAGGCAATGACCGGCGACAATGACCCCGGAATGAGCGGCCTTACGAGTGGGCCCGCCCTTAGGCTTTGCGCGGGTTACCGCTTCCTCAGCCTGTAGAAATCCTGCCGCATGGACTGGACTTTTTATTTTGGGTTGTGCTATATTGACAATGCCCAGAACCTAAAATGTTAGGTTTGGGTATCCTCGCCCAGATGGTGGAATTGGTAGACACGCTGGTTTCAGGTACCAGTGCCTTCAAAAGCATGGAAGTTCGAGTCTTCTTCTGGGCAATAGGCTATTCTCCCCTCCCTAAACGAGTGTAAAATCAATACGCCACAAGCCGGTCTTTCCGTACATGACAAGGTATAGATCATGCACCCCGGCTATTTTCTCCGGTGTGGCTTCAGTATATGCCCAGACAGGTAGCCGCCTGGGGCTATAGGGTGATAGATCATAGGAGCATATCTCACCGGTATTTGGGACTTCGAGGGTTCCCGCAAGGGCTCCGTCCGGTGCGTCAAGGCGTATCTCTATGCGGCTGCCTGTTTCACCCTGCACGATTGCCGAGCAATGGGACACCCCGCCTGAAAAGTCCAAGGCGGCAAAATGTACCCAGCCGCCATCCGTACTGTTGAACACGGCGGAAATGCCGCTGCCGCGTTTTTCATGATGATAACAATTCGCGTAATTATCATAACATTCCGCGTAAATTGCGCTTGAGATTTTTCTTGGGAACGGGTTTTCACCTTTGACATCAAAGCTGCCGGAAAGTCGGACATCAGCCGAAGAAGCGCCGATTGAAACGGTGCAACGGCCCGCCTCAACGTGGAAACAACCGCCGTAACTGTCCCAAACTGCCAGCTCTTTTACCGGCAGGTCAAAGCGGACGGTACGTTCCTCACCGGCGGCAAGGGAAAGCCTGTCGAAACCTTTCAGGCTTTTTATGGGCCTCTTGAAAACAGAGCCGGAAACAGTTGCATACATCTGGGGTACTTCTTCGGCGTCAATCGAACCAGAATTTTTCAGTTTGAAAGAAACGGCGACAATATCGTTTTCCCCCACTGCGGTTTTATCGATCTTCAGTTCCGAATACTCGAAACTGCCGTAACTCAAACCGTATCCAAACGGCCGCAGTACATTCCCGGAAAAATACTGGTACGTTGTACCGGCGGAGATAATGTCATATTCCATTATCGAAGGGAGCTGTTTTTCATCTACGTACCATGTGAGGGGAAGCCTGCCCGCCGGTGAATGGCTGCCGCCGATTATGTCGGCAAGGCCGCGCCCTGTCTCCTGGATACCCGGGGCCATCCAGAGTATCGCGGGGATCTTGTCGAAAATGTCCTTGCAGGTAAAAGGATAACCGGAGACGAGCACAAGCGCAATTTTCTGATTAACATCGTACAGGCGGTTGAGCAGTTCCTCCTGCCATGGAGGAAGGTTCATGCTGGGGCGGTCCTTGCATTCGCGTCCGTTGATCATGGGGTTGCTTCCCCCGACAAAGATAACATAATCGGCTTTTGCGGCGGCTTCTACCGCGTCAGCGAAGCCTTCCCGTTCGATTTTCATCCTGAACAACTCGTCCTGACTTGAAACAGGATCGTCGTGCAGCAACACCGGCCCCGCTTCTTTCGGGGCGGCGATGCGCCTGTTATCGAATGTCCTTAATAGGAGGCCGTCCTCCTGTGGAACCAGGTTGAAGACAGAGTACGTAAACCAGGAGAGCGTGCTTTTCCCGCTGGCTGTAACGATGCCTTCTGCATTCTCGATGGGACCGCCGCCTTCCCTCCGCCAATACGGGGATTCCAGGAGCAAGCCGCTTTCCTCATCGGTAAGCGTTTGTGCGCCCCAGCCCCAGTCTTCTTTATAGAAACGGGCAGGCGCTTCGCCCGGCTTGCCGATGGAGAGCAGTTTGCCCTTGGGATTGCCGGCGTCAACCAATACCAGGGGCCTCCCGTCCGCAGCGGTGAAGGATACAAGGTCGCGGCAGTCCGCGTGAATAACATTTTCTTTGCCATACAGATCACGCATGCCGTCAAGCGGCGAGCAAACGCTGGTTGGATTGCCTGAGTACCAGTCAAGGTAAACCGTGTCGGCTAACGGGCCTATTACTGCTATTTTCCTTTTGGCGGTTGTACTTGCGCCGGGACGCAGCGGAAGCATGCCGTCGTTCTTTAATAGTACCGCAGATTTCCTCACGGCTTCCCGCGACAGTTCGCGGTACTCGTCCTTCATAAATTCGCCCTCGCCAATCGCGTCGTAGGGGCACTTGCCGGGCGGGTCAAATTGGCCAAACCGGAACCGTATTGACAAAATACGCTCAAGGTGTTCATCCAGTTCAGCTTCGGTAACGAGTCCCTTCTCAAGGGCTTCTTTCACCGCCGCAATCACATCCTCGGATCTGTCGGTCATCGAGTCCGCGCCGTTCTTGATCGCCGCCGCGAGGGTCTCGGCATGGGTTTCAAAATAGTGATGCAGGCTGACCGTCTGCAGGAAGTCACCGCCGTCGGTCACGATGTTCCCCTCAATGCCCCATTCCTTTTTCACGATATCTCTCAGTACCGGGTGGAGCATCATCGGTATGCCGTTTACCTCGTTGTAGGCGGTCATCAGTGATGCCGCCCTTGCGTCTTTAATGGCGGCTTTGAATGGCGCAAGGTAGTATTCGTGCATACAGCGGGGCGGCACCGAGCATGAGCAGTTTCCCCTGTCTATTTCATTGTTATTCGCAAAGAAGTGTTTGGGCCCGCAGCTTACCCGAAGGTAGAACGGGTCGTCTCCCTGCGCGCCGCGTATATATGCGGAGGAAAGCTCCCCCGCCAGGAAGGGGTCTTCCCCGTATCCTTCCTCGGTACGTCCCCAGCGGGGGTCGCGCTCCATGTCTATTGTGGGCGCCCAGATCGCAATCCCTCCTTTGTTGTCATGTGCTTTATAGAAGACACGGGCTTCAATGGCGGTTACCTCGCCAATCCTACGCAGCAATTCCCTGTCCCACCCCGAGGCAAGGGCGATGGTTTGTGGGAATGTGGTGTTGTGCCCCTGACGGTCTACAAAACCGTGGGCGCCTTCCCCGCCAAAGCCAAATCCCGGTATGCCGAGCCGTTCCACGGCAAAGTTGCGGGTCGGTATAAAGCCCGCCTTTTCTTCAAGCGTAAGCCTGGAAATAAGGTCCGCTACGCGTTCTTTCAGGGGCAGGGACGCATCAAGGAATGGGAATTGATTGTTCATGCTATGTATTATAAACGAAGGCGGTATCATGGAGATAGTAGGCAAAGGAGCAATCATCATAGCCCTTCATGCAAAGGTAATTAATGGTATCCAGTAGGCTTCGCTCCTCTTTGACAAGAGCATAAAACCATTCAGGGAAGTCCTTGACATCGGAAGGATCGTAGATTTGTTCTTTATCATACCCAAAGCATCCGTCGCTCATCATCAAGACGGCCTGAAGATCGCTTGCGGGAAATATTGTCACCGCCATGTAATTAAGTGACAGTTCCGGATTCATGGCGGAGAAAGTACCGTAATAAGCGCCCTCGTTCCCGTCGATGACATCAATCCCTTCCTTCGTTTTACGTTTGATCCAAATGGGAGAATCTCCAATGGCAGCTGCCAGCACTTTATCAACCCCGACAATGACAAACGAAAGGGTGCAATGGAGCTGATCGATATCAGTCCCGATTCTGTTTGCGTATTCTTTCGCTTCCGCCTCCATTTGAAACAGGAGGGAGAAAAGGGCTTGAGCAAAAGTTTTTCCTTCATCCGCTTCCGCCCAAATAAGTTCTCCATTATCATCAAAGCCCTGGGCATCAAGCAGCCTGTAAATGTCATTGGCTCTTTCTGTGATGTAATCAATCACAAACAGGGCGCCGAGGTCAGTGTACTTATAAGAACCCATCCCGTCACTGAGAATGATGATTTTAAGCCCATCTTTCTCAATCGCTATCGCCCGATCCTGGCATAGTATCTTTTTCTTCAGATGATCCTTTCCAACCTGAAAAATGGAACCTGATTGAAACGGTTTCATAGATACAGGGAATCAAAATAAGCCGCTATAAAGATCGCCGGGGAATTCCAGTAGATTGCGATCTCATTCGCCGAGGCTGTCATTACATAATCCAGGTAAAACTTCGCCGCCGGCGTATCCGGGGGTATGGCGGCTTTGCAGGTTCCGTCAGGATGCGCCTTGTTAGGCCCTCCCGAGACCAGGCCCGGTATAGGCGCGTCCACCCCGTCGGCGTAGGACGGCCGGTGATGGGGGAAGCGGAAGGGCCTGTCCCCAAAGCCCGTGACAAAACTGTAGCCCGTGGCATTGAGCCCCAAAAGATAGTCCAGTTGATTCTGGGCGGCGTTCCGGTATTTCACTTCTCCTGTAAGCATGCCGGCGCAGACGAGGACAATGGCGTGGCTTAAAATGGGGAGTATGCTTCCCCAGATATATTGCTGGGTTCCAAGGGCCGTGCCGTAACCGCTCTGTTCCGTAAGGGCGAGGAAGGAATCGGCGCTTTGTAGAAAGCGTTCCCTTAAGCAATCAAGAAAATCCTTGTCAAGAATATCTTTCAAAATAAAGAGGCAGCAAAGCGCCCCGAAGCCTGCGGTCTCCGCCCAGCCGAGCTGGGAAATGTCTACCGAATCTGAGCGCTTTTTCAGGGCCTCCAGGTAGCGGGCCTCTGCGGTGACAGAATACAGTTCGGCGGAAGCCCAGAAGAGTTCGTCTTCGCAGCTCCTGTCCCCGTAACCCCCGGAACTGGTATTTGGCGGATTCTTAAAAGGCTCGAAAACAGGGTTTGCTTCCATCCAATCCCAGGCTTTTTTCGCCGCCCCCAGGAGCGTATCTGCAAAGGCAGGGTCAAAGTGCCGGTAGACACGGGAAGCAAGGGCGGCTGACGCGGCAAACCCGGCGGTGGAACAATGGGTAACCCGGAAAAGCAAAAGTTCGTCGGTATCTTCTTCGGGCATGATAAATTTCGCGAAATACCTTGTGGCCACCTTGTGGTAGACCCCTCCGTCTTCCCTCTGCATCTTGAGCATCCATTCCAGTTCGTAACGGCATTCGTTAAGTATATCGGGAACCCCATTGCCGCTTTCGGGGATATTGAGCTGATCCTTGTACGCTTTGGGGAAGAATTCGTAGGAGTAGAGCATATTGGCCACCGTTACCGCCGCCGGCGCGACATAACGGCCGTAATCCCCGGCGTCGTGCCAGCCCCCGGCACACTCGATCACCGTATTGCCATCCGGTTCCCCGTTATCTTTGACCAGGGTAGCTTTTCCCGTATGGCAGGCTCCATGCCTGTAGGGGCCTGCGTGTTTTTCCTCAAGTTCGCAGCCACAGCGTTGGTAGTAAAGCCCCTTCACCAGTGCATTACTCAAGGCGTGGTAGGGCCTTTCCTTTACTTCAACGATCACAGATTCGCCGTCGGATATGAGGTAATACTTACCCACTTGCGTAAGGGAAGAGAAATCCACCGCTCGTACCGTGTCACCTGAGGCCTCGTCGTATTTCGCTGGAGAAAGAACGAGGTCGAAGTTCTTCCTGTCGCCTGAGCTTTGGCTCTGGTTTGTCTCGAACACGCGCTCGCTCAGAACCATGCAATACTCACCCTTGCCGGTGATAGCCGCTTTTTTCGGCAGTCGGGGATCATAGCCCACCTGATTATAATGGATACTCATAGATTACTCCTATTTTATCACACCCTGTGCCAACATGCCACAACCCGCCCGGCAACCCTGATTCCCTCCAGCTCCGCCCCCGAATACCGCTGAGACGTATATGCGGCATTCGCGCTGACAAGCGTTATGGACTGTCCGGGTCCGTCAAATTCAACCTGCTTCACCAAAAGGGCATTTTCCACAGAAACCACATATATGCCATTCCCCTGTATCAGACCGGGGTAGAAAACCGCCACATCGCCATCAAAAATATTCACGCCCGTCATGCTGTCCCCTGCCACATAGACGGCCTTTAGCTTATCAGGCTGGTAAGGGGCGATTAGTGATAACGGCAAGCGCAAAGTACGCTTATCGATATAATCTTCTACCTCCCTGCCGCGCCCTGCGGCGGCTTCCAGTTCCAGTAGTTCTACCGATGCCTCCTCGCTTGCCCTGGGCTCGCCCTGTCCGTACAGATACCAATTCAGGTTTATCCGGTGTTCCAGCGCAAGGCGTTTCAGGGATTGCCGGGGGGCCTTTGCCCTTCCGGTCGCTATCTGATAGCCGTAAGCCTTGGAAAGACCCAGGCTGGCGGCGAAGTCCGTCTTGTTCATACCGGAGATTTTTTGGATAAAATTATACCTTTCCGCTTCGTTTTCCATTGACAACAACCTAACAGAAGTATAGTATATTCTATACAGGTAAATAATACCATATACCGTGGGATTTGTAAAGGGGATCATGGGAAGGAGCAGGAAAAATGGCGGTAATCTTAATCGGAACCTGTGGGTACTCATACAAGGAATGGGTGGGGCCTTTTTACCCGGAGGGCACAAAAACTGACAGCTATTTACGGTACTATGCCCGGCAATTCCCAACGGTTGAGATTGATTATACCTACTACCGTATGCCCCAGGCGGATAATCTGCGGCGCATGATGGAGACAGCGGGGCCGGACTTAACTTTTGCGGTAAAGGCGACTGATACCCTCACCCACAAAATAGATCCCACTAAATGGCGCGATGAGGCGAAAACATACATAAATGCGGTTGAGCCAATGCTGACGGCCGGACGGCTGGAGGCGGTTCTGTTCCAGTTCCCCTATTCCTTCCATTATAACGACAACAACCGGAAGCACCTGAACAGTTTATTGAAAGAGTTCACCGGTATACCCTCTGTTGTGGAGTTCAGGCACAACGATTGGGTTAATAACCGGGTTTTTGAAGGGCTTAAGAGCCGGGGAGTAGCCTACGCTTCACTTGACCTCCCCGATTTGAAGGGTTTGCCGCCTGTTTTGGACGTGGCAACCTCTCCCCTTGCATATTTCCGCTTGCATGGCCGCAACGCCGACGCGTGGTGGAATTCGCCGGACAGCAAGGAACGTTACGACTACCTTTATACCGACGCCGAGCTGGAAGGGGCGGCGGAACGAATAAAGCAAATCATAACAAAAGTGGATAGGTTATTGATCTTCTTTAACAATCATGTATTCGGGAAAGCCATAAGGAACGCCATCACCCTTAAAAAGATACTCGAAAAAGCCGGGTTACTGGTAGCAAAGGAAACGCACAATGGGGAGCATGCCGCGGGCGATAGCCCATCTTAACATCATAGGCTTTCGGGCGGCGGTGGCGGCTCTTGTTGACGGGGATCTGCGAAATCGTCCTTATGTCATAGCCGGGGGGAGCGGGGGCCGTGCGGTGGCACTGGACGTATCGCCGGAGGCCATGAAAGAAGGGATAACACCGGGGATTGCCATGGCGGCGGCGCATCGGATTGTCAGGGACTTGACCGTTGTTACCCCCGACCCTGCGGCATACCTCAAGGTTAACGCCGTTCTTGAAAAAATAATAACCCGGTACGCCCCTCTTTGGCAAAACGACGGCGCCGGTAATATTTACCTTGACATAAGCGGTACCCGGCGGCTTTTCGGCCCTCCCGCCGATTGCGTTTGTCATATCCGGAATGAGATAAACGCCGAAACCGGCATAGAGGCGGCGGCGGCAATGGCAAGCAACAAACTGGTATGCAAGGTGGCTAGCCGGGCAATCCGGCCCGAAGGGCTGATAGAAGTGCGGCAGGGGGACGAGGCGGCGTTTATAGCCCATCAGGATATTGTCTTGCTGCCGGGCCTGGGGCCCTCTCTTTTGCGAACTATCCGGGTGACAGGTTTCCGGGAAGCCGGGGAACTGGCGGCCCTCACCGACGGGGAAGCTGCTTCGTTATTTGGGAAAAAGGGGATACTTTTACGGAACGCCGCAAGGGGCATTGACAACACCGCGGTAACAATGGGAACCGGGGCGAGGGCAATAGAACGGAAAGCGGATTTTGCCGAGGACGTGATAGACGAAACGATTATCCGGGGCGCTTTAGCGGCCCTCGTCGAAAATGGGGGACTGGAAATGCGGAGGGAGAAATTGGGGGCGCTCATTATCCGGTTCGCCGCCATTTACTCTGACGGCACTGCGGCTGGCGGCATTGAAAAGAGGAAACGGCTTTTTGTGCTGGATAGTGAAATATTGGCGGCGGCCGGGAGGGTGTACAAAAAGACCGTGACACGGCGCATAAGGGTACGTTCAATCTGCCTCTCTTTGGAAGGCCTATTGCCGTTGGGATATGAGCCGGATTTATTCGAGATTGAAAACGATGTCAGGAATCATCAATTACAGGAGGCCATTGATCGTATTCAGGGCCGCTACGGGGCGGGTGCGGTTATGCGGGGGGTGGTACTGGCGGCTTCGTCAATGGGCGCCGGTAAGCGGCTGCTGACTGCGGTTACGTGATATGCAAACCAGGCTTGGGCTGATTTCCGCTTATTCTTTCCTTTACGGGGTACACAAGCCTGAAAAACTTTTGGACCAGGCGGCTTCGTATGGCATCAAAACAGTCTCACTCTGCGACATAAACAACCTATACGGCGTTCACTCATTTTTAGAAAACGCGAAAGAAAGAAATATACGGCCAATTATCGGTACTGCCCTCACCAATGGGAAAAGCACCACGGCGGCGGTTTATTGTTTCGTGGAAAACCGTGCCGGGTTTGGTCGGCTATGTGAAATACTGACAATACGAAACAAAGATAAAGAACATTTTACTCCCTTGCCATTACTGCGCGAGAACGCCTCCGGTCTTGTCTTGGCTTCAACAGATGCTTCAACACTGGAATACCTCTGTGGACACGCCAGGCATTTATATGCGGCGATTACCCCCACCGATATTAAGGCCATAAACACAAGCCGGCGTCTTATTATCCCGCCGACTTTTCTGGACGATTCCCTGTTTTTGGAACCCGGGGATTTTGCCGTGCATAAGGTGTTACGCGCAATCGGTCTCTTGAAAACCATTGGCAATTTGACAGAAGAGGATACTGCGGAAAAAAACCGCGTTTTACGTCCCGCGAAGGAACTCCATCGTCAACTCACGTCATGGCCGGAGGCGGTCAGGGGAACCGGGCAGATTGCGTCAATATGCCGGTTCGACGATCTTTTTGACAGTTGGATTTTTCCGGGGTACGGGGAAAACCCGGCGGAAGAATTGCGACGTCGTGTGAATGAGGGTGCGGAATTAAGATACGGCAAATTGAGAGACAAGGAACCTGAGAAGGAACTTGAGCGGATAGAATACGAAAAGCGCATAGAATATGAATTAGGCATAATCGGACAAAAGGGATTTGCGCCGTATTTTCTTGTGATTGACGATATCGTAAAAATGGCTTCCCGTACCTGTGGCCGGGGTTCCGGCGCGGCTTCCATAGTTTCGTATGCCTTGGGTATCACGAATGTTGAACCGCTCCGGCATAATCTGTATTTTGAACGCTTTTTGAATCCTGCCCGTCCTGACCCTCCGGATTTGGACATTGATTTCGCCTGGGACGAGCGGGACGACCTGATCAAGGCTGTTATCGAAAAGTTCGGCCCCGACCATTGCGCCCGCGTCGCCAACCACAATATGTTCCGCTACCGTTCCGCCCTGCGTGAAACGGCGAAGGCATACGGCTTCAGCGACGCTGAAATATCCGGTATTGAGCGAAAACTTCAATTGCGGAATGACGATCCGGAAATTAAACAAGATTCGCTCTGGAAGGAAATTTTTTCGGTTGCGGTACGGATTGAAGGGCTGCCCCGCGGGCTTGGCATGCACTG
>JGI24698J34947_10000056_pt1 | contig 34291 bp, 16 predicted proteins | sample TergutMp193P3_FD_34947 | JGI IMG/M metagenome (IMG submission 34947) | reverse complement strand
CCGCAAACCCCTCGCTCACCGACGCCTGGGCAATAATGGCCGCCACCGAAAGCACCCCCTGCCCGCCAACCCCGGCAAGAATAACATCGCACTTCATAGGGGTTATTCTCGCTTTTTTGAGCAGTTATTTCAAGATAGCGGGAGCCTTCCTTTTTTATTGTTATCCCATAATATATTCCCCACTATTATTCCAAATAATAACATTGAACTGCTCATTTCTATCAGATGTGCAATTCTAACCATGTCAGGAAATAACACATTGGGGATTATTAACACAATAGCGGTACATAAATATATCAGGCATACACTTATGATAAAGACTATTTTGTTTTTATGTACCATAATTTTTACCGGTATAATTGCCAATCCAAACAATATTCCGCGCATTATTTGAAAAGGAATTATTAGGGGGTTTGTTCTTATATTATTAACCATTTGCCCCCAAAAACTTAATTTATCAGTTGAGCCGGAATAAAACAGCCGTAATTCTTCAAATTGCCATGCCACAAAATATCCAAATGCCATATACACACATAAGTAAATTATGCCTATAACGCCCAATTTTTTTATAATATTTTTGACATTTATTTTGACCGGCTCACCTACAGTATTTTTATTCTGGAAAAACTTGACCAATAGCGCTGTTGCCGCCAACATGGGGAATAAACCCGCAACCATAATCAAAATAACGTCCAATTTGGTAATGACCGTAAAAGCGCCGCCAAAAAATAACGTTTCTATTTGTGTCATAAAATATTGTATGAAGAACAATACCAATAATAAATTTATGAACAATTTTTCCCCATAATATTCTGTATGTTTAATGACAAAATATATCACAAAACAAGTCCATGCGCCGCTAATCAATAAAAATAATAACGCCATTGGGTCTCCGGAAGAACCCAATTCCTTAAAGCCCTGAGAAAATGGCAATAGAGCATTTGCCATCATAAACAGAACAGAGAATGAAACCGCTGCCAAAAGAAACTTGAAAATTGTTTTTACCATAATTTAATAATGGCCATGCATACTCGTCTTGTCAAGGCAACTTGGTCATAAAAAAGTGCATCTCAGGCGTGAATTTTGGCAAGTTAGTTATCACTCCAGAAACTTTTTAGCCCTATTATTGGGCTCTTTTGCAAAGAGCTCTCCAAAAGTTCTATATTCACCCACAAGTTCCACATTTTCATTTTGATTATATACATAAGTTTTATTATCAAGATATTTGTCGCCCATATACTGGCTATGACACGGCCTTACGGAACAGGTAACGTTAATAATCAACGTCTCGTTGGGATTACCGCTCCCCATGTTAAATTTAGTATAGGGAATAGCTACCTGCATTATACCGGAATTGGTTATACCCCTGCTTATGGACGGCATCGGCTTTCCCCCGCCGGCGCTATCATTCAATTTAACAATATTGCGAGGCTGCCAAATTCCGTATCCATCTTCAAATCTGAAAGGAAAACGGTTAAATATATAATACGGCGCAATTACAACAGTGCCTCTGTCATGCCATAATAATTTTTGCCTCACGCTAACCTGGCTAAAATAAACAAAAACCTCCTCATAGCTCCGTCCAGTCCAAGTACGCCACCAATTATGCCATATTCTTCCCGTATAATATTCATCGCTGAATTTATCATATATAAGATCCTCGTTATCGCCGGTATCAGCGCGCCCGAATATATTTCTGCTTTCCCTGCTATGACCAAAACTTACTCTATTATATACATTGTATCTTTCCTGCACTTGATATTGAGGCGGGGCATTCGGGTTTTGTATTCTGGTGTCGGTGCGTACAAAAACATCATAATAACTCCTATTGCTGCTCAGAGGGCCCAAAATAGGAACACTGGTAGCGTACGAAGAAAGAGCCCGCCCATCCCGGTAAGGATAAAAATTGTCCATCAAATTGATATAAGTACAGAAACAAACGTTTTGCCCATAAAAATCGCGTGTTAGTGCAGTGCCTCCCCTGCTATAAATAATATCTCCCTCATTATTCATGTTTAAGGTTACCCCGCTCAGCATAGGAACATTTACATTCTCCATATAATTATTAACATATTCATCCCTTAAAACATTATAGGTTGAGGTTACACTTGCTCCAACCACATTGGTATACGTTATTTCCTTATTATACATTGTGGTCGAATACAAATACTCGGCATTATATCCTGCCATTAATGGAATCATACTTTCATTGAAATTTCCCTTGTCCCATCCAATATATTGACCTTGTGCATTCTGGGTAATATCATAATCAACATTGCCATCATCAAACATTCTCAGCTTCTCCGGATTATATTCATATACCACTACATGAGTATATGTTTGTACTTCGGTCAAATTTCCCAGATTTATATATGATATAGCATCGTCAATATTATTGGGGTTGGTGCTGGTATTGATTAAAACAAGATAAGGGTCGGTATCCAACAGCGCTCTATTTGACCGGTAATTACTGCCGGAATAATGAAAACGGGGCTGGTAAACCCTTACCATATCGCATTTATCATTCAATAAATTATGAAATTCCCGCGCATTTACATCTGTTGACATCCTGTCGCCGGATATATCATATTCCTCGCCGGTAAAATAATAGGTATAAGCAGTGCTGTTGTAATATTGATCAAGCCATATTTCCTCCGTTATACGCTTGCGATATGCATCAGCCATAAAAATATTTCTTTGAACATCAGAAAGATTATTAATCGCGCTGTTTTTTAACAGATAAAATACCCTTTGCGGATTTGCTGTTGTCCCGCCCCTGTCCAAAGTAACCGTTGACGGATGCTCTATAAACATCCACGGCCCTGTCCATTTATTAATAGGAATAGAACTTTCCACAATAAAAGATTTTTCAAATAAATCAACAATGGTCGTACTATTGGTCGTTGCCCTGTCTTTAACATATTTGGATTCTACCTGTATATACAGTTCCTTGTTAAACGCAACTCTATTATAGTCGATATAATCAGTGCCGCCGGAAAGCCTGATAGCCTTGCGCTTTACGCCGTTTACATCCGGCAATTCGGTTAAAGTTGCGGTAAATGTTACATTGCCAACTGTTTTAGAAAAGCTGACATTATCGGAAATATTCAACTCCGCGTTGTCATATTGTTTATCAAGCAGGATATAATGAACTTCACCGTCTCCCAAATACAGAGAATATTCGTTCCCGCTGCCCGGTATTTTTTCCCCTTCAATAATAGACCGGTCGCTTGCCAGCCTGTATGGGTCATTGTTGACCGGAGGAGCGCTATTGGTATTTGTTATTATATTGGAGTATTTTCCATCACCGCGAACAAAGTAGGGAATCGGCGTAATAGGCATGGGGAATACATACAGAACATCAATTGACTTTGCGCCGCCTTCAACCTTAACTTCCCCTTCAACGCCGGACGTCCTGGCTTTATATTGCTGGAATTGCACCGACTTTCTCATTTCTATAAGGCCGGTAAACCGTATTTTCCCCGTGCCAATCGTCCTGCCTTTACTGTCCCTGGCTTCCACAGGAGGCAGCACCTCTATTTCCAGCCCCGGTATATTATCATTGACCGGCTTTATATACGTGTTCGCCGGATGAACCGTATAAACCGCTTCTACCACCCCGGTAGAAGAAGAAGTTACCCTGCCATTAATGTCTTTGTTGGCATATTTCGGCACACCCTGAACGTTTCTTTCCGGAAAAACAAACGAATAATCGTACTTTACCAGGATATTAACGGTCGCAATTTTGCCGTTGGCCATCCCGGTAACGGTTGCCGTACCTTCGCGCCGCGCCTCAACCTGCAAATACCGGTTGACCTGTGCGCCGCCGCCCGGGGACGAACCCAGCACTTCGCCATAGGTAATCACCGGTTCCTCATTAGGATTGCCGCTCACATTTATCCAGTTGATAGCGCTGCTCACGGGCTTTACGTCAAACGGCAGATCCCTGCGCTCGCCGGGCCACATATATTCATTGCTGGTTCTGAAACTGAAATAATAATCGGAGACAACCGCTACTTTAATGGATTTGACATCCCCGTTATAAAATGCCAGAACTTCCGTCTCACCGTCGTTCATCGGATACAAAGTGACTTCCCTGCCGCTGCCCATGATACGCACAACCTCCAGCATCGTGCCGTCCCATTTCTGCTGCATTTTCGCAATCCACTTTACCTCCTCATAATCCTTCGTAGTTCCGCCGACAATCTGCGCCGCCACCGTTTCGGGCCGCAGGCTGTTAACCGTAATATCGGTTCTGTTGACGGTGAAACGGTTGCCCAAATCCGCGACAATAACGGAAATTTGCCGCCAATGCGCTTCATCTACGCCGGGATGCCCAACCGTAATAACGGCGGTACCCAGACCTTTGGGAGTTATCTGAATAGACCTTCCCCGCGCCTGCAGCGAGGACACGTTTTTCGGCGTTATATCAATTATTTTTCCGCCGGCATCGTCAATTTTCCACCATATATTTTCATAATCAGAATCAAATTTATTCGGCCCGCTGACAGTGGCGTTAAGAATGACGGGGTTGGATTTCATACTGAGTATATGCACGGTTTTGCCGATTACCACGCGGTTAACATTGGGGTCCGCCTTCTCTACCACACTCACCAGCATCTGCGCCTGCCCCTCTTTGCCCTCCAAAGCCGCTTTTATAACGGCGGTCCCTGTTCTTCTGCCGCTTAACAAAACAAGCGAATTGGTGTAAAAAACATCGCAAACATCGGTTGATCTGCCGTTTATATCTTCCACCCAAACCCGCGTTTTATCTTTCAAATATTCGTAGGCGGGCAAATTTATCCCCACAAACTCGTTTTCACCGATGACTATTTCTTTTCTGCTCAGTGAAAATTCAATTTTCTTGTAATGGCTTACATAAACGGTAATAATAAGATCGCGTTCGGCCCTTTCCGGATTACTCACCCGTATCCACGCGGTTCCCTCATTAACCGCGTTAATAAGACATTCCTCGTTGCTGCCAACTATACTAATAACTTTGCCGTTCGCTTTTACCACATTCTCATCGCTTGCGGCCTGATTTTCTATCTTCCATATAAACCGGTTATTGTCCTTCACATCACCGTTTACCAATTTCACCTGAATCCTTTTATTCGCTTCTCCCGGACTTAACCACAACAAACTGCTGTCGCTGCTTATGTAAATATTATTGTTCAAAGCCGCTTTAACAATAATAACCATCTCCAGCGGATAATCCGCCTCCTCATTTTCCACCTTTATCCGCGCTACCCCTTCTTTTTTCGCCTGCAGCCGCACGGCATATCCCTGATTTTCCGTTAAACCGACAATACTGGTATCGGAAACCGTCCATGTTGTCCGGGTTTTGGTAACATCCCCGCCAACTTTCTGTACGTATATCTGCTCGTTCGCGGTTCCCACCACTGTTTCAATAACATTCCGCTGCGTGGTCAAATAAACAACTCTTTCCTTTGCCTTGTCCTTTACCACCTTGACGTTAATGGTCAACGTATTCTTTGCCCGCAGTTCCCCTTCCCTCAAATGCTCTACCTTAACCACCACATCTCCTTCGCTTATCCCGTATATCTGGCCGGCAGCGCCATTGCCCACCAACTGCAGCACATTTTTCGGACTCTTGTCATCAATACTCCACTTAAAATTACTGTTGATTAACTCATCATACCCGGCTAACTGTATATTCACCGTCCGTAATTCGCCAATGGAGACGGCCACGTAATTTTCGCTCGTAGTCAGATATATACTGCCCGAATTCATATTCTCTTTTACCAGAACATATACCTCGCGCGATAAATTCCCGTACGTTATTTCAAAACGCGCAATGCCGGTTTCACGCGGCGTAACAACAAACACGCCGTTATGCGCGTCATGGTTCACACTGATAGTATTGCTATACGTCCACCTGACATTACTCACATTAACATTATGCACGTTGACAATACTGTACGGAATATTGAGGCTGACGCTGTCTTTCGTTATCTCATACAAATCTTTTTCCACATAAATATACGGCAAAGGATCGTTGTCAATTGCAAACCGCTCCCCGACAAGAACCGTAATTTCAAGGCTGTTCGCGCAGTCTTTATTGGTTACCTTTATTTTTGTCTGCCCTTCTGTTACCGGATTAACCAGCGCGTCCCTTCCCATCGCATTAACAGAAATAATATTTTCATCATAATCAGACCATATCCAATATGCGTCTCCGTAAAAATCATCTCCCATAACATTAACCGACATAAATACATTTTGTTCGTCTTTATTGATGACGTATAACGTTTTTCCAGCGGTTATATAATGTTGTTTGTCAACAATACCGGTATTTCCCTCAGCGGCGGGAGCAACCTCAATATAAACCACCATTTCTGTTTTATAAAATTCATTCGTTACCCGTATTGCCGCCATCCCCTCATTAATACCCTTAACGCTGAATTTGTTGTTTTCAACCGCGTTAACAGAAATAACATTGCCATAGGGGGTGTCATAATTATAATAATCGCCATACCGCGTCTCGCCTTCCACTTTCCCCTGATAACTGTGTATATTGATCGTAACGCTCTCGTTTTTCCGTATACGGTACTGCCGCTGCTCTATATTGACAGCCTGATACCGGTGTAATTCTTCTTCGTCCCTGCACACAAACACTACGATACTCCGTTCAATGCCGCCCGCGCTGACCGTCAATATCGTTTTGCCCAAGAGGGTTCCTTTTATAACCGCCGATTTACCGGCGCTGCCGGTAATATCAATAACATAATCATTCTGCTTTTTCCATATAATAACGTCGTCTATATTTGTTTCAACCGTGGTTTCATATTCGGTGTCCCATAACAGGCCGATAATATTTTCAGTTATCAAATAACCGGCGTTTGGCCTGTAATGGCTCTCCGTTACCGACACGTATATCCGCTGCACAACTTCCGCGTTATACCGCACCACTATAATATCGCTGCCCGCATTGTTCGCGTTAACTACTATCTCCCGCTTGTTCCGCTCCGATACGCTGATAGCGCCGTTGTTCCGTTCCAGCCCATAACTGATATTGCGCAATTTCGCGCTGTCATCGTCTTTTGTTTCTACCCTTACCGTAACGTTTTCGCCCTTCTTTATCAGATAATTCGCCTTGCCAACCAGTATCGGGTAGGCGTTCTCCAGCCCGTACTCGCTTAACGCCGTATAGATCAGTATCCGCGCGTCTTCTACCGAATCGTGCTTTATCGTAATATAGCTCTGCCCTTCCTTTCCGGCGGCGGCATCGACCCGTATGCTGTTCCCGTTTGCCGTAACGCTGATAATATCATCGCGCTCGACCATATACTCTATCCCGCTGATATTAAAAACTTCATTGGTGCCGTTAAACACCCTGACTTCTATATGCGCATAACCGCCCGCCAGTATGCCTTTAATACGATCCCGCTCATCAATGCTGAACCAATACTGTCCGGCCTTGCCGTTTTCCCTGACTTCTATCTCAATCTCAACCGTATTTGATACGCCGCTTACCGTTATTGTTCCCGTACCGGCGTTTAACCCTTTTACATTTGCTGTTTTACCGTTTCCCGTTACCGCAATAACCGTATTATCGTTTGTCCGCCACCATATATTATGCAGCTCATGTTCAGGGTATCCCCTCATCCCGAATACCAGATGAAGATTGACAATATCACCCTTATTAATTATATATCTGCTTTGTTCGCCGGCAATAATATACTCGCTTGCCATTTCCTCAAGGCTGTTATATACATACAATAAAATATCTTTAACAAACCCCGCATACTCCACTCTAATAACCGTATTACCGCCCTTAAACGCGGTAATCAGACAGGTATCGCCGTTTCCATACACGGCAGCGACCGTTCCATCATGGGATTTCCAGGTAATATTCATTTTATCATAAATATTATTGATAACCGCGTTAACCGACATCGTCTGCCCCGCGGCCATTTCCACTATTGAAGGCACGTTAATATATGTCCCGCCATTTGCCTTATTTAATACCGAAACATACACAACAACCGGAACCTGATTACCGCTTCTGACCGTAATGGCCGCATTGCCCGCGCTCCTTGCCGCGACATACGCCTTTATCCGGTCGCCGCTCACACTGACGTCAATGACGCTGGAATTCGATATATCCCATTGAAAACTGTTTTTCTGCGCATCGCTGGCGTTGGTAATAATCGAAATGTAACGTGTCTCGCCCATATTAAGCAGCATATTCGCTTCTTTGGCATACATTATTACCTTGCTGTTAAGTTCCGATTCGTTCTCCACCGCATATATGACCATTTCCAGTTCGTTATGGCTTTTCGGATGTTTGACCTTTATAACCGTCTGCCCGGCGTTCCTGCCGGTAATTACACATTTTTTTCCGTTTCCGCTTATCATCGCCACATTGGAATCTTCTATTGTCCAAATGATGTTCCGCTCGTTAGCCGCGCTGCCCCCTACCAAATCAACGCCTATTTCAAGATTGCGGCCTTTAACGAGGCCATAGATAAATGTATCTGTACGCAAATAGTACGGCATATCGGGGTTAAGGTCATAATCTTCCACCATAACTACCACCCGCAGAGTATTCAATCCGCTGCCGCCGATAATAATTTCGCCTTCGCCTAACGCTATGCCCGTAACCGTAACATTGTTTTTATACGCGAATACTTCCATAATGTCGCCGCTGTTATTAACTGCGTTAATACCGGCAATTTCCTCATCGGACATATTTTCGCACATTATTCTAAACGATGCGCTCTCCCCTTTAATGACCGACATAAACGGATTGGCCACATACATAAACGGTATTGATTGTACATATTCGTCACTTCCAACAATAACCGTCGCCGTATAGCTATGTTTTACATTGTCCCCGCTGACCGTAATAGTGGTAATGCCGTTACTTTTTCCTTCCAGCATTCCGGTTAATCCCGCGCCGCTTACCGATACAATACCGCTGTTTTCGCTGTTCCATGTTACATTGGTAAAATTCCGTTCGCTGCCCGTCACCACCCGCAAATACGCCGGAAGTTTCTCGCCAATCCTTACCTTGTAAATGCCTGGCCCGTTAATTACCACGGGAACAGCGCCGAACACTCCCTTTTTATACACTTTAACGATAACCGAGAAAGTATTTTTCGCTTTTGGATTCTCCAGCGTTATTTTCGCCGTTCCGACCTTTTTCGCCTTGATAATCGCCTGCGCCGCGAATCTTTCACCGGCATTGCTGAGCGCAGCCCGGTTTTTATACTCAACCGTCCCGTGCGCGCTTTCCACACTGATAATGCTGCCGTCGTCAACCGTCCAGACAAAATTATTCCGATCGGCCTCATTGCCACCAACCAGCGTCATCGTCAATAAAACATCGTCGCCGCCCGCTTCGGTGGTAATAACATTCTGGTTGGTGGTTATATACACCTCATTGTCATAAATACTGTTTATTCCGTTAACAATAACCAGCACTTCACGGTCAAAATCGGCATATTCGTTCTTTATTTTTAATACCGATCTGCCCCTTTGCAGGGCGGCTATCCTGAATTGATTGTGCGATTGCTGTATATTGATAATATTATCATTTTCATTATCAAAAATATATTTATCAATATAATCCTGCGGCGCGTCGCCTATCAATTCAGCTCTTAATATTTCGTTATATCCCTCTTCCATGATAACCAACGTTTTATCAACATTGATATACCGGTATTCCGTTTCCTCATTGACAATGACCACGATTTCCAGCCGGTATGCCGCCTTCGGATGGCTTATCCCGATACGCGCGATGCCCCTCGCTTTCGGATTTATCGTGCCGATATTGTTATTGGTCCGCAGTTCTATTATATCGGTGCCGTCCAGCAGTTCATGCCTGAAATTATAATAATCGCCGCTGTCGCCGCCGCGCAGTTCGACTGCGTACTGATAATTGCTGTCGGTTGTTTTCAAATTGACAACGTTATTGTCCGTGGTGATGTATACGGGTATTTCATCATTGCCGATCACATAAACCAGCACGTTAACGCTAAACTGCGCTTTCGGATGACTGATCGTTACCACGCTTTCGCCAATATCCAACGTGTCAAATACGCCGATATTGCCCGTTGACTCCAGACTGATCACTTTTTGACCGGTGTAACTCCAGATAAACCCGCCGTCGTCAAGCGGCGTACCGCCCGCCAATGACGCGACTATGCTGCGCCGTTCGTTTTCACGGCATTCCATGACATGATTGGGCACGATAATATAGGGAATAACGTTCTCGCTGCTACCGTTAACCTTGACGCTGCAATAATCGACTACCCCGTTAACCGCTGCCGTTATAACCGTTGAGCCGCGTTTGACAGCCTGAAACACCACGCCGTCATTGCCCGAATCCGCCATTATTTCAATGATGCCGCTTTCGGTTACCCGGTATTCTATCTTGTCATGTTCTTTCGCTTCTTTTGGTTCGGCGGTAATATTGACTTTTACCGTGTCGCCCACAAAAACATTCTTGGCCGATTCTTCAAAAATAATTTTCTCTATTTTTGGTTTTTCAGAGGAGGGATCATTACGGCATGACGCCGCCATACTCAATAAACAAACCGCTATTACTGTTTTCTGCCACGCTTTCATAATCCGCTCCTCCTGTTACTGTTTCCAATACGTTCCGCTCGGCATGACAATATACCCATCCATGACCGAACTGACCTCGATCCGGTTGCGCGAGTACCCGTACAGCGGCAGGCAAATCGCCAGATCGGGTATCGCGTCATTGCGGAACATAACGCCGTCAATCAGCACAAACCCCTCTCTATGCGGGTCTTTTCGTATATACAAACAATCATCGCTGGCGGCTTTGATATCGGAGGCAAATACCCCGTATATCTGGCAATTATCCTTGCCGTTATACCTGCCGTTGTCGCTTGAAATTTCAACCGTGCCTTCCTGCGCCTTTATGCGTATCAATGAATTGCCGTTCTTGAACGAAACATTGTTCAGTGTATACAATACGTCTTCTTTCAGAACCGCATTGGCGTTATGCCGCGGGGTCGTAAAATCGACATACTCGGCATCGTCAATCACTGTTCGCTGGCTCCTGTCCCGGCTTGCCTGTTTACCACCGCCGTCATTGACGGACGACATACCGTTGTTACATGACAGCATACACGCCATCGCCATTACACCTAATACCAGCCATACTGTCTTTTTCATTGCATTCCTCCTCATGTTTATCTCCTTGACCATGTTTCTCTATAAACTATAATCGTTTTGGTAAAAGCGCTCGGCGTTCTGCCGCCGGTGGTGTATTTATAATTAATTTTTAACTCATCTACGTATTCAACATTTATGAGGCTCTCATTTCCCGTTAAACGGGCGCTGTTGGTAGTATCCCTAATCTCAAAACCTTTCTTTCCGCCGCCATTTGATTCATTCCCTTTCCAAAACCTGACCTGTACATTATGATAAGGATCAGACGGAATCCAAACGCCGCTATTGGTGGTAGTGGAAGACGCAAACGTTATTCCGGTAATTTCAATGTCCTCGCCGTAATAACCTTCCGCATATTTATCATTCATAAGATAGCCAACATACAAAGTTTCATGATCGGCAATATAAAGGGCGTTACTCAAATCATCCAGCCGTGATTTGAAACCTCCATTGGGCTCAGGGGTCGCTTTCCACTGCAAATTGATCCGATCATAGTACACATATACCGGTATTACCATATCAAGCTGAAATTCTTTATTATACTCACTGATAAATTTAAGTTCCGCATATCCGCAATTATCCAAAACCATATTTATTGTTTGGTTAACATAATCAACGGTTATATTTCTGACTATATCTTTTCCATTGCTATACGGAAAAGAATCTTTCCATGAATTAGGCACGACGCTTACCCTGTCTTTTTCCGGGAATACGTTATACTTGATTGTTACCACATCATTTGGCTTGCCCCTTACTACCCTGCTTTCCTGAAAAGCGCCGTTGTTTTTCCGTGAACTTTCCATGAAAAACTGATAATTGTAATTTGTGTTTATGGTCACCATCCGTTCAATGTAATTGCTGGTCAGCTTCAACTGCGTATATCCTTCGCGTTCGGTACCGGTTATCGCCAGCAGCCAGTTAGTACCGGGAGGCATCCTCGCCGGATCATACTTTGATCTCAAGGGATACTCTTCTTCCAGACCGGTAATCCTGTTGCGGCGTTTAATGGTTGCCGGTATTTCCCTGCTGATGCTGGCATTATGATCAACCGTCAAAAATTCCAGGTAATCGGTATGCCAGTCAACATCCGCGCCCTCCGGTTCCACAAATACCCCGATGAACCGCGTTTCGTTGGGCAGCAGCTTGATAAAACTTTCGTCCAATATTTCCAGCGACTTCTTCGGCTCTACATATACCGTGCCCTCAAGTTCTTTGGTATTATTAAAACTTACTTTCAGCTTGAATACCCCATCCTGTAACGCTTCTATCTTCGCCGTTTTGCCGGTATTGTTACTGCCTGAAGTTTCGGTAATCCTTATGCCTTCCACCCCCTTCTCATTCGGAAATGCCTCCCACCTGACCAAATCATATCTTTCCTCAACATTGCTAATCGAAGCGTTAAATGTAAATGTCTGCCCTATCTGCATACCCGCAAAAACAGGCGTTAAAATAAAATTCGCGTCATACGGATTTACATTTACATATATCTTCTTTTCGTAATTGGTCATCTCCTTCATAACCGGATGCGTCACCGTTATTTCGCCCGTACCCGGACTTTTCGCGTATACGCTTACCATCTTTCCCGTTACATCGGTTTTGGGCGCCAGCGTATCGTTGAACCCGATGTAATCCTTCCCGCCGGTAATCTCCCACTTAATAGCCATGTCATCCGCGTTGGTAAAAGCAAGCCCGTTTTTTTTCTCCCCAACCGTCGTGCCCGTTATCATCGCCCGGTTCGACGCGCTTTGCCAGTCGGTCATATTGTAAATGCTATCGGGCGTTAATATGTACTGTACCAGCTGGTTTACCACCGGCCGCACTTCCACTATCAATTCATCGCTCATCACCCGGTTCACGGCAGTCATGGTAACGACACAAATCCCCTCGGCGATTCCCTGTATCGTCAGGAAATTGCTGCTCGTAGCGCCGGCAGGCGAAAGGTACACAATATCGCGGAAAACGCCGGTTTGGTGATCGCGGGACTGACTCGCCGTATGCTGCACCTGTGTACCCGGCGGCATTTTCACTTCGACTACCACTTGCTTTCCCACATCAACCGTTATATTGCGCACGCCGTATTCTACCTTGCTGTTAAACCGTACATATACCGTTATGTCCAGCGCGTAATTGGTTTTCGGATGACTTACCCTCACCGTTGCTTCGCCTTCGTTGATGCCCCTGAAGAAAACCTTGTCCAGCGAGTTTCCTATTATCTCTACTACCGTCTTGCCGCTTTCAACCGGATTGGACGTATAAACTATCCAGCTAAGGCCGTATTTGTCCTCATCGGTTCCACCCACCAGCCGCGCCGCAATTTCCCGCGTGTCACCGGGCTTTATGTCAACTAACGTATCGGCGCTGGTGATATATATGCCGCTGCTGGTCATGTCTTTCTCGACAATAACCAATATCTCCACAAACTTGTTTACCGCATGCTCATATTGAACCCTGACACGGGCAATGCCAACTTCTTTTCCCACCACCACGGCCTGTGCTCCCGCCCCCGATACGCTTGCGGTGTCCTTGTTCATGCTGTACCATTGCAGCAGACCATCCTCACCCGGATTACCGTTGACCAGTTCCGCCTCAAGATAAACGCTGCGGCCCTCCACCACCGACACGATATTGCGCGGGGTGGTCAAATATACCGTGTTGATATAGGTGTTCGATATCCGCACGTACAGCACCAAATCAAACAAATCGTCGATTAAATGATGCTTAACCGTAATCTTTACTATTTTTCCGGCACCCTCTCTCAGCCCCTTCACCTGCGCCTGTCTGCCGGTAAAACTCAACTCAAGATATTGACGGTCTTCCTGATCAATTACCCAGTTATAGCCTGCGTCTCCGGGATTATCCAAACCGGCCATCTCGACCGCAAGCTGTTTTACCTCGTCTATCCTGACTTGAGAAAAATTATCCCGCGTGGTCAGATATACCAAGCCGTTCGGCGTGGTCGTTACTATCACCATAACGTCTTTGTAATGCGCCTCGCTGCACACCGGCGCGCACGTTATACGCAATAACGCCTGACCGGACGCTTTCCCCTCCACCTCAAGCATATTGCCGGTAAACTTCGCGCCCGCAATATTTCCCCCCTGCATCACATCTACCGAAAATAAATTTTTGTCATACGCCGCGATTTCCGCAACGTTATATTCAACGAGACTTTTTGCGCCTAACCCGACCCGTATCGTGTTCTCCCCCACGATATGCGGAAAACCCATCAGTCCCGTACGGCTGACAATAACCTTTATTTTCACCTCGTTGTTGACATAAGAGGCTCTCAGTTCGGCATCCCCTTCCTGTCCGAACTGGTTAACCCGCACCCGGCAGTCTTTACCGTTGGGAAAATGGCTTATATACTCGCCGCCGTTGAGTATATCCCACCTGACATTCGCCAGTTCCTCAACCGTATAGCCGACGCCGCTCACGCTTAAATTAAGTTCCACGTCGCGCTCATCGGGATTCATCACATATACCGTCTTTTGTATCGTTAAATATCGGGACGAATCCGTCTTCGGCGCGTTGTTGTACCGTTTCGATACTTCAATGTATATCCGCAGAACTCTATTGGGGCTGCTTAACCCGGTATTGACCGCCTCCAATACCGTTACCCCCTCATTCACTGCCGTTACCTCTAATTTGGCCCCGTTCTCCAATTCCCTGAATTCCACTACTTTGTTGCCGTATTTATCGATCCACATTGTCGGGACGTCCGTTTTGTTAGGCGCAAAATATAACGGCAGTATCAGCGTCTCGCCAATCCCCGCCCGGTGGTACTGGTTTTCCATGTTCATCGCCCGGTAAGCGTCTGCCTGCGCTTTCGTATTACACACGTACACCAGAATATAGCGCTTGAGCCACGAACCGTACGACACCGTTACATACGCCTCGCCTTCGTTTACCGCCGTTAACGTCGCCGTCTCGCCGCCGCCGCTTACGGTAACTATATTGGTATCAAGGGATTCCCATAACACCGAGGAAACATCGCCGCCCAAATTACTGAATATTTTGGAAGAATGAGCCGTACCTTTAACCAGACCGATGATATTCTCCGTTACGATATACCTGGTCATATCAACGGCATTGTTACCAACCACCGTCACGAATATCCGCGCGACAACATTCCCTTTGTAATTAACGCTGATAATACACTGCCCCTCGGTTCTTCCTTTAATTACCACCTGCTTTTTTCCGGTAAAATCGGCGCTTTCAATAACGCTTGCGTTTTCAATCCCCCAACTGACATCTTTGAAATTCTGCGCGTCCCTGCTTTCCAGCGTTTCAATCCTGACTGTCGCCGTCTCGCCTATTTGCAGCAGATAATTGCTCTTTTCAACCAAAATGGGATAATATGCATCCAATTCCGCGTCGGAATTCGCCGTGTATGCCAGTATCTTTGCCTCGGCTTCGTTATGGTACCGTACAGTTATATAGCTCTGCCCTGCCGCTTTCGCCGTTATGTCAAGAATATTGTCAACACGATTAATATTAATAATATTATCATTTTCGTTTCTATGTTCCCATAACGAATAATTGGTTACTTCCTCGCTGCCGTTATATAACCGCATTGTCATCTGTTTTGACCTTCCGACAACAATGCCCACTATTTTCTCATGACCACGGAACTCCAGCGCGCTTTCCCCGGCGCCGCGTACCAGAAATTTTATCTCAAGCGTCCCGTTAAAACTGACCGCGGGATTGTTCGTGTCCGTTACCGTCACAGTGCCCTCGCCGGGATTCTCCGCCACAATGGTTACCGACTCTCCCTGACCGGCTACCCGCACAACGCCCGAATCGTCCGCCTTCCAGACCAGCTTATTCTTCGCCGTTTCCGGAAATCCGTTGCTGCCAAACGAAAGTTTTATCCGCTTCTGTTCGCCTATCAGCATCGTATGATAACTGGCATCCACGCCCATCACGTACATTGACGCCAGCTCTTCCGCCGTATTTGCGCAAACCAGTGTCGCATAATGCGTGTAGCCTAACGCTTCATGTCTGATCCTGACACGGCTTACCCCTTTTCTCAGACCGTACAAATACGCCGAACCGCCGTTCCCTTCTATGTTCGCAACCGGATCATTTCCCTCGACAGACCACTGGATGTCCATGACTTCGGCCTGTGTCAAATTCACGTGCTCTACCGACACAATTTTGCTTTCACCCCTGATTAACTCGATAACGGCCGGCCCCCTGATGACTTTTTCCCCGCTTAACGCATCCACTACTGAAACATAAATGGTTAACGGCAAAATATTGTCCGTATGGGATACCACTATTTCCGCGTTGCCCGCCGCGACCGTGCGTATCATCGCCGAATCGTAATGCGGCTCCAGCGTAATGACATCGGGATCGTTCTCGTTTTTCTTTACAACCCGCCACTGTATATCCTTCTTCTGGAGATCGGCGGCGTTGGTTATGAGCGTGATTAACTGTTCCTCACCCATGGTCAACAGGTAATTTTCTTTTTTTGTCCCCAGCGCAACCTTGTTGTAGAGATCATTTTCATTTTCAACCACGTACACCAGAATAAATTTCGCCTCCGCTTTATTGCCGCTATGTTCCACCCACACTTTGGTCTGCCGGCCGCTTATCCTGCCGGTTATCATGCCGCTTGAACCCGCGCCCATAACCGTCGCCACGCCGGTATCCTCAGACCGCCACGTGAGCCTGCTCAATTCACTTTCGCCCGCGCCTGCCAGCGACACGTTAACATTCGCCGGCGTCATCCGCACGACGCCCTTAATCTCCGGGCCGCTGATGTAATAGGGCTTGTCCATGGATATATCCGACGGGTCAATGCGCACGTTAAGCATAATGTCGTTTATCGCGTCCTTATGGCTTACCCGTACTTTCGTCTCTCCTGCCGCTTTACCCTGCAATACCAGCTGGTTTTTGATCATCACCGCGTATAATAGCTCTTTATCTTCAACCTCCGCCCTATAATCACCGGAATCCGCGTATCTATTCTGCGAATCCTTAATCTCAATTCTGACCGTTTGTTTTTCTGCTATCCGCTGGTAAATTGAGCCGGTATAAATGACACTCGCATTGTCAATAAAATTCGCATCCCCGGCCAATATTAAACATTCATACGGATTTTCCAATTCAGAACCGTCTACGGTCATCCTGGTAAGCCCGTTGCTATGCCCGTTCAATATGTTCACCGTGCCGGTGGCGGCTGTATTTATCGACGCAATACCGGCATCTTCCATACTCCAGCTTAATTTGCCAACCGCGAGAATATCGCCCGTCACCATTCCCAATGACAGTGTTTTGGGCGTACCGGTTACCACGGTTTCAAAACCTTTCAGAGAGCCATCGGGGTTTTTCAAACCCACGTTAACCATCGAGCCGGTAAAGGTGCCCTTGGGGTATACTTTTACCATCACCACGGCAATAACTTCGGACTTAGGGTGGCTCACGGTTATTTTAGCCGTGCCAACTTTTTTCGGCGTTATGAGCGCAACCGCGTTAAATGCCGAACTCACCGCCGCGCGATTACCCCTCACAATCCCGTGCGCGCTTTCTACCGTGATTATCGTTCCGTCATCAACCACCCATTCAAAGCCGTTTGCGTCGGCGGTATTACCGTTAATCAGCTGCATATTAAGCTGTACCGCGTTTGCGCCAATCTGGGTCATTATCACGTTCTGGCTGGTTGTTATGTAATAATCGTCCCGGTACACGAGCTCATCGCGTATCACCACCAGTATCTCGCGGGATGTCTGCGCCTGTTCGTTGTTGACCACTATCCGCGCCGTACCTCCCCGCCGCGCCCGAATGTAAAAAAACCGGTTGTTCTGAATTACCTCGACAATACTGAACTCGGTATCTACCTGTACGTTATTTTCAAAAATGGCATAACTGAACTCGTTTTGATGCAGTATCCCGTTCCGCGCGTGTTCAACCGCCGCCCCGATATTAACGCTGTCGCCGATGTTCAACAGCACAAATGTTTGATCCAGCACAATATAGGGAATGTCAATATCGTACACAATTATTCTGATGTCAAATTCCACCACTGCCAGCGGATGCGTTATTCGTATAACCGATGCGCCGCTTTGTACGCCTTTGACATTGCATACGTTCCCGTTTGCGACAATTTCTATATTGCCGGTTCCTTCCGTTACCGCATATTCAAAATTGATAATGTCTTCGGGCTTTCCATTGACCAAAACCACCGCGAAATCATGGTACTGTCCGTCGTTCGCCACCAACACTACATTGCTTTGAGCCGAAATATATTGTACCGTCTCTTCCACCCCTTTAACAAAAACCAAAATTTCGCTTTCATATTCCGCTTTCGGATGGCTGACGATTATCTTCTGATGGCCGCGCTCCAGTCCCGACACTACCGCGATGTTAGCCGTCACGCTGATACCAATGTTATTTTTGCCGCTTTCCAGCCGCCACACAAAACCATTGTTGTCCAGCGCCGAACCGCCGTATAGACTGACCTGCGTACTGCGCCGCTCGCCTTCCGTTATTTCAATAACCGGCTGCGCAACCGTGATATACTGCGCAAAAATATTCTCGCCCTGTACCACTACCTCAAAATAACTCGTGACCAATTCCGACTTTGCCGTGATGACCGTTGTGCCGCCGCGCAGTCCCTTGACGATAAAACCGTCATTGGTCGGCTCTTTAATTTCAATTATTCCCTCATTAACCGGCGTATAGGTGACGGTCTCATTCTTTTTGGCGGCGTCTGATTTTACCGTTACACGCACCGTCGCTTCTTCGTTTATTTTGATAACCGCGCGTTCTTTGTCAAACGCAATGCTCTCTATCTTTTCTTTGGCGTCTTCCGGTTCGCCCCGGCAGCCTGTTGTACATATAAAACCGGCACATAATACGCATACTGCCGCCGCATACCGCGTTAATTTATTTGAATACATTAATCACCGCCTTTGCCTCGGCGTTTCCAACCGAAGCGGTTATGACCGTTGAGCCTTCTTTTCTGCCCGAAAAAACAACTCCCCTGCGATCGGCGCGAAAAACAACCGCGATTTCCTCATTTAAGACGGAATAGTCAACGGTGTAATACGATAAAATGTCGGATGGTTCTATCCGCAGCGAGAGAGAGCCCAAGCCTCCCTCGTATACGGATACGTTGCTCTCATTAAAATACACCGCGACGGTTTGCGTATCGTCAACGTCGTCAAATAGATGACATGAGCCCAAAAACAGCGCCAACAAAATAATTACCTTCGTACCCATCTTTCCTCCGTTCTTATGGCCGGAAACGGCCTTAAATTGACAACCGTGTTAACTGAAACGCTTACCGCCGTTCCGTTCGCCACCCTGACCGTGGGCTGAATGTCCAGCGCGCGCTGCATGAGTTTATTCCCCAGTTGATTGACAATTCCCTGATTGATGTCCATCAATTCACGAATCTGCGCGTTGCTTTGATTTTTAGTTTGATACGCTATTTCCGAATTCAATATAGTAAATAAACTGACTATCCCCGCCGCCTTGAGCCACTCAAAATAATGATCGTCGAGGGTACCGGCTATTCCGGCCCTTCCCCGCTTGTCCACCCCGGCCATCCCGCCGAGCGAGACCTGATACGCCACCCCCTGATAATTCACCACCATCGATTCCCACGCAATTTGCACTTTTGAAACTCCAATGGAAGAACTGGAGTAATTTCCCTGCAAAATGGTTCCCTGCGGTATAAGCAGGTTCTTCCCTGTTTTTGAATCGTAGACATTTTCGATAACGCGCGCGTGAATGGGGCCGGGATAGTCGGTGTCAATTCTGCTGACCAGCAGGGCGTGGATTATCGTGCCGGGAAACAGGCAGGTGTCGCCCAGCAGGGACATATCCGCCCCACGCTGCGGATTATCCGGGTTATACCTGCCCGCATCGGTATAGCGCGTACTATTATTGGCGCCGCCATCGTTAGACGTCATTTGTGTAAGCCGCGTAATGTCGTCTAACCGCTGGCGGGTGTATTCTTCGCGCGTTGGTATGGGATTAAAATCCGCCGTCTGGGGCGTATAATTACCCGGAGGGGTATAGCTTGCAGTATAACTTGCAGCTCGGGCAAGGCCGTAGCCCCCATCCTTGCCTATCTGCGCCTTGACCGCCAAAAGATCGCTGTCGGAATAACCGCCGGGTGCGGGGGGGCGGGGGGGGCCCCCTCCCGGCGGCGGCGCGGCTCTTTCCGCCTGAATGGGCGTATACGCGGGCGGCGATTTGAAATAATGTTCATCAGCGGCAATAACCTCGATCTCAGGTTCGCTATACCGCACTTTTCTTTCCAAATCGCCCAATGAAAATTCGCTTCCTACCGCGACCGCATTCTTTTGTTCGTCAAAATATTTCCTTTTCTCCTCATTTTTCTGCCCCTGCACAATTACATTAACCAGCAGCAAAAATACAAATACGCCGCCGGTTATGATGGTTAAAACCATTGATTTTTTAAGGCGGGGAACCTTTCTCCCCTGCCGCAGTTCGGCAAACGACGTTTTTTTTGTTTCAGTATCCGGCTTGTCCGGCGTCTGCGTCTGCGCTTCCGTAACGGCGAAGGTATCCCTGGGGACCTGCTCTATCTTCCCGCTGTTTTTCCATTCTTCGAATTTGTCGTTATAATTGTCTGCCATACAATCACTTCCTTTACTTTCTGGTTATGGTAAGAATCCGGTTGTTATACGCAAGCTGTATTTTTTTTATCACCGAGGGAATGGTTATAATATTTCCCGTCCGGCGATATTCCACCGCATTGCGCTTCTCGTCGATGATCTGCAAAACTCCGTCGTTAAACAGCCCTTCATCGAAAAATATATGCGTTTCCCCGTCATACTCGATAACTTTCTGCGGAACCCAGGGAACATCTCCCTGTATCTCAAAACGGACTCCGTTTTTCAACGGCGGCATATCGCCGGTTACTTCGGTTTCTTTTTTCACATAACGGCGCAGGTCTTTGGGCTCGCCCCTGCTTTTGATAATTCTGACCCGCTTGCCGTCCAGCCGCAGGGTAACGCTGGTTACCAGCTTGTCCATTATGATAATATTTTCGTTTACCCGGTAATTGACAATATAATTTGACTTTTCAAATATCACCGGATACTCTTTCTGCAAAACGCCGCGGGGGAGCCGTACATACGTCTTGTGCCCGTCATCCCAGGCTTCTATCGGCTGCCATTGGGGTTTGAACCAGCCCGTTAAAAACCAGCCGGACACTATTTTGTAGTTGTATGACAAAAAATAGCCTTCTTCTTCCTCACGGCCGTTTTGTTCTTCCTGCCGCCGCAGCGTTTCGGCGGTTATAAACCTGTTATGCGCAAGCGGGTACCTGAATTTTACCATCGGCATATAGCTGTCCCGCGTGCTGGTCAGCACAAACTGGTATATCCGTTGATTTGTTACGAGGATCATGTTGGTTGTCAGGCCGGGTTCAAGCGGCTTGATCATAACCAGCTGCACCGAAAGGCCGTCGACCGTCCGCCATACGTCGCCGGTTAATTCCCAGCGCAGGGTATCGGACAAATAGGGGACGCCTATCGGCGTTTCGCCGTTTTCAAGCTGGATAACGGTAAGGCTGAGCATTTTGCACACCACGGGGTACTGTTTATATTCGTTGTAATCGTAAAACTGTGTGCCGCCGATAAAATTCTGCGGCGTTACCATCGCCTCCTGCATTGACCGCTGAACAACCTGACCGGCGGACATGGGCTTTTGTGTCTGGCTGTCAACGGGAACAAATACCTCGTCCTTCATGATGATAACGTTGGTGTTAACTTCGACTTCCTCATCGCTGACATAAACCGCCGGCGTCGCGTGCCCCAGTTTCCGGTTCTCCTGCCTGATTTCCCTTATTTTTTCCGATTGTACATCCACGGTTCCGCACGAGACCGTCAGGAATGCGGCTATTACACATAACACACCTATAATTGATTTCATCTGAGTACCTCGTTTACCTTTGAAATATGGTAGTCTACTATGTAGATGCCCAATGGGTTGTTAAAACGCTCATTGTCGGTTTGCGGCTCTTTTATCGCTACGGTAAACATTCCCCGGTAGCGGAGCTTTGATATTTCCTTGCCGTAGATGTCGGCGGTAACGTCAAACCAGTCGTACTGCCATGTGCCGTTGGTTATTTTTATCCCGCTCTCTATTGAGACCGTCCGCTTAATTCTGCCTATCATCGCGTAGGGGTCTTCCTCCACCAGTTCGTCGCGGAGTTTTACTTTAAGCTCGTTGCTGCACCATGCGGCGGCCTGCCGGTAATTTTGCGACATTACTTCCTGATCCGCGTAAATATTTCTGGTAAAGGCAATGAAATCGCGCAGGACGGACTCTATCATGTAGTCCCTGACCGTATAGCCCTGCAGGTACGATTTGCCGCTGATGTCGCCGATATACCGCGCCCTTCCCAGTTCATTAACTTCTATGACGATGGGAATTTCTTTTTGTATGCTCAGTACGCGAAACCAGCCGATGATGGTTCCCAGAATCATCACTACCGCGCAGAGCCCCACCAACTGCCATGTCCGGCTTTGTTTGATCAGTTTGTTGATGTACTGATCATATTGGTTGATAACGCGGTTAAACCGTGTCTCAACCGGGCCGGACGCGCTCTTAAACATTTCTTTCGGCTGTATTCTCATTTTTTTCCTCTCTCATGAAGCGCGCCCGGGGCGGCTTTTTTATTTGCCTGATGAAATTCGCCCACCGAACTTTTCAGGGCCTTAACCCGTCCGCCCAACCCCGAATAATTGCCGCCCTCCGCCCGCTTTTCGCGGTACAGTTCGCCCATGCCCTTTACCCTTTCAGATATATTTTTTGACTGCATCAGGCGCTCGCCTTCGGTGATAGCGGGGCCCGTCCCGCCTGCCCCGCCCTGGCCCCCATGCTTCCCCGCGGACGCGGGCGCGGGCGCATGCGCATATGCGCTTGCGCTTTCGGGATTGATGCCGTATGCCATAAGCTGCCCCAGGTTTCTTGCCGACTGGGGCGCGCTGGTCACCGCGTCGATTCCCCTGTCCAGAACATTCGCGCCGCCCTGCTTTGCGCTCTGCCCGATACTCTTTGCAAAACTTCCCAAACCCATCCCCAAACTGTTCACGACGCCGCCACCATGCGCCCTGTCCTTGTTAAACGCAATGCGCGCGACGCCGCCCGCCGCCCCCAATGCGCCGGCGGTCGCCGCTCCCACGGTTGCCGCTCCCTTGACCATTGAGCCGCCGGTATGCAGCGCCGCCCTGCCCGCCGCCGCGCCGGATGCCGCCGCACGCGCGAATTCCGCAAAGCCTACGTGCGGTTGGCCGCCGCACAGAAAATCCGCTATTGCCGGCGCCTGATCGACAAACAGTTTTATAAATACGACCATAAACGCGACGGACAGGTAAAATTCCAGCCCCTGCAGAAAATCAATGTTTCCGGCGGATAAAATAAACATATTTTTGAGAATGTCGATATTCGCCATGACCGCCAGATAGAGGGTGGTCTGGACTACCAGCAGCCTGATCCCGATATTGAAAATTGAGCCGCATAATTTTTCAAAGGCGTGTTTGGTTCCTTCCCAGAGCATCAGCGGGATAAACAGCACCCCCATTCCGTATAAAAAAGCGTATTGCACTACCGCCATCGCGTACTGCACAATTGCCATGGAAAGCGCCCACAGATACGCCAGGCCGATAACGATGACCATTAAAAAGTCGGGAAAGTGCTTAAAAAAATCAAAAACATTTTTTACATCGAGCGATTTCCACAGCGCCTTGAATGTGGCGATTATCATCTGAAAAACCTTGTTCAGCGAGATGAGCCCCGTTTCCCGGTGCGTTATCTGCAAGTCCAGCGCCTTGCGGGCGTCGCTCTTGTCTCCCTTTACCGTCCATATGGTATTGCCGTGGCTGTCGGTGCCAATGTCGTTCAGATAGCGGAAATATTCATCTTCCCTGCCGCTCAGGCCGTCCATGTTAACCGAGAACCCCTGCGAAAATACCGCGCCATGGGATAATTGTGACACTATTTTTTGCATATTTATCATGATATGGGGGAACATGAAGATCATGATGAAGTACGCCATTATTGCCATAAACGCCTGCGTCAGCACCTTGTTGATCTCCGTCGCCCCCATTGCCAGCTTTACGCAGGAGATTCCCAAAGAGAGGGCAAAACAAATTTTGGCAAGGATACGCACCTGAGTCATAAAGAACAGATGCATACCGTCAACATACCGCAGTACGTTGAAGAACGCGCCATCAAGCCATGTTCCGCTGATATTACCAAACATATCCCTACCTGTACTCACTCGCCGGCGGCATATCCTCAAGCATCTTCATAAACCCGTCCGCAACACCCAGGCTGTTCATGTTGAGTTCGTCATGCAGCGCCTGTTTTTCCGCCTGCGCCTGCGCCGCAGATGCGGCAAGCTGGGCGGCGATATCCCCCAGCAGATTTGCCTGCGTTTTTATGTCCTGCGCCATAATTGACAGCAGCGCGTTATTGACCTGCTGCTGCTGTACCATGCTTTCGCTGCCGTACATATCAGCGGTAATGGCGCTGAGCCTTTCCCGGTCTTCCGCCAGGTCTTCCTGCAGCCTGCCGCTGTACCCAACCACTTCCGCGGCTTTTTTCTGCAGCATTCCCCGCATCTGGCTTATCCGCATATAGTTGCCGTAACTCATGCCGTACCTCTGGTGAAACGCCGCTTTTTCGGCGGGGCTTAACCTTGTTTCCAGCGGGTCAACGACAAAATTCACCCCGCCTGTCACCATGTTTTCCGCGGCGCCGGCGGGCGATTTGAATATTTCGCCTAACGAGTATGACCCGCTGCCAATTTTGATATCCTTTTTGTTGATAATCGACTCGATATTTTGTTCGTATGTCATCATTCTGTTTGCGTAGGTGGCGAGCGATTTCCATGATCCCAGCGGGTCTTTCGCGTCCAGCGCATTGAAATCGAACGATTCAAAACTTTTAATCTGCTTCTGCAGCTGGTCATAGGATGTTTTCAGCGTGTCGTACATGGTCTGCAGCTGCTGTACCATCGTGTACCCGTTTTGTATTGCCGCTATTATGGCGGTTATGTCCATAACCGGCTGCCCCTGCGCCGATACGCCGCTGTTAGCTGCAATTACTAATAAAATTACACATAACGCAATCTTAAGTTTCATACTGCCTCCTTTTCATGTATTTCTTCATTATCTACCCGCGTTCCCGCCAGATAGTTTTTATACCGTATACCCTGCATATCCAGGATTTCTTCAACAAAACCTTTGTGTATTTCCTGCGTTTTTTTCAGTTCAAGCAGATAGCGGCAATAGTCATTCCAGCGTATGGTATCGCCTTTGGGCGTTTTTACCATTTGATCCTGCTGGCGCATCAGCGCGAGGGTTAACGAGCCCAGCGAAAGCTGGAACAGCCGCGTGCCTGAGGGGCTTTTGTAGTAGTAGTCCTGCTTTTTTCGTGAGAGCGACAGCATTTGTATTTCCTCCATGGTCAGGCCGAATTTCCGGTAAGCGTCCTGATTGTTGAACGCCTCCGGGTCGGCGAGGTAAATCTTGGTCGGGCAGTTTTGTATCAGCGTGGAGGCGATGGCGCTGTTTGCCCCATCGGCGACTTCCTGCGTCGCAAAGATGCAAAAAACGTGCTTCTTGCGCAGTTCCTTGAGCCACTGGCGCATTTTGTTGCGGAAAATTTCATGGTCGAGAAACCGCCACGCTTCATCAATGACCAGCATGGTCATCTGCCCGTTAAATTTTTTCTCCAGAAAGTGAAAAATAAACATTATCGCCGGGGCCACAACTTTTTCCTTGAATTCCATGAGCTCGCTCATTTCAAATAACACCCAGCGGCTGTCGTTTATTTTGGTTTCGTCGCCGTCAAAGATGGAACCGTAGGGGCCGTCCAGCGTATAGGGTTGAATGGCGTCGTCTATCGGGTTGCCGCCGGTCTGCTCGTCGCGGTACATGCACGTTTGTTTGAACGTGGTCAGCGTCCGGCGTTTTTTCTCCATTGCAGCCATCAGGTCAATCGTTACCCGTATCTGCACGAGCATTTTGGGCAGAATGGGTATCCCCTGCAACTCAAGCAGGGTTTCGATAAATTCGCAGGCCCATGCCCGGTCAGGCGGCGTGTCGATGTCGCCTAACGGCTGGAAGCATTTGCCCGTTACCGCCGGATCAACGTACTCGCCGCCAATCGCCAGGGTCATGGTCAGCGCGCTGGAACCCTTGTCGATGATAAACACCTGCCCCAAGGGGTACTTCAGGTGGCTGATGGACAACAGCCCCAACAGCGTTGACTTGCCCGCCCCTGTCGGCCCGAAGATCAGCGAATGGCCCACGTCGCCGTCATTCAGGTTGAGAAAAAAGGGTGTTCCGTAATTGGTGGAGCAGGTCACCAGCGGGGCGTCTACCCCGCACACCTCATTGGTAAACCGGTTGTGGATCATTCCCGCCCACACCGCCGACAGCGGCAGCGCATGGGCGTAGTTCCCCGAAGAAACCATGGGGCGGCGGATATTGCGGTACACGTCGCCGGCGGTCATTCCCAGAAAAGCGTTATACGCATTAAACGTTTCCTCTTTGCAGGTAAAACCGGCGCTTTCGATAATCGCCCGCAGGGACATCAGTTTTACCATCGCCTTTTCGTATTCCAAATCCCATACCATGATGCAGGAGTTGTAATAGCCCAGCCCCACATAATCCATGGTCAGCTCTTTCATCGCCTCGCCCACGTCGTGTTCAAGTTCGCCCGCGCCGATATTTTCCTTGTGGGTTTCAACGTTCATCGCCATCTCGGCCATGAGCTGCTTGGTGCTCTTGCGCGCGCCGTGGTGCTTGCCCTGCCATTTGTCCAGTTCCTTCATCGCTTCGGTTTTTTCCATGGGGAAAAAGCGCGACACCCACCGGTACTCGATATAACTTTTGTTCAGTTCGTGCAGAATTGACGGATACGTTTCCATGGGGAAGTCGTTGACGCATAAAATGGGTATGTAAAAATCGTCGAGTTTGAGCGTTTGGCCGATGTGCAGGGTCATGTCCGAGATAAACGTGTCGAGGAACAAAAAATGATCCGGCAGCATGATTTCATGGCGGCGCAGTGAGACGGTCGAGTGCAGGTACTCCACGGTCTCGCGGTAGTTCAGCGGCCTGATGAGCAATTTGGTCTCCAGTACAGCGGTGAGCCGTTTGGTCTCTTTCAAAAAATCGGTTATCATTTCTTCCTGCGCTTTTTCGTATTCCATCTCGGTAAAAAAAACTTTGGTCATTTTGCGCTTTATTTCCATTTCCGGTTTGAATACCAAGGTCAGGTAATACGATGAATCAAAATGTTCGCCGTAATTCTGGAAACTTTCCTTGCGTTCCTGTTCGACGAGATAGCCCGCTTCGATCTCAAAGTCGCTTTCGGGGTAATCGCTCGTTATGTACCGCTGCGCCTCGACCGACACCATCCACCCGTCGCCGAGCCGTTTGACCGCCTCGTTAAAATACGCGCTGACCGAGTTGATGTACGAGGCGCTGAAACTGTCAAGGTCGCTGCCCCGGAACCCGTAGCTTTGCTGGACGCAGCCGTCCTTGTGCACCACCACGCAATTTTCTATCGTGATGGTATCGGTGACATACTCCTCCCGCTTGACGCAATATGCCCACGGCAGAGCGTTTACCAGTTCCGCGACCCGGGGTTTCCCCGCAAATTTCTCAAATAAGTTTTGTATTGCCATGCACATTCCTTGTTGTGATAAACGCATTGTCGTTTATCAAAAACCTACACCCTATATATGACGAGAAAGTGCACTTTGCATTAGTGTTTTGGGAAAAAAAATGAAAAAAAGTTAATTTTTTTTTGAGAAGAAGATAACCACGGAGTTCACGGAGTTTTAGGAGAGAAGAAGGGGAAGATTAACCACGGAGTTCACGGAGTTTTAGGAGGGAGGATGAGGTTTTGATACCACAACCCCTTCCCTCTTCTTCTCTCTTTCTTATAACTCCGTGTTACTCCGTGGTTATCTTTCGGGTTTCATATGAAAGGGGGCTGGGGTGCTCCGTGGTTATGTATTTTTTTTACTGTTTACTATTGTTTTATCAATATGTTGGGATTAGAATTTTATTTATGAAATTTGAAGAATTAACTGAGAAAATTATAAAATGCGCAATGGATGTCCATACGGCCCTGGGGCCTGGCTTACTGGAAAATGTCTATAAAGAATGTCTGTTTTATAAATTATGTAAGACCGGATTGTCTGTAGAAAAAGAAAAACCTTTGTCATTGGTTTTTGAGGGAGTCCATCTTGACTGTGGATACAGGATAGATTTATTAGTTGAAAATAGCATAGTTATTGAACTAAAGAGTGTAAAAAAGATAGAAGATATACATTTAGCTCAAATACTTTCTTACATGAAATTGGGAAAATATACGGTGGGGTTAATAATAAATTTTAATGTAACTTCATTGAAAGACGGTATTAAACGTGTGGTTAATTAACCCTCCGTGTACTCCGTGGTTAAAAATTCTTCCTGAAAAAAAAGCCGGTCGGGGGTCCGACCGGCTTTGGTTAGTGAAAAAAGAGGCTTACGAGCGGTTACTCGGCAGCGTCCTCGGCGGGGGCCGGGGCGGCTTTTTTGGGGCCGTTGTGCTTGACGCTGATGAGTATTTTTGTGAAGAAGGGGTCTTCTTCTTTTGTCCCGACGCGGAAGTCAATCACCGCGTTCGGAGTGAGATAGAACGAAAAACCGCCGGATACTTCGTTCAGGTAGCCAAGCGCGCTGTGGTTGAACCAGATGTGGTTGCCTGTTTTGGTGATCGTGGTCAGGGATTCATCGGACTCCTTTTTTTCGAAATCGTAGGTGCTGTCATAGAGATAGCCCGGAAGATTAACCTTAATACCCCAGTTGAGTACCAGCTTGTCCCATATTCCGTACCTGTCAGCCAGCTTGTCAAAGACCGAGCCTTTTAACTGGAAGCCGGTCTCCAAAAGCGGGTAGTCCACATTTTCTTCCGCACCCGGAGGGGTATACTTCGTACCGGTTACACCCTGACCTCTGGCGCCGACGCCAAAGAAGGTTCCGGTTCCGCCGTCCCATCCAAGCCAGACGGGTACGCTGAGTTTCGCGCCCAGCGCAAAGTATTCATTTGCCTGATAATCAAAGACGGCGTAGGGCACTACTTTGTTTTCCCATATAACGCTGTCCTCTCCGGTGGATTGTTTTTCGGCATAGGTTCTGGTTGCGCCGTTTCCTTCACCGAGAATCTGGAAGCTGAATTCTTCGCTGGCGCCGAAGGACAATGTCCCCCAGTCGCCGGTCCAGAACTTGATGCCGCCGGTATCAACGCCCAGGGTGGGAATAAAGCTGTTCTTGCTGTAATCCTGGATGTTGTCAAAGGTATCGCCGCTGGTGGTGTGCAGATCGGTAAATTCATAGTCGTCATACACGATGGCGAAGGCAAAGCTGGCCGAAGGCCGTGTGCTGTACTTGCCGAAAGTCATGTCCTGCGCCGCACCCCACTGAATTTTGGGAGTTATTTCCCCTTTCCGTCTGGTGAAAGAACCAAGCGTACCTTCGGGAAGTGTCTCTTTGTTGGGGCCATCGGGATCAGCCGCTACCTCCCCATCGGCACGCACGTTGGGAAGTTTAACGGTGGTGAGGTTGTCCAGCACGGTGAATTTAAACCCGTGGTTTCCCAGACCCAGCAGCACGCCGTAATAGTTCGCGCGGGTAACACCATTATCATCAGGATCAGCAATATCGTTGGTGCCGTCGTTAATCAGCCCGTTCAGCCAATAAGTTTGGAAGTCCGGAGCCGTTATAGCGGGGTTGCCGCTATCGTCGTACTCATAGTTGTAGGTGCCTACGTCGGTATTCCCGGTGTTAAATTCGCCGTAATAATACAATCCCAGATATGCCTTGGACAGTTGGAGGGCCAGTCCCCCTTCCGCCTTTTTCAGGTTTTCCATTCTGAGGTAGCCGAACCATTTGGAAAATTCCAGATCCGCCCAGTCGTTTACGCCGAAAAACAGGTCTACATCATTGGTAAAGCGGAAATAAGTCGCTTCACCGGCGCCGGAGGCGGGTTCCTCCGCTGTCTGCGCCATTAACACCTGTGTAGTCAGCAGTAATACCGCGGCAAGGCAGATATATCTTTTTAGTTTCTTCATTAGAAACTCCTTTATATAGCTATACGCTTAACGCGGTTAGAGTTTAATGGAAAGAACAACTGAAGTTTCGCTGCTTCCCAAACCATCACCCACTGCTTTGTAAACCATGCCGGCAGCGGTCGGAACGACATATTTAATGAACACGACATCCAGAGCCGCCTTTTGCTTGAAGTCGAACGTAAAGCCCGCGGCAAGCGACAGCTTGGGATAGACGAAGGAGAAGTTAGTCCATGATTCTTTCTCGGAATAAGCAAGAGTAACACCAGGTATGGTTGAAATCGCATCATGTGCGTCTAAAGCCGCATCGGACGGATCGTCCGCATCAGCCGGATCGTTTACCTTGCTGGAGGATGTTGACGCCACTGCCCATTCGAGGATTTCCGCGTAGATGCCCCCTTGCAGGGTCAACACTTCCAGCGGCTTGAATTGCAGACCGGCGGAAACGGCGGGCGCAATCGACATATTAAAGTCGGTCGACTTGTCATAACCCTTAATTTCGTAGGTTTTCTGCGTTGTCTCAGAATCGCCGCGAGCCTGCCACGGCCCTTGATACTTAGCGCCGTATGAGTGGGCTGTCCAGCCAAAGGTAATGGGCAGCGCGGCCGTAACGGAATAGGCAAACTTACCGGTTTCGCCGGAGATGTTGTAGGACGGCGCCACACAGTCTTCAAGGAAGAAACGGCTGTCATATCTGGTCATGTAAACATCTAACTGGGACAGAGATTCATCAGTAGCCAAATTTTTACCGATGGTCTGAGTGCTCGTTACATCAGCCACGCCCATTTGCATTGTACCGCCGCCGCCTTTCTTAACCGCGGGAACGCCGTAGATATTAAAACGCAGGTTGTTTTCGATGGTCAGAGCGCCGCCTAAGAGACCCATTTTGAGGTAAATATCCGGCTGAACATAATTGCCTTCGTCCCAATCAGTCGTGATCGTGCTGTAAGACGCTGTATTGCCGTTTATCGTGGTTGATTCGGTCCGGTTGTACACTATGGGCACAGACAGGCCAATCTTGGAAATGGGGCCGAAACTGCCGCCCACTTCAACGCTCGGGGTTCCCGTGCCTTCCCATTTGTCCGCATAGGTCCCGTTATCTCCGCCTAATTGTCCACCGGTGCCGGTAACCAGCAAGTCGTCCTTATAGGTGAACTTTATCCCCATGCCGTTGCCGAGGCCCACGAGGACGCCGTAGGTCGCCTGGGGGTTGCCCTTGCTCTCCGCGCGTACACTGAGGGCTTTGATGGCTTCATCATCGGTGCCTTTGGCAAATTCCAGGACATCTTTGCCGTGGTACGCCGGCGCGGTCGTATAGCCGGTCACGCTGCCATCGTAGTAGACGGCCACATAGAGACCGCCCGCAAAAGGCGACTTTTTGACTTTTTCGCCTTCCTCGCCTTCTTCGCCTTCGGCAACCGGGGTTTCTTCAACCGCTTCACCTTTACCGCCAAATTTGAACGCCGCGCCTATGTCCAGGCGGCCGTCGGGAATATTGGCTCCAAAACGGGAATAGGCAAAAATATTGCCCAATTCCACGTCTTTCCATGCGGTACTATCGAGGAAATTGTCAACATCGGTACCAATTTCGCCAAAAGTAGCTTTGGAGGAGTTGGATTCCGGTGATTCCGCCTGAGCAAAAACCAGCATCGCTCCAAACATCATCATCGCCGTCAATACGATGACTTTTTGAGTTGTCTTGATCATAAAATTTCTCCTTTTATGCATCAACCATAAATTTTCTGCGAATACATCACAGTTGCTGCCTTGACAGGGCTGCATGGAGAATATTCTTATATTTTTTGAAAAAAATGTCAAGTAGGATGGCGCGATTTATGAGTTTTTTGTTACCCAAATGGAGAAAAAAAAGTAGCCAAAAGGAGAATGAAAAGTAGCCAAAAGGGGGAATGGCAGGGGGCTGTATTACAAAGTGTGTTACAGAGGGGGGTTGAGGGGGATGGAAGCATTGAGTAATAGAAGAAAATTGCGGTACAATGTTTGCGGAGGAAAAAAATGAAAAAAATGGTGTTGGCGCTGGTGTGCGCGATGGTGGCGGCGGGGGTGGTCTTCGCCGGCGGGAAAAAGGACGCGGGGGTGGATAATTCCCTGCAGTCCATTCTGGACAAGAAAAAACTCGTTATGGGGCTGGACGATTCTTTCCCGCCCATGGGGTTCCGCGATGCGCAGAATGAGATCGTCGGCTACGACGTGGACCTTGCCAAAGAAGTGGCAAAACGGCTGGGCATTGAACTGGTTTTGCAGCCCATCGACTGGAACGCGAAAGAGCAGGAACTGAATACCGGCGAGATTGACTGTATCTGGAACGGCTTTACCATTACCGATGAGCGGAAAAGGAATTTGCTCTTTACCCCCCCTTACCTGAAAAACGCGCAGGTTATCGTGGTTAAGGGAAATTCGACGGTACATACCCTGAGCGACCTCGCCGGGAAAACCGCCGGAACCCAGGCCGGCTCCGCTTCGATAGAGGCCATTGACGACGCGCCGGCGTTCAAGGCGAGCCTGAAAAACGTGGTGGAGTACCGCGATTTTCTGACCGCGCTGATGGACCTTGACGTGGGCGGCATTGACGCGGTGGTTATCGATCTGGTCGTTGCCAACGACAATATCAACCGCTCCGGCAAGAATTTCCGCATTTTGAACGAACGGCTGGGCGAAGAAGAATTCGGCATCGGCTTCCGCAAAAACGACAAGGCCCTTGCCGACCGCGTGTGGGCCATTCTGCTGGAAATGGCGAAGGACGGCACAATAGCGACTATCGCTACCAAGTGGCTGGGCGCGGATATTTCCATTATCGGAAAATAGCGTAAATGGCCAATCTGGCGGGCGCGCTGCTCAAAGGCGCGGGGGTATCGCTTGAGATTTTTATCCTCACCCTGATATTCTCGCTGCCTTTGGCGCTGCTCGTCGCGTTTGGCAGAATGTCGCGTAACGTTGTTGTCAGCGGTATTGTTAAGTGCTATCTGCTGGTTATGCGCGGGACGCCGCTTATCTTACAGCTTATCTTTATTTATTTTGCCCCCAAATACCTGCTTATGTTTTTGACCGACAATTTGTCGGGGGTTATCACCTCGCCGGGTTTTTGGGCTGCGGTTAAAACCATTCTTTCATACAACCGCTTTATCGCGGTGATTATCGCCTTTACGCTTAACTATGCCGCGTACTTTGCCGAGATTTACCGCGGGGGAATAGAATCCATCTCGCGGGGGCAGTACGAGGCGGCGAAGGTGCTGGGCTTTACCGGGTCGCAGACCTTTGGCAGAATCATTTTGCCGCAGGTGATCAAGCGGATACTGCCCGCCGCGGGGAACGAGGTGATCACGCTGGTAAAGGACACGGCCCTTGCCCAAGTCATCGGCGTTGCGGAGCTTTTCCGCGCGGCGCATAACGCGTCGGCGCGGGAATTTTCCACCATGCCAATTTTTATGGCGGGCCTTTTTTATCTGGTGATGAATTGGGCGGTTACGGTTATTTTTGCCCGTGTCGAAAAAAGGCTGTCGTATTATGCATGAGATTATCAACGTGCGGGGGCTTTCAAAATCGTTCGGCAATCTCGCCGTGCTCAAAAATATTTCCTTTACGGTGAATCAGGGCGATGTGGCCGCCATTATCGGGCCGTCGGGTTCGGGGAAGTCTACCTTGCTGCGCTGTATCACCCACCTTGAACTGGCGGATTCGGGGAGCATCAGCCTTGACGGCAAAGACATGGTCAAGGACGGCGTTTACGCCCCTGCCCACGTTCTGCGGGAGATGTGCCTGAAAATGGGGCTGGTGTTTCAAAATTTCAACCTGTTCCCCCATTTTTCGGTGGAACGCAATATTACCGAAGCGCAAATTCACGTTTTGCGCCGGAACAAAAGCGAAGCCGCCGGGCGGGCGCGGGCCCTGCTCGAAAAAATGGGGCTTTCCGACAAGGCCGGCGCCTACCCCTTCCAGCTTTCCGGCGGGCAGCAGCAGCGGGTCTCCATAGCCCGCGCCCTTGCCCTT